>Ga0164308_10000315_pt1 | contig 26233 bp, 22 predicted proteins | sample Whisoiple_246_MG_FD_109983 | JGI IMG/M metagenome (GOLD analysis project Ga0164308, IMG submission 109983) | Soil microbial communities amended with fresh organic matter from upstate New York, USA - Whitman soil sample_246_MG | ecosystem: Environmental > Terrestrial > Soil > Unclassified >... | reverse complement strand
CGCCGATTGAACTACTGCCTGAAATGGCAGCAGCACCAGCAATGCCCGCGCCCCCGAAGGGAGAGCCCCCTTCGCTCGGACTGCCAGCGACTGCGGTCGAGCCGCCGCTCGCTGCCGGCGCGCCGGCAGCTGGCGCTCCTGCGCTGGCACTGCCGCCACCGGGCGCACCCGCCGAGGCGATGACACCCCCACCGGCACCGGACTGACTGCACCCGAAAGCCACCAGCGCACCCAAGCATGCGGTACCGAGCAACGATTGAATTCGGGTCATCACGAACTTCTTTCTAAACACGAGCTTCGCAAGCGCGAATAGGACGCTGCTGCGGCTGAGCCAGAGACACTTTTGCCAGCGCGCGTCACCTGCTCACGCAAAGGACGTGTTCCGCGCGCAGTGTGTTTAACAACCAAGGTGTCGGCGTGTCAACGCTGGCGCGTTCGAGATCAGCAATGCGACGACACGCTCACGACGCACTCGCGCTTCGCATCGCTGGCATCGATTCGACAAAGCGCAGCCATGACACGGCGTTCGCGTTCGCTGTGTGAACTCACGCGGGCGTCGTTGCGCACTCGCGTGTGCGGGCAGTCGGTGACTTGGAACCGAATTCAGCTCACGCGCTCGGAACTTCGCGAACCGGCACAAAAACAGCTCGGATTCGAGGTGCGAGCGGATCACGCCATCGGGCTCGAATCGCGATCGGAGATCAGGCTGGTGATCATGCAGTGGCGTGCACGCCGTCAATCCGTCACCAAAAAGCGCGTTGCAATCATGCGCGCGGTCTCAGGGGACACCGCAGGAACGCGTTTCGCTGAACGACGACTACGCAGCTGGCCTCGAGCCAAGCGTTGCCCGCGAGGCGAAACCCAACACCGGATTAGTAGTTTGCAGTGGCGTGCGCCGTCTTGTTCCGTCAAACAATCGAATACTGACGAAAGCATCACTACTTTTGTCGTCGGCACTCGCAGTTCTGCTTGCTCGGAATCATCGATTATATCAGGCTGGCGTCGCTCGCGAACTCTCGCGTGTGTGCAAGGGCGCGCGGCACGCGTCCTAGGGAAACGCAAAACGATGCCCCTTATGGCAACCACGAACATCCGCTTTCCATTGTTGATGGTCGCGCTCGGCTCCATCGCTTGCTCCTCGACTGACAACCGTGGCGGCCCTGCTGGCGCGGCCGGTGCCACGAGTGCCGCAGGCAGGCCGGGCGTGGGGGGCGCCTTCAGTAACGCCGGAGCGTCAGCAAGCGGGGGTGCCGTCGCAGGAAATGCGCCCAGTAGCGGTGTTTCGGGCGCTGCCGGGAACAGCGCGAGCAACGCCTCCGCCGGTGCGGGTGCGGGTGCGGGTGCGGGTGCGGGTGCGGGCGTTTCGGGCAGCGCGGGCGCAGGCACGGCCGCTGCTGGCGTCGGCGGCGTCGGTGGCGTGGGACCGGCCACTGGCGGCCTCGGCGGTGTGGGACCGGCCACTGGCGGCCTCGGGGGTGCCGCGGGCAGTGCTGGAAACACCGCGGATGTTTGTCCGGCGTTGCCCGCCGCCGTGGTACCCGCGGCTCAGGTCACTCAGTACAACGACAATGGCGGCTGGTGCTGGTATCAAGACGAGCGCGTTGTCGTCGACACCGCGGCAAAAAAGCTCGTCATTGGTTCGGTCGCGAGTGGTGGCTCGCGAGACGGGCAGATCGAGGCCGTCATTGCCGATCTCACGGGCGCCAATCAAAAGCGCTTCCAACTCGGAAAGCTCAGCCCTGACGATCACAACGCGCCCGCGTTCGTCATTCGCCCGGACGGCAAATACGCCGCAATGTGGGCCGGCCATCGCCAAGACTGCAACAGCTACTACAGCGTCTTCGACGGCACCGCGTGGGCCGCGCAAAAGAAGTTCGATTGGTCTGCCAAAGGCTGCCCGTGGGACAGCGCCATGACGCAGAAGATCACCTACTCGAACCTCTGGTACCTGTCCGCTGAGTCCAAACTATTCAGCGCCGTGCGCTCGGTACAGACCAGCCCGAATTTCTTGGTCTCGACCGATAGCGGCGATAGCTTCGCCTACTACGGGCGCATGACGGCCACGCCGACCACAGGCTACGTCGCCGGCTACTACAAGTACTGGGGGAACGGCAGCGACCGGATCGACTTCTTGGGCACGGAGGCCCACCCGCGCGACGCTGATACCAGCCTCTGGCACGGCTACTACAAGGGCGGCAAAACCTACGATTCGACGGGCAAAGTCGTGGACGACACAACCGGGGATGCCAACGCCCAAAACATCGACAAGTACACGCCGGTATTCGCGACCGGCACCACCATCGGAGGCGTCACGCTGGAGCACCTCTGGAACCACGACATGGTGCGCTATGCGGACGGCACCATCGCCGTCACGGGTCAGGGTCGCGTCACCGGCACAGGCTCGGATGATCCGGACAAGCGCATGATCTACGCACGCTTCGACGGCAGCTCGTGGAAGACCACGTACCTCGTGAAAGCCGGCAAGAAGCTGTACGCCGACGAGCAAGATTACACGGGCTTGAGCGCGCTACACCCGGACAATCCGCACGTCCTGTTCGTCTCCACGACCGTCGATCCACGTGACGACAAGACGAATCTGAGCAAACACGAGATCTTCATGGGCGTGACCTGTGACAACGGAGCGACCTTCAAATGGGCGCCCATCACCGAAAACTCGAGTGTCGACCAACTGCGCCCGATCGTGCCCAAGTGGGACTCGAGCCACACCCTGCTGCTCTGGCTGCAGGGCACGTACAACACGGCTCAAAAATACACGCTCAAGGTAGTCGGCACCACCGCGCTTGGCGCGGCACCATGATCATCGGGTGCACTCTCCGAGCCCTGCGCAGCTTCGAATCCTCTAGCTGCCCGACGGCCGCTGCACTCCCCGCTCCCGGCCCTGAGCGTGTTTCAACTGTGACCCTGACGGAGAATCGCCAATGAGACTTGCCAAAACGTTCCGCTTCGCGCCCCGCGTGGCGGTCACATTCTTGCTGGCTGCCGGTCTCCTGAACTGCAGCTCGACCGATGCGCCCAGCTCTCCTCCGCCAAACGGCGGCAGTGCCGGAGCGCTCAACGGCGGGAGCGGCGCGACCAGCGCGGGGAGCCCAGGCAGTGCGGGTAGTGCAGGCAGTGCAGGCAGTGCAGGCAGTGCGGGCAGCGTCGTGAATGGCGCGGGCAGCGGCACTGCGGGCGCGGCAGCGGGCACAGGGCCTGCCGCGGGTGGGTCGCCCGCCAGCGCTGGCAGCGGGGGCGCGAGTGCCGGCAGCGGCGGCTCGAGCGGCGCGCTCAGCAGCGCGGGCGCGGGAGGCGGAAGCGCGGGTAACACTGCACAAGGCGGCGGTACCGGGGTATGTCCGGTGATCAACGATTTTGCGACTTGGCCGAGCGGCAAAGGGCCGCTCGATATCGGCAAGCTTGCAGTCAAGAACTTCAAGGGTCAGACGGGCGCGGAGTATGGCGGCGCCGGCTACGCGTGGACCTTCGCGTACGTGGGTTCGCTTCAGTTCACCAAGCTCACCATGGACAGCGCGACCAACGCCGCGCTCATCTCGGACTTCGAGCGCTATGCATCGGGCACGACGGCGCCACCGAGCAACGCCGCGAACGCCACCGTCGACGATCGCGCGTTCGGCGACTTGCCGCTCGAAATCTTCATCGAAAACCAGGACGAGCGCAGCAAAAAGCTCGGACTGGACCGCGCGGACCAACAGTGGGCGGGCGCTGGTGCCGACGGCATCACCAAGGACGCTCGGTATTGGGCCGATGACATGTTCATGATCACGGGCCTGCAGGTGTACGCCTACCGCGCCACCAAGGATTTGAAATACCTCACTCGCAGCGCCAAGACGATGCTCGCCTATCAGGCAGCGCTGCAGCAAGCCGACGGCAATTTCTGGCACACCAAGCAGTCGAAGGCCTATTGGGGCCGAGCGAACGGTTGGGTGGCTGCGGGCGCGAGCGAACTTTTGCTCGACCTGCCGGCTGGCGCGGATCGTGACGCGGTGATGGCCGGCTACAAGAAGCAGATGGACGGCTTGCTCCCGCTGCAGATCACCAGCGGTTCCGATGCCGGCATGTGGCGACAAGTGCTCGATTTGTCGAGCTCCAATCCCGAGAGCTCGTGCACCGCTATGTTCACTTTTGCGCTGATCACCGGCGTCAGGAATGGCTGGCTCACGGATGCCAAGTACGTGACGGCGGCGCGCAACGGCTGGCTCGCGCTGGGCAACAAGACCGACAGCAACGGCGTGCTCAGCAAGGTATGTCCGGGCACGGGGCAGGCGAACGCTGGCACGCTCGCCTCGCAGCAAGCCTTCTACGCCAACATCACGCTCGGCTCGAACGATCAACACGGCCAAGCACCCTTGCTCTGGGCCGCCCGCGCGCTGCTTCGCCCCGATTGCCCGGGGCTGCGCTGAGCCGAGGATGTCGGAGTTCAGAACCCGAGCTGCGCAGAGCTGTCGATTCGATCTGGTCAGCTTGGGTGAGGTGATGCTGCGCCTCGACCCGGGCGAACTGCGCGTGCACACCGCGCGCACGTTCCAGGCTTGGGAAGGTGGCGGCGAGTACAATGTCGCACGCGGTTTGCGGCGCTGTTTCGGTCTGCGCGCCGCGGTGGTGACCGCACTGGCAGACAATCCCATTGGGCGTCTGGTCGAAGACCTGATGTTGCAGGGCGGCGTCGATCTCTCGTACCTGCAATGGAGGGCGTACGACGGCGTGGGCCGCAACCTGCGGAACGGGCTGAACTTCGTGGAACGCGGCTTCGGCCCGCGCGCCGCGCTGAGCTGCTCAGACCGCGGGCATACGGCCATCTCCCAGCTGAAACCCACGGACGTGGATTTTCAGAAACTATTCTCGACCGATGGCGCGCGCTGGCTGCACACCGGCGGCATCTTTTGCGCCCTCGGCCCAGAAACTCCAGCGGTGGCCCAAGCGGCCATGGAAGCGGCCATGAACAATGACGTGCGAGTCTCCTACGATCTCAATTATCGGGACTCGCTGTGGCGCTCTTTCGGCGGTCCGGCGCGCGCGCAAGCGGTGAACCGCTCGCTGATGCCCTTGGTCGATGTCTTGTTCGGCAATGAGGAAGACTTCACCGCGGCCTTGGGCTTCGAGCTCAAAGGTGTGGATCGTTCCTACGCCCAGCTGCCGCTCGACAGCTTCCGCACGATGATCGAAGAAGTGATCGCCACGTTCCCCAACATTCGCACCGTCGCCACCACGCTGCGCGTCGCGCGTTCGGCGAGCGTCAACGGTTGGGGCGCTCTCTGTTACCACGAAGGCGAATTCTTCGAAGTGCCACCGCAAGACCTTCAGATCTTCGACCGGGTAGGCGGCGGAGATTCGTTTGCTTCCGGTTTCATCTATGGGCTCTTGAGCGGCAAGTCGGCAGAATGGGCGCTCGGCTGCGGAGTGGCACACGGCGCCTTGGCCATGTCCACCCCCGGCGATACCACCATGGTGACGCTGCCCGAGGTGCTGCGTGCCATGCAGGGCGCGAGCGCCCGAATCGAGAGATGAGTTATGACGCGAGCCGAGGTCTGTAAGCGAATCGAAACCGTGGGCATCGTGCCGGTGATCCGCGCTCCGTCACCGGAGCTCGCCATCTTGGCCTGCGAAGCCATCTTGGCCGGCGGGATCTCGGTGTTCGAAATCACGATGACCATTCCCGACGCGCCTGCCGTGATTCGCGCGCTACGCACGCGTCTAGCCAACCGTGCCCTGGTCGGGGCGGGCACTGTGTTAGACGTCGCCGATGCCCGCGCGTGCATCGAGGCCGACGCGGAATTCATCGTCAGTCCAGGCTTCGATCTGGCCACCATCGCTGCCGCCCACGAAGCTGGCATTGCCGCGCTGCCCGGCGCGCTCACTCCGACGGAAGTCATTGCCGCCTGGAAAGCGGGCGCCGACATCGTAAAGATTTTTCCGGCATCGGCGCTCGGCGGTGCCTCGTACTTGAAGGCACTCAAAGGCCCGCTGCCGCAAGTCAAGCTGATGCCCACCGGCGGCGTGAACGTCAACACCGCAAAAGACTTTTTGGCCGCCGGCGCGGTGGCGCTCGGCGTTGGTTCGGAGCTGGTCGACATTGCGGCAGTGCAAGACGGCCGCGCCAACGTGCTCACCGAGCGCGCGCGCGAGTTCGTCGCAGCCGTGGCTGCGGCGCGCAAGAAGTAGCTTCAGCGAGCCGTCGTGCCCCAGCCGTTCATGGCTTCTTGGCATCGGAGGTAGCGCTCAAACTCGCGCTCGCGATGTCATGCATTTCGATTGCGGCGGCGAGATTCGCCGTAGAAGTGGAGGTCATGACTCCCGGCAGCGTGGCGACATCGAGCGCGTAAATCGTAAACTTATAGGTGTGAGTCATGCCGCTCGGGCACGGCCCGAGATAGCCCATGCCTTGGCCGGAGGCCTGTTTGGCACCTGCGGGCATGGTCAGCATGGCAGTCGTCGGCAATGACTCAGGCAGCATCAGTGTGCTCGGCGGAATGTCCCACACCACCCAATGATTGAAGCTGTTGTTCGTATCGAGCAACACCAGTGCGTAGCTCAACGTCGCACTCGGACCGGCCGACCAAGTCAACGGCGGCGAGTGATTCGGATTGCTGGCACACGTGAACTCGGTGGGGAAAGCGGCCCCGGCCGTGAGCTTCGAGCTGGTCAGTGTAAATGCGCCGGCGCCGCCCTGCCCGCCCGCTCCGGCACTGGATCCCCCACCCGTCGCGCCACCGCCACCTGCGCCCGCCCTGGCTCCGCCACTTCCACCGGAGCCAGCGCCTGCCCCTGCACCGCCGCTGCCGGCTGCCGCGCCACCGCTTCCGGCTGCCGCGCCACCGCTTCCAGCCGCGGTGCCCGAGCCTGCAGCAGCGCCAGCGCTTGCGCTGCTGCCAGCGCTGCCGGCCGCTCCTCCAACGGCAGCGCCCGCTGTCCCCGGCGCGCCGGCCGCGCTGCCAGCAACTCCGCTCCCGGCAGCGGCGGGGTTGCTGGAGCCGGCGTCACTGTTGCCGCAATTCGTCAGTAGAGCTGCGTAGGATCCGAGGACCAAGAGCGAAGCAAGGACGCGAGCTGACATGGCTAATTTCGGCCGGCGGATTGGAGATGCGCGCGAGTGCGATCTCTCGAGGCAGGCAGGGCGAATATAGGTGCGCCGGGCGCCTGCCCGCGGGTGAAATAATTCTCGCCTGCTCACGCAATATTCTGCTGCAGGCGAAGTCATGCGCACACGGCAAAGCAGCCCGCGAACGCATGCGTACCCAGTTTCCGAACACGCCGGGCCCCGCACGGCGCGATGGTGGCTCGCCGTGACCACGCACGTAAACGCCCGGCGTTGTGACTTTGGCGGGCGCCGTCCGAGCAAATCGCCCGTTCGAATGCATTGCTCAAATAGTGAGTTTAGCGCTGACGAGCTCGAACGCTCGAGTGTAATTCTCTGCGTGGCCGAGCTCGAGCGGCAATGAGTGGCAGCTAGACGCTTTCAGGGGCTAAAGAGCAGCCGAAAAGATGCTCATGCCGCAGACCGATTGAACTCGGACACAATGCCGAGTCTGAGGCGCCTTCCTGGCGAAACAAGCAACGATGACGATCAAGCGAGACCCACAAGCAAGGGACCAGAGATGACGGACTGCAAAATGATATTGGCCGGCTTGCTGCTCATTGCGGCCCTGACCGGGTGCGGCAGCTCAGACGACGGCCAAGCGACTCAACAATGTGAAGATCTGGTCACTCGCTTTTGCAGCAGCGCAATCAGCTGCGAGGTGAGCGGTGGGCTGATTGAGTCATCGAGCCAGGCCTCCGAGATCGCGAGCTGCAAGACGGACGCGAACGAGCAGGTCCACTGTGCGAAGGCGCAAAGGGTCACCTCGAGTTACGATGCGTGCATGAACAAACTCGCAAAGCCTCCGTGCGATGACGTCAATCAAGCCATCATGGAAGGTTCCCTCGGACTACCCTCGGAGTGCAACGGCGTCATTCTCGTGAGCGACTGAGCCAGGCAGCGCCGACTCTCCGTAAAGCGCAGGAACTCAGCATGCATGGCGTGCGAGCAAGGGCCGTACGGCGACGAAATCACGGCCTGGAGGTGACGCTGGTCGCAGCATGCTGCTGCGTCAGCTCCGGGCCCGGATGGAACACCGCGGTTCCTACCGGCTAGCGCTCGCCGGAAGTGAGCGTTGGGTGGCCTTCGAGTCGACGAGGCGCGAGCTCACTTGGGGATGGGCGGATCGACGTGTTCGACGGGCACCAGCTTGCACGGGAAGTTGACGTTCACCTTACCGCCGCTCTTTTTCCACGTCTCGCACGCGGTGCCTGCGAGGGTCACGGAGGTCAGGTCCGCGCCGAGGGACCAGCCGTTCGGATCACCGAACGGGAGCTTGGCGTCGTTGAAGGTGAGCGTGCCGAGGCTCGCGTCGCCCTTGACCTGCGCGTCCATGTTGAAGGAACAGCTGCGCGTTTGCGCGAGGCTCGCGATGATGGCGTCGGCGATCTGCTTTTGGGCCGTGGTGCCGTCTTGGCTGGAGACCGTGTAGAAGGGAGCGGTGCCTCCCTCCGCGACGGTGGCTGCGTAGGTCGCGGTCAGCCCTTTTTTGGCGATGAATTCGAGTACATGTAGTTTTGCGTGTTCGGCGCGACCGGTTTGCCCGCGCCCGCGTTCGCGATGTCCTGCAGATGCAGCTTGCAGGTACGCATGGTCGCGTCGCACTTGCTGTCATTGGTAATGTCCCCGATGCCGATCACGAACGTGCCGATGCCCGCCGCGTAGGCGTCTTGGACGGCTTTGATGGACTCGTCCTGACCGCAATTCGGGTTGAAGACAGCGCAGGTGTCTGGATCACCGTCGGTAACTAGCAAAATGAACTTTGGACCGGGGGGATCGGGCTTGAACGCGAGCAGTTGCTTGGTGACCGCGACGATTGCAGGACCCGTGGGCGTATTGCCGTTCGGGTCAGGCATCACGGCAACGCTCGAGTACTTGGTCTTGATCGGGTCCAAGTTCTTGATCTTCGGGTCGCCCTCGGTGCTGACCAGCGTGGGGCAAGTGGCTGCGGCAGCATCCGTCGATGTATAACTGGTGAAGCCGAAGCGAACTTTGTCCTGAAGCATCGCCACGACGCCGTTGGTTGGGTCCATCAGCGCCTTGAACAGCGGATCCCAAGCGGGATTAGGCGGCGTGAACATACTGCCCGAGGTATCGACCACGAGCTGCACCGTGGGCACGGTCTCGTAGGTCTGGATGGTCTGATCGTCGCACGTTCCCGCTTCGACCGGAGCGTCGGAACCAGCGTCGATCGGTGTCTCAATCACCCCGAGCCCGGGATCCGCGCCGGCGGTCGGGAGAGGAGTGAACGCGCCGCCTTGTCCGCCAGTTCCCAGCGAGGAGCTCCCCGCAGTGCCCGTGGGGCGAGGAATGACGCTCCCCGGTGCCTTGTCGGCGCTACAACCAATCAGTACAGAGAATAAGCCCAGCGACAGACCAAGAGACAAGCCACGCATCGATTCAGCGTAGCCCGAGGGCTCCTTTCTCGCAAAGCCATCCGCCAGCAATCGACGGCTGATATTGGGTATCGTTCCCCCGGTGAACAATGAGTGGCATGCCGCGCACGTCCTTGGGAAAGGTGCTTGCCAGAGCGATCGCATCGCTTGGCATTGCGCGCACCAAAAGCACTGCGCGTGTCGACCGATCCCTCAGAGCTTGGCCGGACTCGTGGGGGACAGCCCCGGGGCAGCAAGCCCGAACCCCCGCCCCGTGACGCAGCGGTCACAATCGACGAAAGCGCGTTCGGCTCCACAAAGCGAGCAAGAGCCAGCCCTAGAGATTCTGGGACTGGCTCTCAGCGGTGGCCCGAACTACGCGGCGGTACAATTCCGGTCGTACGACCTCTGTCCTCGAACTACGGACAAGCGGCAAACTGCTTCGTGCCGTCAACGACCTTGTCCGCCGCGGGCTTCACGGACTCGACGACCACGTGGTTATAGATGTCCGTCGTGCGGAAGTTGAGCGCGTCAGTTCCGTAGTCGACGCCGGAGAGTTCATACGTGTTGTAGGCGGAGTGCGGCATGTTGGTCCATTTGCCTGCCACCTGAGCCTCCATCTTATTTACGACGTTTCGGGCGTTCATCGGCGTGACCGCTAGGTAGTACTGCTTGGTCGCCTTGTCGAAGTAGTACTTGATGTTGCCAGTCGGCGTACACGGCACGTACTTCCAAGTCACGGCGGGGTTGCTGCCGGCGCCCAGCGCATCGTTGGCGGCGTTGTTGAGATCGATGTGGTGGCTGCCTTGCGTGCACCATTGCTCGTTGCCCTTGTACGGACACTCATCGGTGATTTGAACGACGAGCTTCTTGCCGCCGTTGGTGATCTCGACGCACGAGCCGCACACGCCGGAGGCGTTCCAGTCGTACTCGTTCATCGCGCCGTAATATTGGGGCAGCGTGCTGGTCGGATAATGGCAAGCGACCATCGATGTCGCCAAGCTGTAGTGGGTGACGTGGCCGTTGCGCACCTGGGTATCGGGCTTGCACGTTGGATTGACGCACACGCCGTCGACACACGCTCCGTCCGCGGCGCACTTGGTCGTGCAGTTTCCACAGTGCGCGGCATCGTTTTGCACGTCGACGCAGGCCGCCGAGCACACCATCGCGCCGGCGGTTTTGCACTTGCAAGCGCCGTTGCTGCAGGTCTGATCCGCGCCACAGGTCACGCTGGCGCACGGGTCGGTCATCGCGCTGCCGCCCATGCTGCTGATAGGGGCTCCCGCTGAACCGCTCCCGCCAGCGGCGAGCGCCCCGCCCGTGGCGACGCTCATGCCGCCGCTGGAGTTCGAGGCGGAGCCGCCCGCACCGGCACCGGACACGAGTACGCCCGCCGTGCCGCCATGCGCAGCGCCACTCTGCCCGACGACTGGAGCGCCAGCACCGCTGACCGAACTCCCACCGCTGGTGTTCGGCGGGTCCCCGGTGGTGCCGCCCGAACTGCAAGCGACCAAACACAGGAGCGGGGCGAGGGAAAAGAGTTGCGGGCGGAGCTTCGGCCAAGAATGGGTACGCATAGCTAGGTCAGTAACTAGCACACGATGTAGGCAGGCCAGGCCGAGCGTGCGACCGGAATTTCGTCATAAATTCAGCGAAGCAGTACTTTTCGGCGCTCAGTGATCGCGCACCAACCCGAAACGCGAGCTCCAAAGTCACGATCGAGGTTTCCCCAGCGGTACTTTGGTCCGACAACTCGGGTCCCAATCGTCGATAGTCGCGGACGTGCGTCCTCGCCCCCGACACGATTGGAGCGCGTTGCTCGGCTTGGCGTTGTTGTCGACTGCGATTGGGCGAGCCCGAGCAACCACAGCAGCCGAGCCGGTCGAGGCGGTGCTCGAGATCGAACACGCACCAGGGGCCGAAGCTTGCCCGAACGCAGACGCGGTATTTCGCTCGATGAAACACCTGTTTCCAGAGCATCAATTCCATCAGACCAGTGCAACGTCCGACACGACGACCAGGGCACGGGTGACGATCCGTCCGCTCGCGCATGGGCACGAGGCCGTGTTGACCCTCCTGCCACCGCGGCACGGCGAGCGAGTGATCCGCGAGGACGACGAGGACTGCCGCGGTTTGGCCGACGCGCTCGCCCTGGCCTTCGTGATGCTGGTCGCGCCCAACTCGGCGCCCAGCGCGGCTGCTTCGGGCAAGGCTTCGAGCCCGGACCTGAGAGAAGCCACGCCGAGTCCGAGCGACACCGACGAGCCTGCGACCAAAACGACGCCCGCTTTGCAACAGCTCGCCCGAGCACCGCAGCGAGTACCGGAAAGGCGGAGTCGCGTGCCAGTGTTTCGTGCGGGGTTGGGTGCTTCTGCGCTCGGCGGGTTCGGTCTACTCACTGAACCGGCGCTCGGCGCGGGAGGTGAGCTCGAGCTGTCGCACGAGCGTGGCTGGGCCCTGTCCCTGCAGGGGCTTCGACTCTGGTCATTGCCCGCAGAAGCCGAGGGTGGAAGCGTCACACTGACGCTTTGGGGGCTTCTCGGTGGCGCGTGTTACCGGGCGCGTCTGTCGGAGCTCGCCAGCTTCGATGCTTGCTTGCGCTTCGGAGTCGGCTCTCAGCAGGCGAGCGTTCGAGGTTTCGCTTCCCCGCACTCTGGCCACTACCCCTGGCAGGTGCTGGTCCCGTCCGTGGGCTATCGGCACCACCTTTTCGGCTCGGGCAAGCTCGTCAGCGGGTTTGCACGCTTGGGCCTGGTCAACCAGCTGCGGCCTCAGTCTTTCAGCGTGCGACGGGCCGACGGTTCGGAGGATCCGGTTCCAATTGCAGGTGCGCCGAGGTTTGGCGTGATGGCGGACATCGGCCTAATGTTCGGCACCGCTCTTTTTTGAGATCTTTTCGGGGCCTGGTGATCGGGGCGAGCTCTCGCCTCCATTCAACTGAGTGTGGCTTGGATTTCGAGGAACTCTATCGCACGCACCATGACTTCGTGTGGCGCACACTCCGTCGCATGGGCGTGGGTGAACGCGACGCCATGGATGCCGGTCAGAAGGTGTTTCTGATTGCGCACCGCCGGCTGTCGATGTTCGACGGCCGCTCGACGGTGAAGACTTGGCTTTGTGGAATCGCCCTTCGCGTGGCTTCGGACTACCGTCGCAGCGCAATCTCGCGACGCGAGGTATTGGTCGCAGACGCGCCCTGCGATAGTAGCCGTGAAGCGGACCAACTGCGGCGGCTAGAGGAACGAGAGCGACTGGCGACCCTCGACGAAGTGCTTTCGGAAATGCCGGTCGAGCAGCGCGCCGTCTTCGTGCTTTTCGAGCTCGAGGAGATGTCGGGCGAAGAAATTGCCACGATGTTGGCCGTACCAGAAGGCACCGTGCGTTCGCGCTTGCGCCTGGCCCGTCGCGCCTTTTCCAAGAGCGTGACCATGCGCCAGGGCCAAGCCGTTCGCATCGCCGCGGGAGGCGGATCATGACCAACCCGAAGCGCTGGCTAGACGAACTCCCCCTCGAGTCGCACGAGCGTGAACTACTCTTGGTCGGCAAAGCGGCGCGGCCTGCCGAGGGCACGCTCGAAGTGAATTGGCAGGCGCTGAGCGCGGCTCTGGGCGCGGCCGCCGCGAGCAGCACGGTGGTGAGCGGCGTTGCGGCACAGTCCGTCTCGGCATCGGCGAAGGTCGGCTCGTCGCTCGTGGCAAGCAAGGCCGCCGGTACGGGACTATTGCTGATTGCAGCCAAGTCGCTCGCGCTCGGCGTGGTCGCCGGTCTGGCCGTGATGGGCGGCGCCAGCATGGCCGAGCGAGCGATTGGCGGTGGCGTACGCGCTGCAACGCCGCAGTCCGTGCGAAACCCGCGAGCGCCCGCAGCGCTGCCCGCGCCAACGCCGTTCGCGGCGCCCACAGCTGCACCGCTCGCTGCCGACTCTCTCGCAAGCGCGAGCTCGCCCTCGGCCACGGTCCCCGGCTCTTCGCTGCGCGCGCGGAGCCTTGCCAACGGCGCGGCGTCGACTCTGCCCGCTTCGCGCGCACCGGCGACGTCGACTTTGTCAGCCGAAGAGCGCACCGCGTCGCTGTCGAGGCAAGCGCGCGAGCTCGCCGAGCTCAAGCATCTGATCGACAACGGAGCGACGACCGAGGCCCTTCGTCGACTCGACGAGATCAGGAGCACAGACGCCGCTTCGGTCCTCGCCGAAGAGCGCGACGCGCTTCAGGTGCAGGCGCTGGCTCGGGCGCAGCGTCGCCCCGAAGCGCGCGCCGCGGCTCGGCGATTTTTGCTCCGCTACCCGGCGAGCCCCTACTTCGAGACCATGCGCCAATTGCTGACCGAGGAGTGATCGCAACTCGCCCGTTGACTCCATTCATTCGCAGATAGTTGCGTTGAACCGGAGGGGGGGAATTTGGGCGCAGTAGCGCCTGAGGGACGGGTTCCGCGCACTGCCGAATCAGGTTTCCACTCATGACTAAACTGACTCAAAGCTTGGAGCTTGCCTCCTTATCGAGCGTGGCACTGGTGTTCGCTGCCTTTGCTTGTGACTCGGGGACCAACTCCGACGGCACGACGGGGATGGCGGGGGCGCGGGCCAGTGCCGGCACTGCAAGCAGCAGCGCGGGCGCGCTCGGCAGTGCAGCCGGCTCTACGAGTTCGGCTGGCCGCAGCAACGGCGCAGCGGGCGGCACGGGGGGCCCAGGTCCACACGCCGGCGGCACCGGCGGTGTGGTCGGCGCAAGCGGCTCGAGCGCGGGCGGCTTACCCAGCAGCGCAGGAACTGTCGGGAGCGCCGGAAGTGGCGGAGGTGCGGGAGCTATTGCCGCAGTTCCGCTACCGCCGCTCGTCACCTCCGCGCCCGGCGCATACTGGAAGACGGACGGCACACTGACCGACTCGACCGCCGCTGCGACGGTCACCGTGAACGACACGATGGCCGCACAGAAGTGGGAAGGCATGGGTGCCGCCTTCAACGAGCTCGGCTGGAAGTACCTCGCCACGCCGGAGATGCAAAGCAAGGCCATCACTTGGCTCTTCAGTGCGAGCGAGGGCGCAAACTTCGCTTGGGGACGAGTGCCGATCGGCGCGAGCGACTACGCTGAAAGCCGCTACACGCTCGATGATGTCGCAGTCGCCGATCCGAAGCCGGACGGCACGGAGTCGAATCGGCCAGCGCAAGGCAAATTCTCGCTCGACCGCGACAAGCTGAAGCTGATCCCGTACATCAAGGCGGCTCAGGCCGTAAAGAAGGACCTCCGCTTCTGGGCCAGCCCGTGGACGCCGCCGGTGTGGATGAAAACCGGTTACAAGAAGAACAACGGCGCCGACAGCAGCCAAACGGCAGTGAAGCCGTCGTACTACGACGGCGGCACCATGAAGGGCGACGCAGCGACCCTGAGCGCGTATGCGACGTACTACTCGGACTTCGTTCGCGGCTACGAAGCTCAAGGCATCGACATCGAAATCGTGTCGCCACAAAACGAACCCGGATACGACCAGAATTATCCCTCGTGCTTGTGGGATAAGGCAACCTATAGCGCTTTCATCGGCAACCATCTCGGACCGGCGATGCAGTCGCTCGGAGTCAAGGTCATGCTGGGTACCCTGTCGAATGCCAACACGGACTTCGACATCGCCGCAGCAGCGGCGGCCGACGCAACGGCAAAAAAGTTCCTGGCCGTCGTCGGCGCGCAGTGGAACACGCTGGATGCCGGCAAGCTCAACGCGCTGAACTCGGGCTTGCCATTCTGGGCAACCGAGCACAAATGCGGCAACTACCCGTTTTGCAAAAAGTCGGGCGATTGCGCGTCAGAGATGGGCATCTACACCTCGAGCCAAGCGCCGAACGACCAAGCCTACGCAGTCGAGAGCTGGGGTTACATCCGGGATGCGATCAGCAAGGTCAAAGTCTCCGCCTACAACGCCTGGAACATGGTGCTCGACAAGAACGGCCTGGGCATCGACACCAGCCGCGAGTGGAAGCAAGATGCGCTGTTGGTGGCTGATGGCGGCACGGTCACGCAAACCCCGGCCTACTTCGTGTTCCGTCACATCTCGCAGTACGTGACTCCCGGAGCCACCGTGGTCGGGACTACGGGCGGCGACGCGCTCGCGTTCAAAAATCCCGACGGCAGTTTGGTGGCGGTGATGTTCAATAGCGGCTCCGCCAACGCCAAGTACGTGCTCGCCATCGGCGGCAAGAAATTCCAATTTGCGATGCCCGGCAACGGCTGGGCGACCGTGAAATACAAGCCCTAGCGAGCGCACCCGCCGAGCGCCAGAATCCATCGCCGCTCCCCATTTTAGATAACCGGGTATGGGGCGCTCACAGGTTCGAGCAGCAACTCGTCGCGCGCCCCTAGGCTCGCGTTGCGCGCGACGTGTGTGCGAGCTGCGCACAAAATTTCGGCGGGGCTCGCCTGACCGATTTGGCACACCGGTGCGCCGCCGAACGGAATTTTCGGCAATGCGTACGAGACAGGTATTTGCGCCGTTTTGGGCAGCACCTTCGCGATACCGGGTGCGCTGCTTCGATCGCTGTTCGCGACGGCCGACGCTACTGCGGGCGCCAGCTTACTTACACTTGATCACCTGCGCATTGCAGTCGATGCAATCGAGTCCTCGAGCCGTGAGGGCAATCAGTGCTAAGATAGTTTGGTAGTGGAGCTCAATTCGCATCTCGTGGCCCCGACACTGACCGGCGTTGCTGCGTTCTTGCTCGCCTGGTTGGCGTTCGGCAAAGCTCGCTCGAAAGCAGCCCGCGCCAGCGCGGCCCGAGTCAGCCTCCCCCCGGATGAGAGAGAGACCAAGCCGCCGCCGGTATCGTTGTCCAAGGCGCCGGCTGCGGCGAACGCAAAGCCCTCCAGCGCGGCTGGGCTCAAGCCTGCGAGCTCCAAGCCCACCCGTCCCGCTGCCAAGGCAATCGTCTGGGAAGCGACCCCCGGTGAACTCGAAGACGAGGACATCACGGTGCTGCACGCCATCCCCGTTTTCGATGGCGCATCCGAGCTCACGATCGAAGCAGCCTCCGTATCGATCGAAGGGGAGTCCGAGGACGACCGAGTTTCACGCATCGAGCTGAGCTACGAAGAAGACGCCGAGGCCGAAGAAGTGACGTCTGCCTCCGCGCGCATCCTGCTTTACGCTGCAGGCGACAGCGATCAGGGGCGCGTGCGCAAGCGCAACGAGGACAGCCTGTTGGTGATGCCCGAGCGTTCGTTGTTCGCGGTCGCAGACGGGATGGGCGGTCATCGTGGCGGAGCCGTGGCCAGCAGCCTGGCCATCGACGCCTTGCAGGACGCCTTCGATCGCGAGGCGTTCGAGGGCCGCGTGCAGTCGACCGCCAACGTGCCCCGCCGGGCGCGAGAGCTAGCCGCTGCGGTGCACATGACGAACGAGTGCGTACGCTCGATGGCTTTTGCCGATCGCGAACTTTCCGACATGGGCACGACCTTGGTCGCCGCCCGCTTCTCGCCCAACAAACAGCGTCTGTATGTCGGGCACGTCGGCGATAGTCGCTGCTATCGCCTACGCCAAGGCAAGCTCCGTCAGCTGACGACCGACCACACGATGGCCTCTTTGGGCGTCAAGGGCCCGAGCGCGAACCACCTGTATCAGGCGATCGGCGTGAGCCCAGGTCTCGCCATCGATCTAATCGTCGACAAGCCGCAAGACGACGACGTCTACGTGCTCTGCTCGGATGGCTTGTCCAAGATGGTCAAAGACGAAGAGCTGCGAAACGTGCTCCTCGAGCACGAGGATCTCGAGAGCGCACTCTACACGCTGATCGAGGCGGCCAACGATCGCGGCGGCAACGACAACGTGACCGTGATCATCGTCAAGGTCCTTGCTCGAGCGTCCAAGAAGGCGATCGAGTCCCTCGCGCAACAAGCCGTGAACTGAGTCTCGCGCCACAGGTCGCACGCGCGCCGTTCGAGGGCGTCGTCGTGGGCTCGCTGCGCACTCATTTTCGGCGCACGGACGAGTTTGTGCATGGCGGCACGTCCCCTCGGGGACTCTGATCAAGGCGGATAGCTACGACGATTCGTGATTCTTCGATCGCCTAGATCGAGACGCTTCGCCGCGCGCTGTCCGACTCTGGAATTTTGACGATGAGCGCCACCGTTCCTCCCACTGCCAACGGGGATCGCCCCAGCGACTTCGGCGAATTTTGGCGCCACGCAGAGGGACTGCCGCGAACGGAATCGCTGATGCCGGAAGCGGAACTCGCAGCCGCGCCAGCACTTTCTCCCGAGCAGCACGCGCGACGTCTGCGCTTTCGTCGCGGGGTCGCCCTCGTGATCGCGGGGCTGACGGCATTCACGGCTCTCGCAGCCGTGGTCGACCTGGTGAAGAGCCGAACGGCAGCGGGCCGCATTGCACACGAGGCCACTCCGGCCATCGCGGGAAGCCAAGGCGAGTCGCGATACAGCGTAGCGGTACCCGCAGCTCCCCCTGCCTCGGCTGCGGCGGCGCAAGCGGGCGTGGCTACACCACCGGCAGCGGTCGAACAGGCACTCTCTCTGGCGCGCAATCCGGTCGCCACGTTCGAAGATTTGCAAGCTTGGACACGACTGGTCGGGCAGCTGAGTGCCGAGGACCGTAAGCACGCCGAACACGATCTCTCGCGCTCGAGCGTCAACGGTGGTCGTGCCTCACGGGAGGCGGCACGGCTACGGCTGGCCCTGTTGTGGCGGGTCACGGCGCGCCGTGCAAAAGCGCAGAAGGTGTTGGTGAGTCTTGCACGTACTGCGACGGATCCTGTGGTCAAAAAATACGCACTCAGTGCCCTCACCGATGCTTGAGCAAGATTGAACCCCTGCGGCAGACCGATACTATCGAGCGATGATTCGAAGTTCGTTGATCGCGGGCGTGTTGGTCGCGCTGTGCAGCGCATGCAGTAGTTCTTCCGACGCAACACCGCCTGGTGGCAGCAGCGGCGCGGCCGGGGCCAGCGATGAAGCCGCTGGCGGCAGTGCTAGCGCTGCCGGCACGGGCAACAGCAGCTGCCCGGACGTGAGCGGCGCGTGGGAGGTCACCGCGCACTGCGAGCCTTCGATCATCGGCATGACGCTGCAAGTGACTCAGAATGCCTGCGCGCTGTCGTTCGCAGTGCCCTTCGACGAATTCATCGGCAACGTGACCGCCGGCGGGATGATCACGCTCAGCGGTCCGCAAAGTTGCACTGGAACGGCCAGCGCAAGCGCCATAGCGATGAGCTGTACGCCAACGCCGTGTCCGGTGAAGCTCGCTCGTTGAAAGCGAATCGCGCCTGGTTCAGCGCGAGGGATTCCGCGCGAGCAGTGGCACGGCGCGGGCCGCCACCGCCCAATGCGAGTTCGCCGGTTCGCGCGCGGGCGGCGCAGCGGCGTCTGCGCGTGGCGCATGACGGCCCACCAGCGCAAACAAGAGCGCGCAGCCCAGTACCAAACCGAGCGCGCCCAACGAACGAACCACACGCGATCCGGCGTCTTGAAACGCTGAGACACAGAGCACCAGCAACAAGCCGACCGTGACGCCAACGAGACAAATTGTCAGACCGGACGAGACCTGTGCGTGGCTCAGTTGGGCATGATGCCCCGCCGCCCGGACGAACATCTGAAAGCAGACCAGGCTGAATACGGCGGCAACGAGGGCGATGGGCGCTGTCTCTCGGGGGTGCATCGGGTTTCTCTCTTGGCGAGCGGCCGAGTTTGGATGACTCGTGTGACGAGAGAGCAACTTGCATGCCACCTTTTCGTGAGCAGCAACGAAGTGAGGCCCCGACGTCGAGTGACGAGAGGGCCTCGGGGGCGCTATCTCCAGGCAGCTGCCGCTAGGCGAGCAGCAAGGGCAGCACGGTATCTTTCGTGTAGCGCCAGATCAGCGAGGAGTCATGGGTTTGGAAGGCCGCCCCGCTGTAGTAGGTGCGGTTCCGCCCCTGGAGATCGTTCAGGGCGCCGTAGAAGCCTTGAGCGATTTCGTCACCGCGGACGTTCAACTCGAAAGGCGTGTGTGCGCTATACGCCAGGAACTCCAGCACGCGCGGGCGGCTCGGGAAATAAGTGGGATCGCTCAGGCGACGAATTTGACTGACGATCGTCGATTTGACGTCGAAGTCGCTGAGCGGCACGGTGCTGCCGAACTTGACGTTCCAAACTCCGGGCATGAGCGTGGGGTTGATGCCGTAAAAGCCGGGTAGCTGCGGCAGATTGTAGGCCGTGTGCGCGTTGCTGTTCGTGACCGATAGGCCCGCCGGCACCCCTTCTAGCCTCAACAAGCCCGTATAGTAGTGATTGCGGTCGAAGCGGCGGATCAGCGACTGTTCCGAGCGGTCGAGATCGAAGCCGCAGAAGTTCTCCGGCGTCGGCGGGGCGGTCACGACCAGCTTCTTGGCTTTGACGACGTACCGCCCCTGCGGCGTGTCGACGGTCACGGTCACCCCGTTCTTGTCGCGATTGACGTGCAACACGTCCGCGCCGAAAACCACGTCATCAGCCAGGAGCGCAGTGGCGTTCTCGTACAGGGTGCTATTGCCGGTCGGGCACATCATGAAGCCGCCGTTGAGGCCGAAGATCGAACTCACCACCTGCGAGCTGAACACCTTGGCCAAGTAGACCGCAGGCATGTTGAGGATATCGCCGGTTCCTTGTCCGAACTGGAAAGCCGTGCGAACCATGGCACCGAAGCCATACTTGGCCACGAAGTCACGAAACTTCATGGTCAGATCCAGAGGCACGGGGTTCGGCAGATCGAAGCTCGAATCCAGGTCGAAATAGGTTGCTTTGAGTTGCTGCAGGTAACCGAAATACGCCTGTAGCGCAGCGCCGGTCTCCGCCGCAGTCGGCTCGACGAATTCTTGAATGCGGCCGGTCCGAAAATCGAAATTCACGTTGTTGCCACCGAAGCCGCCGGCGGGCAGCGGAATGATCGGGGTACCGAGGCGCGCGAAGTAGTCGGTCACCACCGGCAAGTTGTGAAACACCACCACGCCAATATCCGTCGGAGTGCCGGTCGCCGGATCGACATAGGTTTCGGTGTGGCCGCCGAGACGCTGCTGGCGTTCGAGCACCACGACACTACTCCCTGCGTCTTTGACCGCCACCGCGGTGTACGTTCCGCCCGAGCCGCCGCCGATCACGCACACGTCCCGCTCGATGACTTTGGTCTTCGCGAAGGCCGTGCGCGAGGACAGCCCCGCTGCGGCGAAACCCGCAGCGGAGTAAGACAAAAGCTTCAGCACATTTCTTCGGCGAAGACGCATCATGGTTTGGAACTCCTTCGTTTAGCCCGTACGAGGACCAATCCCCTGCGACGGCCCAGCGCAGCCTAGCAACCCTTCAGGTAGAACATAAGCCGAATCAACCGAGCTGAACTCGAACGTACCAGTCGACGGGCCTATGGCCGATATTGCCGTCGATTGCCGCCGCCGCCGATTGACTACATCAATGCGGTTATCCCACACCGTGTCATCGTTTCGTCTGATGATGGTGGGCATCATTCGACCGTCCCGCGTCACCAGCCGAGCTTGAGCGGGCGCATCATTTCGTTGTCTTCGTGCTCGAGCATGTGACAATGCCAGAGGTAAGTGCCTCGCGTGGGATCGAAGGGGAAAGCATTGCTGCCGGGCGCAATCTCCGGAGGCGCATCTTGCGGCGCCCAACGAACCCGGATGCGCGTTACCGAGCCGGCCGGGGCGAGCACGGTATCTTTCCAGCCGGCCTCAGCGGGCGCGGGAGAGACAGGCAAGGAGTCCTTCGGAATGTATGCGTCGGCGGCGGGGTTTTGCGGGGCTGTCTGCAAAGGCAGCTTGCCGCCCCCGTTCGCGTCATTCCAAGCCTTGGTGTAACCGTCCGCGTCGAGCACCTGACGATTGAGGATTCGGAATTGCACGAGGTGCAGGTGGATGGGGTGGTCGTCAGACGAAATGTTGACGATGTCCCAGTCTTCCGTGGAGCCGACCCGCGGTTGCTCGCTAATCGGACTATCGAACATTTGCCCGTTCAACGAGTAACCACCATCTGGCATGGAAACGAGCGTCACAGTTCGCTTTTCGGCGTTGGGCTGCAGCTCGGCCAGTTCGCTCAGGCCCTTGGGAAAGCACGCTGGAGGCTTCGATTCGCCCGTGAGCTCTGGGGTCAGCGAACAAGCGGGCGGCTGGGGGTCATCCGCGTTTTCCAGAGCCTTGAACTGAACGATGTCCTCCCCGGCGTTGCCCAGGACAATGGCTTCGCCGGGTTTCAACGAAGAGAAGTCGATCACGACGTCGGCGCGTTCACCCGGCGCAAGCTTCACGCTGGCGGCATTGGTCGCTCGGGCGAGGTAGCCGCCATCCGAGCCGATCACCGTGAGCGGGAGTTGAGGAGTCAGGGAGAGATCGAAGGTGCGACTGTTGGCCCCGTTCAAAATGCGGAATCGGTAGCGCGCACGCTCGACCTGCATGGTCGGCCAGGCTTTGCCGTTTACGACCATGGTATCGCCGAAGAAAGAGCTGCTCCAATATGGATGCTCCGCGCTGGCTGCGCTCGGGTAGCTCAACGAGCCGTCGGCGTTGAAGGACTTGTCTTGAATCACGAGCGGCATCTCGTGTGCATTGTCGGGCAGCGCCGAGGGACCGTTCACTGGACTTTCGATGGTGTCGTGAGGGTCGCGGATGATATACATGCCAGCGAGGCCGGCGTAGACGTTGAGGCGGGTGATGCCGAGCGCGTGGTCGTGATACCAAAGCGTGGTCGCTGGCTGCGAGTTCGGGTACTCGGAGAAATGCTCCTCGAACAGCGGGCCCCGCGACTTGCTCGCGGTAAACCAGGCTTCCGGAGCACCGTCGGAGTCGGAGGCTACCTCGAGACCGTGCACGTGCGTGACGAACGAAACGTCCTCTTGGGCCTCGGCAATCACGGCCGGGAAATTGGGCGCGAATGGACCTAGCGGTCGTGCAAGATGATTGGGATTTGCCCAATGTAACGTCGGATCCACGGGCAAAAAGTGCGGCCGCGTCACCTCGTTGACCCACACCACGTGCGCGGGAGTTCCGCGCGTCATCTCGAAGCTCGCTCCGGGGCTGCCCCAGTACTCCTCCGGTATCGTCTTTCCGTACTCGAGAGAGGATCCGCCGTAGGCAAACACCGTCGTCAGTGGACAACCCCTGGGTAGCATCTGCACCTGCGTTTCGCGGATGCTGATCGTATATTCGTCGTAGCCAAGCTGTTTCTTGGGCACGAACACGCGGGGGCGCTCCAAAGAGTTCTTCCACTTGATCTTTTCCGGATCGAGAGACTGACCGTCCGACACCTGACACGGATTGTCGATGCGCGGCGCCTCGTTCGAGGGCAGCGGATCCACCTCGGACCCAACCGCTCGTTGATCCACTCGCTCGCTCGTTGCGCCGGCTTTCCCCATCCCATCTTCGCTTGCACTGCAAGCCACCAATGGGAGCCAAGCAATTCCGGCCATTGCCGAGATCGAAACACGATTGAACTTCATGATGCCTCCGACTTTCGACGGCACAGACGACGGCCGCACCAGCACCGTGTTGCGTTCACGCAAAGTGGGTGAGCTTTGGTGGCCGACTACCGTGCCCGCCGCGCGTTGCCGGGAGTTCAACCCGTTTTGACCTCGACGCACACGGGACAGAGCGAGGTGACACCATGCAAGGTGATGCGAGGATCTGGATCTTGTCCGTTGCGCTGACCCTCTCGGGATGCGCGAAAGAGACGCTCGACGGCGCCGAAACTCAATCGCTCCCGCGTCCAACGCCCACTTCTGACGGCAATCCGTACGGCGTCACGCCGCCGAACACCGGTCATGCCGGTTCAGCAGCGCTATTGGGCAAAGCAGGAGCATCGTTCGGCGGCGCAGCGGGCAACGCGGGCAGCTCGGCGGGCGCGGGCGGCTCCGCCGGCTCGAGCAGCGCGGCGGGCGCGGGCGGCTCGGCCGGCGCAAACTCACTCGCGGCCGGCGCAGGCGCCGCCGGGATGAGTGCGGGAACGGGTGAAGGCGGGAGCAGCGCGGCTTCTGGCGGCACCAGCACGAACTCGGGGTCAACGAGCGCCTGTCCTTCTCTGACCCGCGTGAAACTGGCGAACGGCACGTGCGTCGATCGTGTGAGTGAGTTCTCGGTCGCAAACCGGCCAACCAACATCGTGACCGGGGCGGATGGGCGGATCTGGTTCGACGATGAAGGTACCCATAAGATCGTTCAGCTGGACGAGGAAGGACGCGCCCTCGCGCAAATCGTGTGCGACGCGAGCTCCGCTCCCCGCGCGCTCGTAGGCGGCAAAGCGGACGCTATTCTCTGGTACAGCGACGCCCAGGCCAAGACCGTGGTCAAACTGACGGCGGACCTGCAACGAACGGCATTTGCCGTGGGCTTTGCCCCGAGCGCGCTCGCATTGGGTGAAAACGACGAGCTTTTTCTGAGCGAATCCGCGAAGGGCGTTTATCGTCTGCGACCGAGCGAGTCGAGCATCACGAAATGGCCCTGCGAGCCGAGCAACTCGCTGGTCTTCGGCCCCGACAAAAATCTCTGGTTTCAGGAGGGCGTACAGATTGCCCGACTGATTCCCGACCTCGAAAAGCGCGACTTTTCGATCACCGATAGCTTTGCCAACGACCTGTGTGTCGGACCGGACAAGGCGCTGTGGTTCGTCGACGGCGCGCTGCACCAGGTTGGCCGCATGGAACTCGATGGGACGTTTACTCGCACCTACGACTTGCCAGTAGGAACCGGGCCCTTTCGAATCATCACGGGGCCGGACGCTGCGCTCTGGTTCACCGAGCGCGGCGCGAACAAGATCGGCCGCATCGACGTCGACGGCGCGATCACCCACTATCCAATCCCGACCAGCGCTGCCGCGCCGTACGCGCTCACGGTCGGAGCCGACCACAACATTTGGTTCACCGAAACTTTAGCCGGCAAAATCGGCCGCTTGATTCCGGAGTCGAGCAAATGAGGCGGGTGGAAAAGCGCTTCACTTGCTCGGTCTTGGCGGTGCTGCTCGCGGCTCCCGAGCTCGCCGGGTGTGCGCCCGAAGCGGTAGCTCCCGAGCTGACCGATTTGCAATCGCTCTGTCAGCGAAGCAGCAAGTTGCAAGACGTGGAGCTCTACGACGGTGGCCTAGGCGTAGGGACCGAGTTCGTGAACCGTCATCGCCTAGCCGTGGGCCTGCTGCGCTGGAAGAGCGATCTCGTCGATCGCTACCGCGACGAGGCCGGGAACGTGAGCAATCAGGGTTGGTGCACGGGAACGCTGATCGCAGACGACCTGTTTTTGACCGCAGGTCACTGCCTGGATAGCGCGAATTCCGGCGCATGGCGATTGCCTCACGAAAAAGGCGGCGTCGCGCTGCGACCCGCAGAGTTGGCGCGTGAATTCACGGTGCAGTTTCGCCACGAGAACCAAGCAATGCCCGATGCCGCCAGCCGCGAGAACAGCGCCGAGGTCGTGCGTTTGGAGGAGTATCGCAATGCCGGCGTCGACTACGCCATTTTACGATTGAGCGGGCACCCTGGTTTGCAAAATGGAGTTGCCCGCATTTCGCCCACTGACTCGCGACCGGGCCTGCCCATTGCCATCTTGCAGCATCCCGCTGCTCTGCCGATGAAAGTGGGCGCAGGCTCCGTCGCGCGCGTGCTGGGGCCCAAGATCTCGTACGATTCAATCGACACGTTGGGCGGCTCTTCTGGCGCCGGCATTCTCGATGCGGTGACCGGCAAGTTGGTCGGCATGCATACCAATGGCGGATGTACCGGCAGCGACGTTGGTGAAAACTTCGGCGTCACGATTCGAGCGCTCACTGCCGCTTCGCCCATGCTGCAAAAGCTCGTCGATCCCTCGCGAGATTTTTTGGTCGGCGACTGGGACAACGACGGACTGAGCGATCTGGCCGTGGTGCTCGATGGCTGCTTGTATCCAGACGCCGACCACGATGGTCGACCCGACACCAAGATCTGTGCGATTGATGCGACCGCGCAACGGTATTTCGTCGGCCGCTGGCAGGCAGGCAGTGCCAGTCAACTCGGCTGGCGAAACGGTGGTTGCGTCTACCTGAGTACGAAACCCAACGAACCGTTGTGTTTTGGCGATCCCGCCTTCGAGTTGCTGATCGCAGATTGGAACGGAGATGGTCGCAGCGACTTGGGCATTCGCAGGGGCCGCTGCATCGGTTTCGATACCGATCTGGACGGAACGCTCGACGACCCCGGCGAGTGCTACGGCGACGGCGCCGCCGAAGACGAGTACCTCGCAGGCCATTGGGACGGCGGAGCACGCGCCAGCATTGCGGTCAGGCGGGGCAACTCGGTGCTCCCGGACGTGGACCGGGACGGCAATCCGGATCCGGCGCCGCGCTTCTACGGCAACGGCGGGGATGACGACCAATACCTAGTGGGTGATTGGAACGGCGATCAACTCTCTGATCTCGCAGTCCGCAAGAACACGCTGTGCCTGATGAACCACGACGCCGAGGCGGGGCTACCGGACGAGGGCCGAGTGTACCGCGACTTTTGGTCCACGCCGTAGCGCGGCGCACACGGCGCTCACCCGTTCGTGACGCGCTGCACACGATGGAGATGAACTCGATGAGCGGCGAGCTCAACGACTGATTTTTGACGGACCAAGCACCGAAAGCGAGACCACACCATGAATCGAACAAAAGTGATGAAGACTCTCTATCTGGCTTCGACCCTCGGCACCTTGAGCTTGCTCGGCTGCTCTGGCAGCGACGGCGGCGAAGAGACTCCGCAGCCGGCCGGCGCTTCCGGCGTTTCCGGCGTTTCCGGCGGAAAGCCGGTGTTTGGCGGG
>Ga0164308_10000312_pt1 | contig 26244 bp, 26 predicted proteins | sample Whisoiple_246_MG_FD_109983 | JGI IMG/M metagenome (GOLD analysis project Ga0164308, IMG submission 109983) | Soil microbial communities amended with fresh organic matter from upstate New York, USA - Whitman soil sample_246_MG | ecosystem: Environmental > Terrestrial > Soil > Unclassified >... | reverse complement strand
GGAGTCAATTTCATCGACATCTACCACCGGCAGGGCGTCTACCCGATGCCGATGCCGTTCGTCCCGGGTCGGGAGGGCGCCGGTCAGGTGATCGCCACCGGATCGGGAGTGACCGGCGTTGCGGTGGGCGACCGGGTGGCCTGGTTGCAGGTCCCGCGCTCCTACGCCGAGGTCACGGTCGGTCCGGCCGACCGACTGATCCCGGTGCCGGACGCGCTGTCCGACGAGCAGGCCGCAGCCCTTGCGCTGCAAGGACTCACCGCACAGAGCCTGGCGACGGACGTGTACCGCATCGTGGACGGCGACGACGTGCTCATCCATGCCGGGGCCGGCGGGGTGGGATTGTTGCTCACCCAGATCGCGAAGATCAAGGGCGCGGGACGGGTGATCACCACGGTGTCGACACCGGACAAGGCCGAGCTGTCCCGTTCGGCCGGCGCCGACGACGTCATCATCGGTTACGACGGATTCGCCGCCAAGGCACGGGATCTCACCGACGGCAGAGGGATGTCGGTGGTGTACGACGGGGTGGGCAAGGCGACCTTCGACGGTTCGCTCGATGCTCTCCGGCCCCGCGGGATGATGGTGTTGTTCGGCGGCGCCAGCGGCCAGGTGCCGCCCTTCGACATCCAACGGCTGAACAAGGGCGGGTCGCTGAAGCTGACGCGGCCGAACGTCGATCATTTCGTCCTGGACACCCGGGAACAGTTGGCTCGCGCCAAGGATGTTTTTGGCTGGGTTGGCGCCGGCCGGCTGACTGTTCGGATCGGGGCCACCTACCCGCTGGCCGAGGCGGCGAAGGCACAGGAGGATCTGGCCGCCCGACGGACCACCGGAAAGTTGCTGCTGCTGCCGTGATGTCGAGCGGCCGCCGATGTCGCGCCTACTGACGGGCGGGCCACTCGCGGGCCAGCAACCCGAAGAGCAGGTCGTCGGTCCATTCGCCCTTCATGTAGGTGTGTTCGCGGAGATGTCCCTCGAGCTGGAATCCGGCCCGTTCCAGCAGCCGGGCGGACGCCAGATTGCGGGCATCACACTCGGCGACCACCCGATGCAGCCCGCGATCGGTGAACAGATGATCCAGCATTCGCCGGACCGCCTCGAGCCCGTACCCGCGACCCTGCTGTTCGGCCGCCAGGGTGAAACCGATCTCGGCCAGCCGCCGGTTCTCCGCCAGGTTGACACCGAGATCGCCGATGAGTTCATCGGTCCGGCTCAGCACGATGCCGTACTGGAACCAGCCGGGCGTCGTCGGGTCGTTGTCATTCAGGTCATCGATGAGTGTGGTGGCGTCCTGCAGGGTGTACGGCGTGCTCCAGGACTGGTAGCGCGCGGTCGCCGGGTCGGATCGATACCGCGAGAGTGCCTCTGCATCCGAGGTCCGCAGCGGTCGTAACCGCAGCCTCTCGGTGATCAGGACGGGATCGGCGGTGGGCGTCACGGACGGAGCAGCACCTTGATCTGGGTGCGTGCGTCCATCGCCGCGTACCCGGCAGCGACCTCGGTGAGCGGAATGCTCTCGGTGAAGATCGGCGACGGATCGATGGCGCCGGCGAGCACGTCGGCCAGCAGGTCGGGCACGTAGGTCCGGACCGGAGCCACTCCGCCACGGACATTGACGTTGCGCCCGAACATCTTCGACAGCTGCAGGCCGTCGGTGACGCCGTGCGGTACCCCGACGTAGCCGACGGTTCCGCCGGGTCGGACGGATTGCAGCGCGGTGTCCCAGGACGCCGTGGTCCCGACACACTCGCAGGCCCATTCCGCGCCGACACCGTCGGTGAGGTCGAGGACGGCCTGCACCGCTTCGCCGCCGCGAGCAGCGACAACGTCGGTGGCGCCGAAGGTCTGGGCCATCCTGGCGCGGTCCGGGTGGGTGGAGAGCGCGATGATCCGGTCGGCACCGAGCCGGCGCGAGGCCAGCACCGCGGACAACCCGACCGCGCCGTCACCGACGACGACGACGGTCCCGCCGCCGGTGACGCCGGCCGAGACCGCCGCATGATGACCGGTGCCGACCACGTCGGTGAGCGCCAGCAGCGCCGGGATCCGCTCGTCGGTCTCGTCGACCGGCGCCGCGACCAGGGTGCCGTCGGCCAACGGGACCCGGACGAACTCGCCCTGCCCGCCGTCGACCAGATGACCGTCACGGTCCGCAGTGCCCCAGTCGCCGCCGATCAGGCAGGAGGTCGTCCAACCGGCGCGGCAGTTGACGCAGACGCCGCAGGAGTAGACGAACGGCGCAATGACCAGGTCACCGGGCCGCACCGTTCGCACCTCCGTGCCGACCTCCTCGATCACCGCGACGAATTCGTGACCGATCCGCCCCGTGCGGGTGGTGGCGCCCCGGTAGTGCCACAGATCGGACCCGCAGATGCAACTGGCGACCACCCGGACCAGCGCGTCCGCCGGCGCCACGATGACCGGATCCGGGACCTCATCGATGCCGATCCGGCCGGGCCCCCGCAGTACCGCTGCTCTCATCGGTCGATGATGCACCCGGCCGGTGCCGGGCGATCACCGGGGCGGTGCGGCCTCAGACGAGCCATGCGGTGACGTCGGCCGGCAACAGCCCGTCCCGGGTCAGCTGATCGGAGGCCATCAGCACCTCACCGGTGGGCAGCGGCACCGGTTCGGCTCCCATGTTCGTCACCACCGTCACCTCGCCGTTGGTGAACGCGATGACATCGGCGCCGCGGTCCGGGCCCCACTCCAGCGAACCGGCTCCGAGCTTGAAGGCCCGGCGCAGGGCGAGGGCCGATTGGTACATCTCCAACGTCGAACCCTCGACGCCCTCCTGGCGATCGCGCGCCAACTCGACGTAGGAGTCCGGCTGCGGGAGCCAGGTCTTTCCGCCGGGGCCGAAACCGAGGCCCGGCGCATCGGACTCCCACGGCAGCGGAATCCGGCAGCCGTCACGCCCCGCCTCGGTGTACTCGGACCGCCACCAGGTCGGGTCCTGGCGGAGTTCGTCGTCGAGCGTGGTGTGGTCGGGCAGCCCGAGCTCCTCGCCCTGGTACAGGTACGCCGAACCCGGCAGGCCCAGCATGAGCAGTGTCGACGCCTTCGCCCGGCGCAGGCCGAGCGCGTAGTCGGGCTGCGGGTCACCCGCGCGGATGCCGTTCGGCCGGCGCCCGCCGGTGTCCACGCCGAGCCGGGAGACGTGGCGCACCACATCGTGATTGGACAGCACCCAGGTGGTCGGGGCACCGACCGAATCGTTGGTCATCATCGAGGCGTCGATCGACCTGCGCAGGGCAGCGGCGTCCCAGCCGGTCTCCAGGTAGTCGAAGTTGAACGCCTGGTGCATCTCGTCCGCGCGGACGTACCGTGCCAGCCGGGACAGCGGCTGCACCCACGCCTCTGCGACCAGGATCCGGTCGGTCGGGTAGGAGTCGAGCAGCTCGCGCCACGACTGGTAGACCTCGTGCACCCGGTCCTGATCCCACATCGGCCCGGAGCCGAAGAGCCCTTCCGTGTCGGGGTCGAGCTCGTCGTCGACCCTGACGTCGATGTCCGGCAGGCCGGGTGCCTTGATCAGCGCATTCGCCACGTCGACCCGGAAGCCGTCGACGCCGCGGTCGAGCCAGAACGCCAGGACGTCCAGGAACTCCGCCCGCACCTCCGGGTTCTCCCAGTCGAAGTCCGGCTGCTTGGTGTCGAACAGATGCAGGTACCACTGGCCGGGAGTGCCGTCGGCGTTCGTGGTGCGGGTCCACGCCGGCCCGCGAAAACAGGATTCCCAGTTGTTCGGCGGCAGCTCACCGTTCTCGCCGCGGCCGTCGCGGAAGATGTACCGGGCGCGCTCGGGCGATCCCGGCGCCGCAGCCAACGCGGCCTTGAACCACACGTGCTCGTCGGAGCTGTGGTTCGGGACGAGGTCGACGATCACCTTCAGGCCCAGCCCGTGGGCCCGCTCGAGGAGGGCGTCGAAGTCTGCCAGGGAGCCGAAGATCGGGTCCACGTCGCGATAGTCGGCGACGTCGTACCCCGCGTCGGCCTGTGGTGACGTGTAGAACGGCGACAGCCAGACGGCATCCACCCCGAGGTCGGCCAGCGCGCCGAGCCGGCCGGTGATGCCTGGCAGATCGCCGACCCCGTCGCCGTCGGAATCGGCGAACGAGCGTGGATACACCTGGTAGACCACCGCGGTGCGGCGCCAATCCTGCGCCGGGTCGGTGCGCTCCTGGCCGGGTCGCTGCTCGGGTTCAATGCTCAACGGCGCGGTGATGTCGTCGAAGAGCTCGTCGGTCGTGGTTTCTCCGATGGACATCGAAGAGCCTCTCTCTAGGTGTCGGTTGACGTGGTCACATGGTCGCGGCGAAATGACCGGTCGGCCACAGGGGTTCGCTCCGGCAACGTCACGACGGGGTTTGACGCCCCTGGCCGGACCTGGTTGAGCGGATCCGGCGGACGTGCCGCAACTCACTCGAATCGATTCGACCGGTGTCAAGGCTACGCGATCGAAAGACTTGGAGTGTCCGATTTGTCTCTACCGGCGGAAACAAATTTCGCCGCGGCACTTGGCCAGCGGCCCGCTGGACCCTCGTCCGGACCGGCTTGGCAGCGGCCGTCGCGCCCCTGTCAGCCCGGACCCGGGCGCCCATCAGCTGCGCGCCGGCCTCACGCGGCAGGGCAGGACCCGTCGGCATTGACCGGCTCCGGGCAGAACGAGCCGGTCCAGACGGCCTTGGAGCCGGACTCACCGACCCGGAACACCTGCACGACGCTCGCCCCGGCGAGCGCGACGGCCACCACGGCCACCACCACGCCGACCCACGGCGGCGGCGCCTGCCGGGAGTTGCGGGTCAGCAGGGTGGGCACGCCCCAGGCCAGGAGGGCGGCGACGAACAGCCCGATCACGAACCACAGCATGGTGTCGCCGAGTTCGGCGTGCGCGGCGATCAGCGGTGCCTTCCGCAGCCGACTCTGCAGCCAGGAGCCGGCGTTCTGGGTTACCGGGACCAGGATCAACGCGATCAGCGCAACGATCGGGGTCACGATGCCGAGCCGGCGGCGGGCGGCAGGCCACAACGCGGACAACACCGTGAGCAGGGCTGCGAGCGGGATCACGATGACGACGGCGTGCACCAGCAGCACGTGAGCCGGCAAGCCGTTGATCTCTTCCACCATGCGAATGATCATCTCCCATCCGAGCCGTTGATCTTCGCGCCGACGGGTACACGCACCGCGGACCGATTCCGTTCACGCCGTCCTGGCCGTTTCAAGCCCACACCGGCGAGTAACCTTCCCCGGGAAAGCAAGGGCCCGGCATCTTGACCGGCGTCCACCGAAAGGGGATGACGGCTGCGTGAAGCGCATCTACTACTTCGGCGCCGGCATCGCCCTCGGCGTTGCCGCCACCAGACGCACCCGGCGGGCGAAGGAAGCCGCGAAGCAGGCGCTGAAGGCGAAGGTGACACCGTCGGCGATCGCGGCCGACGTCGCCGACGCGATCGCCGAACTGGGCAACGCCGTCGGCGCCTTCGCCTCGGACGTCCGGCAGGGTGCGGTCAACCGCAGAGCGAGCTACCGACCGCTGGTGGACAACGCCACTGGGGCGGTCGTCATGGTCGGGCCCGAGGAGTTGGGGCCGCCGCCGGCACCGATCGAACCGCGCGCGCCCGGTGCCCCGCCACCGCCGCACCCGGCCGCCGCTCCGCATGCCGGCAACACCACCGCCAGGTCGACCCGCCGCTCCGCGTGAACTGAGCGCGACCAGCGAAAGCCACCCATCAGCAGCATCTCCACGCCCGGGACGACCACCGTCGCCCCGAGCGATCACCCAGACATGTCAGTGAGGACCCATGCAGACCCACGAGATCCGGCAACGCTTCCTCGACCATTTCGAGAAGGCGGGGCACACCGTTGTGCCGTCGGCCTCGCTGATCAGCCAGGACGCGACGGTGCTGTTCACCATCGCCGGGATGGCGCCGTTCAAGCCGTACTTCCTCGGCCAGTCGACGCCGCCGTACCCCCGCGCCACCAGCGTGCAGAAGTGCGTCCGGACAGGTGACATCGAGAACGTTGGGATCACCACCCGGCACAACACCTTCTTCCAGATGGCCGGCAATTTCTCCTTCGGCGACTACTTCAAGGAGGGCGCCATCCGGCACGCCTGGTCGCTGCTGACCGGTTCGCTGGACGACGGCGGGTACGGGCTGGATCCGGAGCGGCTGTGGGTCACCGTGTACGAGACCGACGACGAGGCGTTCCGGCTGTGGCAGGAGATCGCCGGCGTTCCGGTCGAACGGATCCAGCGCCGCGGGATGGCCGACAACTTCTGGTCGATGGGCGTGCCGGGACCGTGCGGTCCCTGCTCGGAGATCTACTACGACCGCGGCCCCGAGTTCGGCATCGAGGGCGGCCCGATCGCCGACGAAGACCGCTACCTCGAAGTGTGGAACCTCGTCTTCATGCAGGACATGCGCGGCGAGGGCGCAGGTAAGGGGGACTTTCCCATTCTGGGGCCGCTGCCTCAGCAGAACATCGACACCGGGCTCGGCGTCGAACGCCTCGCCTTCCTCCTGCAGGGCGTCGAGAACGTCTATGACACAGACCTTCTGCGTCCGATCATCGCCAGGATGGAAAAGCTCTCGGGGCTGACCTACGGGCAGGACCCGGCCACCGACGTCCGGATGCGGGTGATCGCCGACCACAGCAGGTCGTCGGTGATGTTGATCTCCGACGGGGTGACGCCGGGCAACGAGGGCCGCGGTTACGTGCTGCGCCGGCTGCTCCGCCGCACCGTGCGCAGCGCCCGCCTGCTCGGGGTCACCGAGCCGGTGATGCCGGGCCTCACCCAGACCGTCAGCGACTTGATGAGCCCGTCCTACCCGGAGTTGGCCACCGACTTCGAGCGCATCGAGCGGGTCGCGGTCAAGGAGGAGCAGGCGTTTCTGCGCACCATCTCCTCCGGTTCCAAGTTGTTCGACGCCGCTGCCGAGGAGATCAAGCAGTCGGGCAGCACGGTCGTCACCGGGTCGACGGCCTTCGCACTGCACGACACGCAGGGGTTCCCGATCGACCTGACGCTGGAGATGGCGGCCGAGGCCGGGCTCTCCGTCGACACCGACGAGTTCCGCAGGTTGATGGAGGAGCAGCGGGAGCGGGCGCGGGCGGATTCCAAGGCGCGCAAGGGAAAGCTCGCCGACCTGAGCGTCTACCGCGAGCTGGTGGACGCCGGTCGGACCGAGTTCACCGGATACTCCGAACTCGAGTCCGAGGCCACCGTCAAGGGTCTGATCAGGGACGGGGTCCGGGTCGGCTCTGCGGGTGAGGGCGACGAGGTGGAACTGGTCCTGGACCGCACCTCCTTCTACGCCGAATCCGGTGGTCAGGACTCCGACGCCGGGCTGATCCTGGGCAATGGGGCGTCCGCCGAGGTCCTTGACGTGCAGAAGGTTGACAAGTCGTTGATCGTCCACCGGGTGCGGATCACCGACGGCGAACTGTCCGACGGGGCGAAGGTGCTGGCCAAGGTCGATCCGGAGTGGCGGCTCGGCGCCCGGCAGGCGCATTCCGGCACCCACGTGCTGCACGCCGCGCTGCGGCAGGTGCTCGGCCCGGAGGCGCTGCAGTCCGGCTCCTACAACAAGCCCGGCTACCTGCGGCTCGACTTCGCCTGGAACCAGGCGTTGTCGACCGACACCCGTAGCGAGCTCGAGGATGTCGTCAACCGCGCCGTCCGGCAGGACCTACCCGTCCGGGTGCTCTACGGCTCGCAGGCCGAGGCACAGGCGATGGGCGCCATCGCGCTGTTCGGCGAGACCTATGACGACACCGTGCGGATCGTGGAGATCGGCGGCCCGTGGTCGGTCGAGCTGTGCGGCGGCACCCATGTCGAGCACTCCTCGCAGATCGGCCCGGTCGCGATCACCGGCGAGTCCTCCGTCGGATCCGGCCTGCGCCGGGTGGAGGCGGCGGTCGGCATCGAGGCCTTCCACCGGCTCGCAGCCGAGCGCACCCTGGTCTCGCAGCTTGCCGGTTCGCTCAAGGTGCAGCCGAGCGAACTGCCCGGCCGGATCGAGACCCTGCTCGAGCGGCTGCGCGTCGCGGAGAAGGAACTGGCCGGCCTGCGGGCGGCTGCGTTGTCGGCATCTGCGGCGACCATGGCGCAGGGCGCGGTCGACGTCGGAGGAGTGGCGCTGGTCGCGGCGACGGCACCGGCCGGCACCTCAGGCGGCGATGTGCGGAACCTGGCGACCGATGTGAAGAACCAACTCGGTGCCCGGCCGGGTGTGGTCGCAATCTTCGCCCCCGGCGAGGGGACCGTGGCGTTCGCCGTCGCGGTCACCCAGCCGGCGATCGCCGCGGGCACCGCGGCCGGTGATCTGGCGAAGGCGTTCCTGCCGGCGATCGAGGGTCGGGGCGGCGGGAAGAAGGACATGGCGCAGGGCGCGGGAACCCGACCGGACGGCATTCCGGCCGCCATCGAGGCGCTCCGGGCGGCGATGGCCGACGGCAACGGATGAGCCCTTCCGGCAGCCCGAACGGGTGTGGTGGCAACCCTGATGGCCCTGCGGCGTCCAGCATCATGGCCGACGTCAGCGAACCCCTTCATGCGGTGTCATGAAAACGGGTGAATCAGCCGACACTGCTGATGACGCGGCGCGGAAAGGCGTGCGTCTGGGGGTGGACGTCGGTACCGTTCGCGTGGGAGTTGCAATGAGTGACCCTCACGGCGTGCTGGCCACTCCGGTGACCACGTTGGCGCGGAACACGGTCGATCGCTCGGACCTGAAAGCTCTGATCGCGCTGGTCGAGGAACACGAGGTGGTGGAAGTGGTCGTGGGTCTGCCCAAGACCCTGCGTGGCTCTGACGGGCCGGCAGTCACCGCGGCCCGTTCCTACGGCGATGCTCTCGCCGCAGCGATTGCACCGGTACCCGTCGTCTACGTCGACGAACGTCTGACCACCGTCTCCGCGGACCGGCAGCTCTCCGAGGCCGGCGTGCGCGGCAAGGCCCGCCGGAAGGTGATCGACCAGGTCGCCGCCACCCGGATCCTGCAGAACCGGCTGGACAACCTCGCCGGTGGTAGGGGCCGATGAGCGACCACCTCGGCATCTTCGGCCGGGAGGAAGGCGAGACCGGAGAGCTGGACGTTCACGAGCTGCGGGCTGCGCTCGCCGCCGGTCCCACCGAGCCCGATCCGGCGGCCCCGCCCCCGCCGCCGCTGATTTCGGACGAGGAACGGGCGCACACCGCTCGTCGCCGGCACCGCAGGTGGCTGGTCTTCGCCGTCATCGTGCTGTTGATCATCGTGGCCGGGCTGATCGCGGGGTTCGTGCTCTGGCGGAACACCGCAGACGAGATCCCCGACTTCAGCGGCTCCGGTGACACCGAGGTGATCGTCCGGGTGCAGAGCGGCGACGGGATCGGTGACATCGCCACCACGCTGACCGAGGCGGGCGTGGTGGCCAGCCCGGAGGCCTTCCAGAACCAGGCCGCGCTGGACGCCGACGTGCAGGCCCTGCGCCCCGGGTACTACAAGGTCCGGCAGAACGCCTCCGCCCAGGCGACCGCCGATGCGTTGGTGAACAAGGAGAACCACGTCGGCAGGGTGCGGTTGATCCCCGGCAGGCAACTGGCCGACGTCACCGCGGTGTCCACTGATCCGAGCGTGGCGCCGGTCAACGTCCCCGGATACATCTCGGAGATCACGGCGGCCGCCTGCGTGCCGCTCAACGGCCAGCAGGACTGCTTCACCGCCGACGAATTGTGGGAGGTCGCTGAGACCGCCGATCCGGCCGCGCTCGGGGTGGTGGAATGGGCCGCCGACGGGGTCAGGGCGGCGCCGGAACCGCGGAAGCGCCTGGAGGGAACGATCCTGCCCGGGGACTTCGACATCCCGCCTGGATCCACCCCGGAACAGGCCCTGAAGGCCGTCGTCAGCGCGTCGGCGGCGTTGTGGAACCGGACCGACATCATCGCGGATTCGGCGGCCCATGGGATGACGCCGTACCAGAGCGCGATCATCGCCTCGCTGATCGAGCGGGAATCCATCGTCAGTGACATGCCGAAGGTGTCGCGGGTGATCTACAACCGGCTGGCCGTCCCGATGAAGCTGGAGTTCGACTCGACCGTCAACTACGCACTCGACCGGGCCTCGATCGCCACCACCGCCGAGGACCGGGCAAACCCGAGCCCGTACAACACCTATCAGGTGATGGGCCTGCCACCGACGCCGATCTCCTCACCCGGACCGGACGCGGTTGACGCCGCGCTCAACCCGGCCGAGGGCTCCTGGCTGTTCTTCGTCAAGCAGAACCTGGAGGGCGAGTCCTGCTTCAGCATCACGGTCGCCGAACACGAGGCCTGCATCGCGCAGGCAAGGGCGAACGGTGTCTTCGGCTGACCGCCCGGCGACCCCGGCCGCCAACGGAACCGGCGTGATCCGTCGTGCCGCGGTGCTGGGATCGCCGGTCGCCCACTCGCTCTCGCCGGCCCTGCACCGGGCGGGGTACGCGGCGGCCGGGCTGGTCGGCTGGCAGTACGAACCCATCGAGTGCGACGCGGCGACGCTGCCCGAGCTGATCGGCAAGTCCGGCCCCGAGTGGGCCGGGTTCTCGGTGACGATGCCGGGCAAGGCGGCGGCTGCCGCGGTGGCCGACGAGCGCAGCCCGCGGGTGGCCGCCTTGGGCGTCGCGAACACGCTGGTCCGCCGGAACGGCGGCTGGTTCGCCGACAACACCGACGTGGACGGGCTGATCGGGGCGCTGCGGGCGGCCGGAGCACCGGCGCCGAGAACCGCGCTGATCCTCGGCGGCGGAGGGACAGCGGCGTCGGTGATCGCGGCCCTCGCGGAGCTGGGCACGACGGACGTGGTGATCGCCGGCCGCCGTCCGCAGAGCACGGCCGGTGTGGTGGAGCTGGCCGGGGTGCTGGGGCTGCGGATCCGGGCGATCGGCTGGGAGCTGGACCCGATCGGCGAGGCCGCGGACGGCGCCGACCTGGTCGTGTCCACCGTGCCGGCGGGCGCCGCGGATTCGCTGGCCGAGCGACTACAGGCCGTTCCGACGCTCTTCGACGTCCTCTACCACCCGTGGCCGACGCCGCTCGCGGCCATGGGCGTACCGGGGAGAATCACGCTGACCGGTCTGGACATGCTGCTGCACCAGGCTTTTCGCCAGTTCGAACTGATGACCGGGGTACCGGCGCCGGTGCAGGCCATGCGCGCCGGGTTGCTGGCCGGCTCGAAGACGGACCTGCCGCTGCCGGTCTGACAACCGGCCCGCGGTCTGCCATCCGGCCGGTACTGGGGACAGCGCACCCGATCGGCCGGCCCGGCGTGAGAGCGTTCAGGCGTGCAGACGGGAGCCGCGGTCCTGATCGCGGTCCTCGGCGGCGGCGTCGCGGGATGGGCGATCCGGCTGTTGCTCGCCCGACTGCCGCGCGGCGTGGTGGTGCGCGCCGGCATCCTCGAGGCGTCGGCCGCTGCGTTGACCGGGGTCGGCGTCGCGGTGTCGTGGCCCGGACCGTGGACGCCGGTGGTGGTCTGGGCGGGACTGCTCGCCGTCGGGCTGAGCGCGGTCGACATCGTCGCCCACCGGCTGCCGGACGCCCTGACGTTGCCGGCCATCCCGCTCACCCTGCTCCTGATCGGCGCCGTCGAGTACGCGGTGCCCGGCACCGGCAGCATCCCGATCGCCGTTGCCGCTGCGGTGGTGACCACCGGGCTGTTCTGGGCGTTGGCCGCCGTCGCACCACGGGCAATGGGCCGGGGTGACGTCAAACTCGTTCCGTCGTTGGCGTTGATGACCGGTTACGCGTCTGTCGCATCAGCAGTGCTGGCGGTGGCGGTCGCGTTCGTCCTGGGTGCCCTGCTCGCGGCGCTCGGGATGGCGATCCGCCGGTTGTCGCTGACCTCGGCGATCCCGTTCGGCCCGTTCCTGCTCGCCGGGTGCTGGCTGGTGCTCGCCGTCCCGGAGCTCGTCCCGGCGGTGATCGGGTAGGTCAGACGCGGGGACGCAACGACGCGACGATCGGGCAGTCGAAGGGATCGCGGGCGTTCAGGCCGACCTGGTTGAGGTAGCGGACAACGATGCCGTAGGAGCGCCGCAGCGTCGTCTCCGTGTAGTCCACCGAGTTGTCGATGCAGAACGGCTTGATGATGCGTTGCGCCCGGCGCAGGTTGGGCCTGGGCATGCTGGGGAACAGGTGGTGCTCGATCTGGTAGTTCAGACCGCCCATCGCGAAGGTGGTCAGCCGATTGCTGATGATGTTGCGGGACATCAGCACCTGACGGCGCAGGAAGTCGATTCGGGCGTCGGCCGGCAGCACCGGCATCCCTTTGTGATTGGGCGCGAAGGTGCAGCCCAGGTACACCCCGACCACGACGAGTTGGACGCCCAGGAAGGCGGCCGCCTTGCCGGGATCGAGCACCAGCAGCAACAGCGTCAGGTACGCCGTCCAGCGCAGCAGGAGCAGCGACATCTCGACCGGCTGGCGCTTCCCCGAGCCCCGGCCGAAGCTGGTGATGACCGACTGGGCGTGCAGGTTCACCCCTTCCAGGGTGAGCAGCGGGAAGAACAGCCAACCCTGCCGGGCCCGGCAGAACGCGGAGAACCTGCTGCGGTCGGGCTTCGGCTCGACGGGATAGAAATGCAGCACCATCGGCGCGATGTCCGGGTCTTTGGAGATCTGGTTGGGCGCCTGATGATGCTTGTTGTGCTTGCTGTTCCACCACACCAGGCTCATCCCGCTGAACAACGTGCCCAGTACCAGGCCGGCGCGGTGATTCGCCTTACCGGACACGAAAATCTGCCGGTGCGCGGCGTCGTGACCGAGGAACCCGAACTGCGCGAACACCAGTCCCAGCAGGGCGGCCAGCACCAGCTGCCACCAGCTGTCGCCCAACACCACGATGCCCGTACCGATGGCCAGCACCGCCAGCATCATCAGGCTGCACTTGACCGCGTAATAGCCGTAGCGACGCTTCATCAGCCCGGCCTGCTGAATCGTTTTGAGCAACTGTGAGTAGTCGGTCTGCGGCTTGGGTCTGGGGGTCCGTAGGGACGGTGAAATGGCGGTGGACATCGTTGGCCTTCCTCGGCACGAGCATCAGGGGTTGATCGATCGACATGCGCAACGGCGGTGAGTAGGTCCAGCGAGTCGCGGCCGAGTGGCGGCGAAAACGATCCCCTGACGGCTGTTGAGTCCAGCTCTTATCAGGCAACCCTGCACGCCGCGAACTGTCAAGGTCCGCCGCGGCCGGGCGCCGGTCGTCATGTTTTCAGCGCGGGCTCCTTGTCCCCGGCGTGGGCGACGCCGGCCAGGATCACGCCGAGCTTCTCCTCGGGATGCAGCTCGGCCAGCACCGGATCATCCAGCGCCGAGGTCACCGTGTCGGCGATGTCGCGCAGCTTGGTGTTCGAATGCTGCGAGTGCCAGGTGAGCACCGCGAAGGCCTCGTTCTCGTCGATGCTGTAGATCGCCATCAAGGCACCCTTGGCCTGTTCGATGCCCGCCCTGGCCTCGGCGGACCGCTGGACGGCCGCTCTGGTCCCGGCCGCGAGGTCGAGCTGCAGGGACCGGGTCACGTCGATGAAGTAGCCCCGCAATTCGCTGATGTTGCCCGCATCGTCACGCACTCCCTGACCGATCGAGACTACGGTGTGGATCTTCTGCCGGTTGTCCACGATCCGGTGCCGGCAGCAGAACGGCAGGCCGTTGGTCAAGGCCAGGGCCAATGCGTCGATCGCGATGGCGCGGTCTTCGGGGTGCTTGTGGGACTGCAGCAGCTCGGTGGTCGGGACGATTTCTCCCGGCCCGAAGCCGTGCATCTCGAACATCTCGTCCGACCACCACCAGCGGTCACCGTCGGCGACATACCGGAAACGGCCGACGGGGGGTGACGTCCCACCTGCCATCGCATCGACCGCGGCCAGCGCCTGCTCGTTCACATCGGCCGCCGATTCTTCAGATCGCCTCTGCTGCAGAATATCTCGGAACAGGGCGCGCCGAATACCTTGAGTCTACCCGCTCGGCAGCCATCTGCGGCCCGATCGGGTCAGCGGATCGGGTGTGCCCGGATCACCTCCCGGCACCCGGCCGCGTCGAGGTCGAAAACCCCCGCCGCACCGTCCACCGGGATGACCGAGACGGCGATCGTGTCCGGGTAGACCTCGAGCAGGTTGAACGCACCGCTGGCGAACGTCCGGTCATGGCCCGCCGGAGCAAGCGGATCGGTCCTGATCGCGGTGGACCCGGCGACGGCGACCGGGACGGCGCCGAGCGTGGCCGACTGTGCGAGATGGTGATGCCCGGCCAGGACGAGCCGGACATCGGTACCGGCGATCGCCGAGCGGAGCGCATGGCGGGAACCCGCCTCGAGGGCGAAGTAACTGAGCAGCGGTGACGGCGGCGGGACCGGGGCATGGTGCAGGACGAGGAGAGTCCCGGCCTCCGCCGGCCTCGACAGCTCGTCCGCCAGTTCCGCGAGTTGCGCCTCGGTCAGCCGCCCGTGTCCGGCCCCGGGAATGGTGGAGTCCAGCACGATCACCCGCAGACCGTTGACCAGATGGACTTGCTGGATCGGTCCTTCGGTGTCGGCGTGCAACAGCTCGCGGTGGAAGACCGTGCGCAGGTCGTGGTTGCCGGTGGCGAAGATCGGGAGCGGAGCGCCCGGACCGGGGTCGATGGTGGCGACGGCGGCGGCCAGCCGACGGTAGGCATCCGGGTCGCCGGTGTCGGTCAGGTCGCCGGACAACACCACCGCGTCCAGCCGCCTGCCCTGCGCCACCGAGTCCCTCAGCACGGCGACAGCCCGCTCCAATGCGGCGTCCGCGTCGAGAACCTTGTTGTACCGGACGCCGGCCGAGGTGAGGTGGGTGTCGGAGAGATGGGCGAGAACGTGGGTCGGACGTTCGGGCCAGGTGCCGTCCGGGGTCAGCCAGTCGTCGAACCTGCCGTCATCACCGGGCGGTGTCGTCATCGGTCGTGCCTTCCTGTGTCGGTGCCTGATCGAGCCAGCGGCGGACGGGGTCGAGCAGGCCGGGCACACCGGTGACCCGGTAGGTCGGGCTACCGCGGCCGCGCCCGAATCGATCCACCAATGCGGTGGTGCAGCCGGCGAGCTGCGCCGAGTCGAGAGGGCCGGCCCATCGGGTCCCGATGACCAGCACCAATGCAGGGTTCGGCGCGGAGTCGATCCGGTCGACGATCGCGTCGACCTCGATCCCCAGCGCATCGAGCACGGCGGCGGCGGCCGGGTCGCCGTGCTCGGCCAGCACACCGACTCCGGCCCGGCCGGACAACTCGGCCAGCAGCTCGGCGAGCCCGTCCGGCTCATCGACGGCCCAGGAGCTGGCGACCAGGTCGCCGCGACCGGCCAGCCGTGCCGACTCGATCTGCGCCGAGCTCAAACCCGCCGCGCGGGCGAGGATCTCGACGGCCTGTTCACCGTCCTCTGCAGCACTCAGATCGACATCCGGAGGGAGCAGCTCCGCCTTGCCCTCCAGGAAACCCCGCATCCCGGCGATGACGGGCCGGACCCGGCCGGCCGGCAGCATGTCGGTGACGTGCCGGGCGAAGGCCTGCACCGGCAGGTCGCTGTCGTGCAGTACGCCGTCCACGGTGAGCAGGACGCGGCGGGCGGGGGTCGGCACGTCGGCGAGCGTAGCGGGACGGTTACCGTCGTCCTGTGCGAGCCATCCAGTACTCCCGCACGGGAGATCCAGATGTCCTGACCCTCGTCGACCGCCCGGTCCCGGAGCCCGGGCCGGGGGAGGCCAGGGTGCGGATTCACCGATCCGGGGTCAACCCCACCGACTGGAAGTCCCGCCGTGGGTCGGGTTCCACGGGCTCGGGTGGCGGAGCCGTCGACCCGCCGCAGGTGCCGGGGCAGGACGGGGCCGGCGTGGTGGACGCGGTGGGGAACGGGGTGGACACCGCGCTGGTCGGCGGCCGCGTGTGGATCTGGGAGGCCGCCTTCCGGCGACCCGAGGGCACCGCGCAGGAATACGCGCTGGTGCCGGCCGGCCAATTGGTGTCACTGCCGGACGAGACGTCGTTCGACCTCGGAGCGAGTTTGGGCATCCCGTTCCTCACCGCCCATCGCTGCCTGACCGTCACCGAGGACGGACCATCGGAGCTCGGTCCGGGCACCCTGCAGGGCCGGGTGGTGCTGGTCGCGGGCGGCGCCGGTGCGGTCGGTAACGCCGCCATCCAGCTCGCCCGGTGGAGTGATGCCACCGTGATCAGCACGGTGAGCGGTCCGGCGAAGGCGCAGCTGGCGGTGGCCGCCGGGGCCGATCACGTCATCGACTACCGGCGGCAGGATGTCGTCGCCGAGATCGGCCGGCTCGCCCCGCACGGCGTGCACACCGTCGTCGAGGTCTCCCCGGCCAACGCCGCCATCGACGCGGCCGTGATCGCCCGGCACGGCTCGGTGGCGATCTACGCCAACGACGGCGGCAACGAGGTCGCCCTTCCGGTGACGAAACTGATGGTGCCCAACGCCCGCTGGCAGTTCGTGCTGGTTTACACCGCGCCCCGCGAGGCGAAGGCGCGCGCCGTCGATGCGGTGGCCGCAGCGGTCCGGGCCGGGGCCATCCGGATCGGCCAGGACGCCGGCCTCCCGATGCACCACTACCCGTTGGAGCAGGCCGCGCAGGCGCACGCCGCGGTGGAGGATTCGGTGATCGGCAAGGTGTTGATCGACGTGGTGCCCTGATGACGACCGACCGGGCGACGAGTCGGCGACGGCTGCTCGCCGCGCTGGCCGGTCTCGGTGGGGCGCTGGCGATCGTCGCGTCCTTCCTGCCGTGGATCCACACCGACACCGAGGACGGCGGCAACACCGCGATCACCGGGTGGGGCGGGATCACCGGCAGCAGCTCGATCGCGGGGACGAATCTCAACGAGGTGCTGGACGGCTCCGGCACCTATCGGCCCGGCCTGCTCGGGGTGATCTTCGGGGTGATCGCCGTGATCGCGGCGATCGCGGTCGCGTCGGTGTCCAACGGCCCGCGGCCGCACCGGGTGACTGCCTCCGTGCTGATGCTGTGCGGACTGGTGCTTGCCGGCTGGGGGTTGTACCGCGCCATCGACGCGGGCGACGCCGGGGTCTTCGAGGCCGGTGAGGCGACCGCCGGGCTGGGGCCGTTCCTCACCGCGGCGGGCGGCCTGTTCGCGATCGTGGCTGCGGTGGGGATCTTCGCGGGACAAATCGATCCGGCAGCGCCACCGGCCGGCCGGCGCGGGATCCAACCGGGCGCCTGACGGGTCGGGATCACCCAGAGGCCGGTGGCCCCAACAGGTCCCAGGAATTGCCGGCGATGTCGGAGAAGACCACGACGCGCCCGTACACCTCGGACCGTGGTTCGCCGAGGAACTCGACGCCGGCGGCCGTCATCCGGGCCAGCGCGGCGTCGAAGTCGTCGACCCGCAGGAAGAACCCGACCCGGCCGGCCAACTGGTTGCCGACCACCGCGGACTGCACCGCACCATCGGCCTCGGCCAACAGGATCCCGGTCGCGGCACCCGGCGGGCGGACCACCACCCAGCGCTTGGGTCGCCCATCGTTGGTCAGCGCCGGTGAATCCTCGATCAGCTCGAAGCCCAGCGCGTCCACGAAGAAGGCGATCGCCGGGTCGTACTTCTCCACGACGATGGCGGCGAGTTCGATGTTCATGGCAGGTTCACGTGCCCGTCGGTGAGCAGGCCGGCGATCGCATCGAGCACCGACTCGTCGCCGGCGTAGACGCCGGTCGGACGCGGCCAGTGCACGACCACGTCGGTGAAGCCGAGTGCAGCGGCCCGGCCGGCGGCATCGGTGAACGCGTCCAGGCTGCTGACCGAGAGCACCGGCGCCGAATCGAGATTCAGGTACCTGCCCATCGCGTCCGGATCCCGCCCGGCCTTGCGTGCGGTGTCCTCGAACCGCTGCACCAGACCGGCGATGGCGCTCCACCACTGCTCGGTGGTCGCGTCGGTCGACTCCGGACCGGTGGTCGCCCAGCCGTCCGCGCCGGCTGCGATCCGCATGGTGCGTGGACCGTTCGCGGCCACCACCATCGTGATCCTGGACCTGCTGCCGGCCGGGATCATCCGGGCCCGGTCGGCCTGGAAGTACTCGCCCTGCCAACTGGTCTCGGGATTTGTCAGCAACAGGTCGGTGAGCGTGACGAACTCGGCAAGGCGCGCCGTCCGTTCGCCGGGGGTCAACGCTTTCTGGCCCAGCACCGTTGCATCCCAACCGATCCCGCCGGCGCCCATGCCGGCGATCACCCGCCCACCCGAGATGTCGTCCAGCGTCAGTAGATCCTTGGCCAGCGTGACCGGATGCCGGAAGTTCGGCGAGGTGACCCAAGTGCCGAGGCCGATCCTGCTGGTCACCGTGGCGGCGGCGGTCAGCGTCGGAATGGTGCCGAACCAGTTCTGCTCCGACAGATCGCGCCAGGCCAGGTGGTCGTAGGTCCAACCGTGGGCAAACCCTCTGTCCTCCAGGGATTTCCAGCGATCACGGGCTTGCGACCAGGTGAACTGGGGGAGGATGACGACACCGACGCGCATCGCCGAAGGTTAACCGATCCGGCAAGCGGCCTCCATCAACATCCAGCCGGACAGCTGGACCGACAGATCGCGCTCCGGCTCGGCGCCGGCTGTGGTCGGCACCCTGGCCGGCCGGGTCCAGTCGGGGCCGAAGAGCGGCAGTCCGTCGACCGCGGCCGCGTTGGTCCAGGCGGCATCGGCCGACCGGAGCACGAGGGTCCGGGCGGTGTCCGCGGCGGCTTCGTTCGGCAGTCCCCGCGCGACCAGTGCGAGGTACCTGGCCAGGATGCCGCCGAACAGTCCGGAGTCGCCGCCGGCGTGGCCGGTCAGCACCCCGTCGGAGCTCAGCCTGCCGGCGACTGCCGTCACCAACCGGTCGATCCGTTGTAGATGAGCCCGGCCCGGATCGGGAAGGCGTTGCGCGAGTTCGAGTTCGGCGCCGAGCACCACACCCTGGCAGTAGCCGTAGATCGTCGTCTCGAACCGGGTGGTGCCGTCGTCGGCGGGTCGAAGGCCGTCCCAGATCAGGTCGGATTCCGGGTCACGGAGCCGGCTGTCGATCCAGTCGGCGGTGGCGGTCGCCCGGTCCACGTGCCCGGTGCGCGCCAGCAGGATGGCCGCCGGGCCGTTCGCCGGGGTGTTCTTGAAGACGTCGCCCCTGCGCCACGGGATGCCACCGCCCTGATCGGCGGACCACGCGGTCAGGATCTGTTCGGTCAGAATCCGGATCGCACGGCCGTGGTCGGTCCAGCCGTGGTCGGTCCCGCAGTGCCGGTCACTGCGTTCCAGCGCCAGGGCCAACCAGGCCATGTCGTCGTAGTAGTCGTTGGTCCAGCGACCCCGGTTCAACGCCCTGATCCCGCGGATCAACCTGGCGATGCGGCGCCGCCGGTCCGGTCGCGGTTCGCGGATCTCGGCGTCCACCAGACAGTCCAGCAGATGGGCCTGCCACCAGTAGTTCCAGCCGAGGAAGACCCGGTGCAACCGGGACGGCGGCCAGCTGTTCACCCCGAGTTCGGTGCCCGGCACGGCCAGCGCCCGCCGGGCGTGCCGGGTGAGAACCGCCCGTTCGGCGTCGGCCGCCCGGTCGGCCCAGCCACCCGTCATCTTTGCCGTGGTCAGTCGTCGTAGAGCTGGGAGCGGTCGAAGCCATCCCGCGCGCGACGACGGGTCGCCGGCTGCGGCTCAGCCGGATCCGGTTCCTCGGGATTCCGCCCCGTGGGATTTCGCTCGTCCGGATCGAGGTCGTCGTCACGCGGAACGAAGGCCTCCCGGTACAGGAACACGCCCAGCCCGATCAGCGCGATGACGCCGAATGCCGCCCACTGCAGCGCATACGACAGGAACGGACCGGCATCGGTCTGCGGGAGGTCGATCGGGGTGAGCACACCGGGACTGTTCGCGGTGAGCTGGATGTAGCCCTGCAGGAAATCCCCGGTCCCCGACCCGCCGGAGGTACCCGCGAGTTCGGCGGCCGCGGTCAGCGAGCCGGAGCTGATCGCATAGGCCTCCACCCGACCGTCGACCAGAACCGGGGACCGGTTGGCGGGGTCCACCTGTTCCTGCTGAACCCGGCCGGTGATCGTGACCTGTCCGGCCGGCAGCGCCGGGATCGTCACGCCCCGGCTGACATCGCCGAACGAGACGTAACCCCGGTCGACCAGCAGGCTTTCGCCGCTGTCGAGTCGGAACGGTGCGATCACCTCGGACACCGGTTGACCGGCGGAATCCTGCCGGAGCCGGACGTAGAACTGCCGGCTCTGGTCGAACTCGCCGCTGGCGGTGACCACCCGCCAGCTGACGTCCTGCGGCGGCGGACCGGTGGTCGTGAGCAGGTCGGTCACCGGGACCGCCGGCGCCGTGATGGAGGCGTCGATCGCGGTGTTCTGCGCCGACCGCTCGCTGTTCCGATCGAACTGCCACGGCGAGAGCAGCAGGAAACACGCCGCGGCGAACGCGAACGCGGCCAGGATGATCGCGATCCACCCCGGGCGCAGCAGGAAGGCCCAGCGCCGCCGCGGTCGGCTGTCTGCGGCGGCCGGGTGCTCGCGGGTGTTCGTCACGGGCGATCCAGGCGTCGGCGGATCTCCTGCACGATGCCGGGAGCCGCGGCCACCGTCATCGCCAGCACCTCGTCGAAGCCGGAATCCGGTCCGTAGTACGGATCGGGTACCTCGTCGTGCTCGGCGTCCGGGTCGAAACTGCGCAGCAGCACGACCTTGTCGTGGTCGGTCGTCATCGCCCGCAGGTCCCGCAGGTGCCCGCGGTCGGCGGCCAGCACCAGGTCGACGTCTGCCAATTCGGACCGGGTGATCATCCGGGCGACGTGGTCGTGCTCCGGGTATCCGGCGGTCCGCAGCACCCGCACGCTGCCGTGGTGCGCACCGCCGCCGACGTGCCAGCCGTCTGTGCCGGCGCTGCTCACCCGGACCCGGTCGTTGAGTCCGGCTTCGATGATCGCGGCGCGCAGCACCTGCTCGCCGATCGGCGAGCGGCAGATGTTTCCGGTGCAGACCACACAGACGTGGAAACGGGTGTCGTCGGGTGACCGGGCGGCGGAGCTCACCGGATCATTGTCACCCCGGGCTGCCACACTGAACCGCCGGCGTGGGGTGAAGGGGTGTGCAGATGGTCGAAGTGCGGGACGTGATCGCGGCGCTGCTCGACGTCTACCCGGTCGACCTCGCCGAGGACTGGGACACCGGGATCGGGCTGACCTGCGGTGACCCGGCCGATCGGTTGGACCGCGTGCTGCTGGCTCTCGATGCGGATCCGTCGACGGTCGATGAGGCGATCGGGCTCGGTGCCGGCCTGCTCGTCACCCACCATCCGTTGCTGTTCCGGCCCGTGCAGTCGGTGGCCGCCGACACCCCCAAGGGCACCCTGATCCACCGGATGATCCGCTGCGGGGTCGCCCATTTCGCCGCGCACACCAACGCCGACAGCGCGGTCGGCGGGGTGAACGACGCGCTCGCCGCCCTGCTCGAGCTGACTGACCTCCGGCCGCTTGTCGAGCATGCCGATGGCAGCGCCACCGGCAGCGGTCGGGTCGGGCGCCTGCCGACACCGATGAACCTGCGGGAGTTCACGTCGTTCGCCGCCGAACGGTTGCCTCCGACACTGCCCGGGGTGCGGGCGGCCGGTGACCCGGAACGGGAGCTCCGGGTGGTCGCCCTGTGCGGCGGGGCGGGTGATTCGTTCCTGCCGGCAGCCGCCGAGGCCGGCGCCGACGTCTACCTCACCTCCGACCTGCGGCACCATGTCGTCGCCGAATTCGTCGCAATGGCCGGCCATCCGGCCGTCGTCGACATCGCGCACTGGGCCGGCGAATCTCCGTGGCTAGAACGGGCGGCTGCGATGATCAGCGCACGCTTCCCGGAACTGACGGTCACCGTGTCGACGATCCGGACCGATCCCTGGACGGTGCACGCGCCATCACCCGGCGGCTGACGGTGCGTCGCCGGGCGAGGGTCGGGTAGCGTCTCGACGACACGAACGCAACAGGAAGGTGGTCCGTGGCCCCGAAAGCCGATCCCTTCGTCCAGCGTCGCCTGCTCGACGTTGCCCGCATCGACCAGGCTGCCTCGGCCGCGTCGCATCGCCGGACGTCGCTGCCCGAACTCGCGCTCATCGCGTCCGGCACGAGCACGGTCGACGAGCTGCGGAACGCCGCGGTGCTGGCCCAGACCGAGATCGGTGACCTCGACCGGTCGGCCCGCAAGCTCGACAACGAGATCGACGCGGTGCGGCTCCGCGCGAAACGGGATTCGGACCGGCTCGCGGCCGGCGTCGCGCCCGCGAAGGACCTCGAGAACATGCAGCACGAGATCGTCTCGCTGGCCCGCAGGCAGGCGACCCTGGAGGACGAGGCGCTGGAACTGATGGAGGCCAGGGAGGTCGCCGACACCGCCTTCGCCGCCACCGAACGGGACCTGACGATCGCCCGCGCCGAATTGGAGGGCGCCCAGCAGCGGCGCGATGCCGCATTCGCCGACATCGACGACGAGCTGACCCGGCTCGCCGCCGAGCGCAAGGAGTTGCTCGGCGGGATGCCGGCCGACCTGGTCGCACTGTACGAGCAGATCCGCGCCCGTGGCCGGGTCGCGGCGGCGTCGTTGAACGGGTCGCGGTGTGAGGCCTGCCGGATGGATCTGGACCGCAGCGCGCTCGGTGACATCTGGGCTGCCGGTGTCGAAGATGTCGTGCGCTGCACCGAGTGCGGCGCCATCCTGATCCGTTCGTGACCCGGCAACCCGGCCCCGACCTCGTCGTCGTCAACGCCGACGGCGGGTCGAGGGGCAACCCGGGTCCGGCGGGGTACGGCGCGGTGGTGTTCGCGGTGGACGGCACGGTGCTCGCGGAACGGGCGGACACGGTCGGCATCGCCACCAACAACGTCGCGGAGTACTCGGGGTTGATCGCCGGGCTCGAGGCCGCGCTCGCGGTCGGCGCGGCGCGGGTGACCGCCCGGATGGATTCCAAGCTGGTGGTCGAGCAGATGTCCGGGCGGTGGAAGGTCAAGCACGCGGCCATGAAACCGCTTGCCGCACGGGCCGCCGAACTGGTCGCCAAGTTCGACCGGGTGGACTTCGAATGGGTGCCGCGCGCCGAGAATTCGCATGCAGACCGGCTGGCCAACGAAGCGATGGACGCGGCGAGCCGGGGCGAAACCTGGTCGGCGACAGAGATTTCGCCGCCGGGGGAGCCGGCCGGGTCCGAGGAACCCGACGAGCCGGTGGGGTCGGACACCACCGCCGACACCACCGACGACACCACCCCGACCTGGCAGGATCCGGCGGCGGCGCTGCCACATCCCAGGGACGGCGAACCGACCCGGTTCATCGTCGTCCGGCACGGTGAGACCACCTGGGGCGCGCAGGCGAGGTTCGCCGGTCGCGAGGATGTCCCGCTCACACCACGGGGTCGGCGGCAGGCGGCTGCCGTTGCCGGGCGGATCAGGTTCTTCGAGCCCACCGCGGTGCTCACCTCGCCGCTGCGGCGCTGCCGGAACACCGCCCAGGCGATAGCGGCCGAGCTCGGTGCGCCGGTCGTCGTGGACGACCGGTTGATCGACGGATTGTTGGGGGAGTGGACCGGGTTTCGGGCGGCCGAGATCGAGGAGAGATGGCCGGCGGAGTTCGCGGACTGGCGTTCCGACCCCGACGCCGCGCCGCCGGGCGGCGAGTCGTACACCGCGATCCGGCAGCGGATCCGGCCGCTGATGACCGATGTGCTGGCCGACTACCGCGGCCACACCGTGGTGCTGGTCACCCATGCCGCACCCAGCAAGATGATCCTGACCACCGCGCTGAACGTCGACCCCGCGGTGGCCTACCGGGTGCGGGTGGACACCGCCTCGCTGTCCGGGTTCACCGTGGAGGCCGACGGCGCGGTGATGGTGTGGGCGATCAACGAAACCGGCCATCTCCTGGGCTGAGCCGGTTGCCGGAACCGTCGACCGGTACTTGACTGATGCCATGTCCCTGTACACCCATCAGGGCAGATTCGCCGACCGGGTGACCGCCGGCCGGGCCGTCGCGGCCCTGCTCGGCGGGTATGCGGCCCGGACGGATGTCGTGGTGCTGGGACTGCCGCGGGGCGGGGTGCCGGTGGCCGCCGAGGTGGCAAGGGCGCTGGGCGCCGTGCTCGACGTGCTGATCGTCCGCAAGCTCGGTGCACCCGGCCAACCGGAACTGGCGATGGGCGCGATCGCCGCGGTGGGCGACGTCATCCAGGTGGTCAGCAACGAACCGGTGATCACCGGTCTGCACGTCACGCAGGCCCGGTTCGACGAGGTGCGGCGACGTGAGCTGGCCGAACTCCGGAGGCGGGCCGCCGCCTACCGCGGCGACCGGGCACCGCTACGGCTGACCGGCCAGGTGGTGATCGTCGTCGACGACGGCCTGGCCACCGGTTCGACGATGCGGGCGGCGGTCGCCGCCGTCCGGCAGTCGTCGCCGTCGCGGGTGGTGGTGGCGGTGCCGGTCGCCGCGGAGCGGACCTGCGAGATGCTCCGCGAGCAGGTGGACGAGGTGGTCTGCGCGCTCTTCCCGGAGCCGTTCCGAGCGGTCCACCAGGGGTACCGCGACTTCACCCAGACCCCGGACGACGAGGTGATCGCCCTGCTGCGTCCCGGCTCGTCCTGAACCGGCTCATGTCCGTGACGATCACGCGAGTAAGCCGACCCACAGGGCAAGGGTGCCGAAAAGCAGGCAGCCGGGCACGGTCAGCAACCCCAACAGGGTGAATCGCCCCAGCGAGGGCCGATGCCCCTTGGCGTGCAACACTCTTCGCCACAGCAGCGTCGCGAGCGATCCCGTGTAGGTCAGGTTCGGCCCGACGTTGACGCCGATCAGGATCGCCAGCACGGCGCCGGCCGCCGGGTTCGTGCCGAGCGCTGCCAACAGCACCAGGGTGGCCGGCAGGTTGTTGATCAGGTTCGCCAGCACGGCGGCGATCACCGTCAGGGCGAGCAGCGAGAGCAGGGACTGACCGGTGGGCAGGACGGCGGCCAGCGCGTCCTGCAGCCCGTGACCGGTCGCCGCATCGACCACCACCCCCAGCGCCGCCACGAAGAGCAGGAACAGCGGGTTGGTCTCCGCCAGGATGGCCGGCGGCCGCACCTGACGCAGGATCAGCGCCCGGACGGCCAGCACGACGGCGCCGGCTGCGGCGACCACCACCGGCTCCAGGCCGAACGTCGGAGCGATCACCAGACCGAGCAGGATCAGGCCCAGCAGCAGCAGCGACACCAGGGGCACCCGCACCTCGGTGCGCTCAACCGGCGGCGCCACGTCGTCCCGGGTCGGGACGGCGAGATCGGTCCGGAAGAACCACCGGAAGACGACGTACTCCACGGCGATGCACAGCAGCCACGGCGCCGTCATCAACCCGGCGAAGCCGATGAAGGTCAGACCGGAGGCGTGAAATGCCAACAGGTTCGTCAGGTTCGACACCGGCAGCAGCAGCGACGCGCTGTTCGACAGGTGCGCGGTGGCGTAGACGTGCGGTGCGCCGCGGACCCCGAGTTGCCGCACCGTCGTCAGGATCACCGGCGTCAACAACACCACGGTCGCGTCCAGGCTGAGTACCGCCGTCGTCACCGACGCCGCGACGAAGACCAGCGTGAGCAACCGCTTGGCGTTCCCGTGGCTACGGTCTGCGAGAACGGCGCCCAGCCAACGGAACACCCCGTCGGCCTCGACGAGATGGGCGATGACGAGCACAGCAGCCAGGAAGCCGATGGTGGGCGCCAGCGCGATGACGCTCTGCTCGGCCTCGGCCGGGGAGATCAGACCAAGGGCGAGGGCGATGCCGGCGGCGGGTACCGCGGCGACAACCTCCGGCAGATTTCGCGGACGCGCGATGGCAAACGCCAGCACGGCCAACAGCAGCGCGACGCCGAACACGGTCGCCAGCAGCGGCGTCATCCCGAGGCCGCGCGGAAGGTCACGGTGCAGCACGCTACTTCAACGGCCGTAAGATCATCGGCGGATGAGTCGGCCGGGCGGCCGCGTCGGATCTGCCTCCTCGGGGGTGGCTCCGTCGAGGAAAGTCCGGGCTCCACAGGGCAGGGTGGTTGTCAACGGCAACCCGGCGCGAGCCGCGGGACAGTGCCACAGAGAACAGACCGCCGGTCACCCTCGGGTGTGCCGGTCAGGGTGAAACGGTGGTGTAAGAGACCACCAGCATCCCGGGTGACCGGGATGGCTCGGTAAACCCCACCTGGAGCAAGGTCGAGAAGCTGC
>Ga0164308_10000310_pt1 | contig 26341 bp, 11 predicted proteins | sample Whisoiple_246_MG_FD_109983 | JGI IMG/M metagenome (GOLD analysis project Ga0164308, IMG submission 109983) | Soil microbial communities amended with fresh organic matter from upstate New York, USA - Whitman soil sample_246_MG | ecosystem: Environmental > Terrestrial > Soil > Unclassified >... | reverse complement strand
TGCCTGAAATACGCAGTCAGGCGCCGCTTCCCGACCGCGCCGCACAGCGGCGTACGATGGCAACGAAGCATGATGTGGTGCGTGCGTGAAGGTGCACAACACGTCGATCTGCACAACTTGGCTGAACGACTTGTGCATGTGTTGAGCGGACGACGCATCCGAGCTAGGTTCGACGGATATGCGGAAGAACTTTGCTTCGCTGGCCTTCGGCGCGATCTCACTTTTTCTCCTCCTCGGATCCAGTTGCTCGGTCGCCTACAATCTCAGCGCTGACCAATGCAGCTCGAACAGCGACTGCGATGCTCGCTTCGGCAAGAAGGGCTACACCTGCGATTTGGGGATCTGCACCTGTAAAAATGCCACCTGCATGAGCGCCGCGGGCGCGAGCGGGAAGGGCGGCTCGAGCGGCTCGAGCGAGGCCGGTACTGGCGCCGATGCGGGAGAGAACGCCAACGGCGGTACGGGAGAGACCAGCGGCAACATGGGCACGGGCGGCAACCCCGCCGAACCCGAATGCACGACGCACAAGGACTGTTTCACGCGCTACCCAGACGATTCGGAAGAGAACCCGCGCGCGTGCGTCGAAGGCAGCTGCGTTCCGCTGATGACGCCGGATTGCCCCGCAGTGCTGCCGCTTTCGGACAACCACAAATGGAATTTGCTGAAGTCGACCGACGCCATCATCCTCGGCGCGTATGCGCCGATCAACGGCACGACGATCGACACCATCGGCAACAACTACGACCTTGCCGTAACAGAGCTTTCTGACACCACCCGCGGGGTATGGGCGGGTTACAACCAGCGTCGTCAGGTCACGGTCGTCTTGTGCAACGATATCTACGACACTCAAGACAAGCTGCTGGCTCCCTCCAAGCACTTGATGGAGGAACTCAAGGTGCCGGGCGTGGTCGGCGCGCTGTTCTTGCAGGATCAGGCGTACGTCTGGGAGAACGTCGCGCGCGACAACGGAGTCTTCATGATGATGCCGCTGCCGTCCAATCAAGAGCTGATCGACACGGCGGACAACGGTCTGATGTGGCACATGCTTTCTGGTGCAAGCGAGCTTTCGGTTTCTTACCAACCATTGCTCGATATGACGGTGAGTCACCTCAAGGCACTCGGTGCCTTGGGCGCGAGCGAGAGTGTCAAGGTTGCGCACGTCAAGGCGAAGGACCAAACATTTCTGAAGGACACGGCCAGCTATCTCGAAGCCAATCTGCAGTTCAACGGGCAATCGACCAGCGCCAATCTGGATGCCGGCCTGTACGCGCCGATTCAGATCACTTCATCGATCTCGGATGCGACAGACAAGCAGACCGCCGCAATCAATACGATCCTCTCGTTCGCCCCGCACGTGGTGATCGGAACGACCGCCAGCGAAATGCTCAACTTCATCATCCCCGGGGTCGAAAGCGGCTGGGCGGCGCAAAATCCTGGGAAAAAGCGGCCATTTTATCTGCTGAGCGCATCGGACTACCTAGATCCCGCCATGGCTCCGATGATCAACAACGAGCCCTTTCACTCGGGTGAGAAGCCGCTCTATCAGCGTATCCTCGGAGTCAATTGGCCGGCAGCAGCCGATCAGACCATATACGAGGCTTACCAGGCACGCTGGGTAGCGGCTCACGCTAAACGGCAGGACGGCTATGAGAACTTCTACGATGCGATGTACTACCTGCTGTATGGCGTGGCGGCTGCTCGCGCTCCGCTCACTGGCAAGCAGATCGCCGACAACATGCCCCGTATCGTCACGGCTGGCACCAAGGTTGCGAAGGTAGAGGTCGGCCCGAGCGACGAGATGGTGGAGGCCGTGAACAACCTGAAGGTCGGCAGTGCGCACATCGAGCTGATCGGCGCGATGGGGCCGCCAGACTGGGACGCATCGGGCGGGCGCAATGACGCGGCGAGCGTCTGGTGCATCAATCCCCTCGGCGCGTACAAGGCGGATGAGCTGCGCTACGACCCGAAGACGTCCACGTTGCAGCCGAGCGACAGCACCCTGACGACCTCGACCATCTCGTGCTTCCCCTTCCCGGCACAATGAATCGCTTCGTATGGTATGTGTCGGCGCTGAGTTTGACTGCGCTCGCCGGCTGCGCTGACGCAGATGCGCCGAGCGTAGCAACACGGCAAGAAGCCATCGTCGGTGGCAAAATTTCCTCGCCGAACGATGATGCCGTTGTCGGAGTATTCGGCAGCGGCTCCGGCTGCACCGGAACGTTGATCGCTCCGAACGTCGTGCTCACGGCACTGCACTGCGTCGCCGGGTTCGATTCGCGGTTTACGTTCAGTTGCCGATCCGACGGCACTCTCGCTCCAGGCGCCACCACTGGACGATTGGGTGCGCCGATCGCGCCGGAAGGTGTCAGCGTTGGTTTTGGTGTGAACCTCGGTCAGGAACGCATCTACGCCAAGGCGATTTACAGCACCGGCTCCGAAGACGTGTGTCACGACGATCTCGCGCTGATCGTGCTGGAAAGCGCGCCGGCGATCGGTGACGTGCCATTGGTTTCGCTGCGCTTCGCCCGGCCGACTCGTAAGGGAGAATCCACGCGCGCCGTCGGCTACGGCGACGTGGAGATGACGCAATCCGAAGTCGGACGACAAGAACGAAAACACATTACGGTGCGAGGCGTCGGCGGGATCGATGCCAAGCACCCGGTCGACTCGGGAATCGCTCCGCGCACGCTGCAGGTGGGGGAGGGCCCCTGCCATGGCGATAGCGGCGGCCCGCTCTTCTCCGAAGAGACCGGGGCAGAGATCGGCGTGTACTCGCTGCTCCAAACCAGCACCTGCACTGGGCTGGACGTGCGTAACACGTACACGCTAGTTGCCCCTTTCGAGCCACTCATCCGCATGGTGCTCGAAGCAGAGGGGGCAGAAGCGCTCGTCGAGCCCAGCGAGCCGAGTGCTTCCGGGGGTGGAGCCGGTGCGGGCTCTATTCCTGTCGGAGGCAGCTCGGGCTCCGGCGGCAGCGAACCGCCGCTGGGCGAGGCCGCTGCTCCATCAGGCCCCGATGAAGGTTCTGGCTCGTACCAGGACTCCAGCTGCGGGTTGCGCGCCGCCGGGGGGCACGCAGGCGCTCCCTGGCTGCCGGGGGCGGCTTTGGGTCTCGCGCTGTGGGCGGCACGCCGTGCCCGCGCCCGGAAGGGCGCTCGCTCCTAGTTCCCCGCGTTCGGGTCCGTGAACGGCGCGCTCAGCGCCGGCTGATCAAGAACAACGAGACCAGCGCCATGACGAGGGCGGCGAGCGCAATCAACCAAGGCACGTGGTTGAGCGCGGCTCGCCTCGGAATGGTCGCCGAGACTTCAGCTGCCGTGGGCGAAGTCAGCGCGGCGCGGGCGGCATCACTGAGCAACGTTTCTTCGTCCTCGGAGTGGCGCTTGGGCGGCGTGGGGGTGGGCGCCGACGCCTGCCGTTGCAAGCGAGCCAGCGCCGCCGGTTGCATCACGATGCCGCTGGTCGCGGTCGGGGTCGCGCTCTTGTCTGCGGGCGAGATGAACCGATTGGCCAACGCATCGGGAATGGCGCGGCTGACGTTCGTCAGGGCGTCGATCATCTTGCGCCGGTCGTCGCTGATGCGCTCACGAACCAAGCGCGCGACGTCCGCGTGCTGCGTCACTCGTGGCCGGGTGAGCAGCCACTGCTCGAGCTCGAAACGCATCTCCTCCGCAGTTTGGTAGCGTTGCTCGCGGTCGCTCGCCAGCGCGCGCATCACGATCCGTTCGAGCTCTTCCGAATACTCCGGGTCGAGTTCGCGTGGTTTGCGATACGAACCGCGCACGATTTTTCCGAGTGCCTCACCACCGCTACCGAACGGTCTACGGCCGAGCGTGGTGACGTAAAGCACGCAGCCCATGGCATATATATCCACTCGGCGATCAATGCCGTGTCCGAGCACTTGTTCGGGTGGAATATAGGCGAGCTTGCCCTTGATCTCGCCGGTGCGCGTGCGCGCGTGCAGTTGATTGGCCGCTTTGGCGATGCCGAAGTCACTGACTTTGACGTGGCCGTTCACGGACACCAAGATGTTCGGCGGGGAGATGTCACGGTGGACGATGCCGAGGTTGTTGCCGGTTTCGTCTTTGGCCTCGTGGGCCGCATGCAAACCGGCACAGGCTTCCGCGCAGATGCGCACGGCGACTTCGTGCGGCAAGGGCGTCAGCGCGCTGCCGCGCATCAAGCCGCTCAGCGTGTCACCGGCAACCCACTCCATGACCATGAACAGCAGGTTTTCGTCTTTGCCGAGCTCGTACGTTTCGCAAATGTTCGGATGGCGGACGGTCGAGGCAATCACGGCCTCGTCGACGAACATGCGCGCGTACTCGGCCTCGACCGCGAACTCCGGGCGCACGAGCTTGAGCGCGACCGCTCGCGAGATGCCCGTGCCTTCGGGTTTTGCTGCCCATACTTCTGCCATGCCACCGGCGGCGATCGGGAACAGCAACCGGTAGCGACCAATCAGTTGCCCCGCTTGGACGCGCGCTGAATCGTCTGCATTGACAGGCGCTGGTGCGGTGCCTCCAGCAACTGCTTGTTCTGTTCTGACGCCCCTGCGATCCATGGTAAATTACGATATTACTCAGATCGCCACTTGCCCGCCATGGATTCTTCGCGGAGCGAATGTAGGTTCGGTGGTTTCGTTAGGCTCGTTAGGCTCGTTAGGGCTCGTTAGGGCTCGTTAGGGCTTCTCGAAGGGATTGTCGGGATCGAGCACGCGAGGGCGCTTCGTGACCACCTTCGGTAGATCTCCCGACGTTGGCGCCGGGGTGCCAGTGTGTGCGACCTCTGCGCTCGGCTTCGGCTTCGTGATTGGCATGCGCGTGTTCGGTGCAAGCGCAGCAAGCGTGAGCCGGACTTCTTTGCTCGCGTCGAGACGCAGGTTCTCGGTGCGATCGGCGAAACCCGGAGCCGAGGCGCGGACCTGATGCGTCTTCGAGTCCGGTAGCACGTTGAGCTGGTACGGATTCGGCAACGCGGGGCCGTCGTCAAGAAACAGCGCGGCACGCGGCGGATACGCAAGCAGGGTGATCGTGACTTTGTTCTCGGTGCTCGCGGCGCTGGTGGTCGACGTGCTCGTCGCGCTTGCTTGGGTCGCGCTCGGCGCCGCGCTCGGCGCCACCACGGGGGGGGCGCTGGCGACGAGCGCAGGGTCCGCGCCGCGACCTCCGCCTAGCGCGAGCGAAGCGATCAGCACCAGCCCCGCGCCGCCGCCGGCCACTGCCCACCAAATTCGCTTCGACTTGCGAGCGCGCTCGCCGCTGGTCGTCGCGCTCGAGCCACCGAGGGTTTGCTCGGTAGGCGGAGCCGGGGGGGAGGGCGCATCGAGCTCGTTCTCGGCCAAGGCGATGCGCTGCGCTCGCTCGGCGATCGACTTACCGAGCCACTCGTTGACGATGGTCGCAATGTCACGCTCAGTGACCAAGCGACCTTGGTTGGCGATCCAACTGGACAGTGCGCTGCCGAGTTCTTCTGCGCTTTGGTAACGCTGAGCAGGATCGCGCTCCAGCGCCTTCTGCACGATGATCTCCAAATCCCGCGGGTAACCGGGTAAGCGCGTGCTCGGTAAGACCAACGGCTGCTCGAGCAGTTGGTACAGAGTGGCAACTGCGTCGTTGCCGTGAAAGGGCCGCTCGCCCACGGTTGCTTCGTACAAGACGCAGCCCAGCGCAAAGACATCGGCTCGGCGGTCCACGTCTCTTTGCGTGACCTGCTCGGGAGCCATGTACGAGAGCTTGCCTTTGATCTCGCCGGTCGCCGTCGGTGCGTGCAAACGACCGCGCGCCTTGGCCACGCCGAAGTCGGTCAGCTGCACGTGTCCGCTGGCCGAAATCAGGATATTTTGCGGCGAGACGTCGCGGTGAACCACGCCCAAGAGCGCGCCATGTTCGTCGCACAAATCATGGGCAACTTGCAGCGCGTCGCACAGCTGGGCGGTGATGCTCACCGCCAATAGCGGTTCGAGTCGGTGACCGGCGCACGCATCCAGCAGCTCGTACAGCGAGCCGCCGTCCGAGAAATCCATCACGAGGTAAGGGATGCCGAGTTGCTCGTCGATCTCGAACGCGTGAATGGTGCACACGCCGCGGTGTTGCACCTGTGCCGCGAGACGTGCCTCGTCGAGCAGCACGTTCCAATACTCGCCCGCCGCTTTCTCGTTGCCGAGCGTCGTCTTGAGCGCGAACAACCTGCCGGTGTTCTCTTCGCGCGCGACCCACACTCGTCCCATGCCGCCCGAGCCGATCGGCACCAGTAGCTGGAATCTTCCCAGCTTGTTGCCGGGTCTCAACGATGTCTCAGTCAATGCTTGCTCTGACGGGTGAGTATAGCCGAAGGTCTCGTAGACTCTCGCATCTTCCGGGCGCGCAACAAAGCCGCACGTTCAAAGTATGTGGAGGTGGGCAATCGTGCGCGTGTGCGCCTTGGGTACGCGCTTCTGCCAGCAACTTTTGCCGATCTCGTGCCGTTTTACACGCAGAAATGCGCTCCTCGGTTAGGCTCAATGCAAGTGCATGAATGACGCGAGTTTCACTTCTCGACCCGGCCCAGCGCCCCACCAAGGCGCGCTCGAGGCGCTCGTTTACGTGCGCCAGACCTGCACCATTCATCCGCTCCCCGAAAGTGGCTCGCTGCGCTTAGGGCGCGGCATCGACAACGACATCCGCATCGACGACCAGTCCGTCTCTCGCTACCACCTGTTGATCCACGTGGGGACCGGTATCGAAGTCGAGGACTTGGGTTCCGCCAACGGCACACTGATGTTCCGAGTCGATCCGGAAGATAGTTTGGAAGCTCCTACGCGGCGAAACGAGCCAGAAGCGCGCCTGCGAGCGGGCGAGCGCCGCGCGCTCGAACCCGGCGATTTCGTGCGCGCGGGTTCCGCGTTGATCATGGTGCAATCTCGCCGTCCGGCGAGCACGCGCAACGTAGTGCGTTCACTCTCGAACCATCCGCCGGGCGAGGGCCCCGCGGTACTGCTCGATCCCGAGATGAAGCGCGCGTACGAGATCGCTCTGCGCGCGGCGCAGAGCGGCATCTCGGTGCTGATCACCGGCGAGACCGGCTCGGGCAAGGAAGTTTTCGCGGAGACGATTCACCAGCGCTCGACCCGTCGCGGCCGCCCGTTTCTGCGCCTGAATTGCGCGGCGCTGTCCGAGTCGTTGCTCGAGTCGCAACTCTTCGGGCACGAGCGAGGAGCCTTCACGGGCGCGAACCAAACCAAAGCGGGCCTGCTCGAGTCCACCGACCAAGGCACGGTGTTCTTGGACGAGATCGGCGAGATGCCTTTGTCGATCCAAGCCAAGTTGCTGCGCGTGTTGGAGGAGCGCTCCGTGCTGCGCGTCGGCGCAACCAAGCCTCGGCCCATCGACGTGCGCTTCGTCTGGGCAACCAACCGTGATTTGCGCGTTGAGGTCCAGGCAGGGCGTTTTCGCAACGATCTCTATTATCGCATCGCTGGGGTCGAGTTCAGCATCCCGCCCCTGCGGCGTCGCCCGCTCGAGATTGAACCGTTGGCACGCTTGTTCCTGTACCGCTTTTGTGAGCGCTCTGGCCTACCCATGCCCGAGCTCACCGACAGCGCCTTGCGAGCGATGCACGAGTATTCTTGGCCGGGCAACGTCCGCGAGCTCAAGAACATCATGGAGCGTGCGCCGTTCTTGTGTGAAAACGGCAAGGTTACGGCGGCGCAGATCCCCCAGCAGCAGCTGAACGAAGTGGAGACCGGCGAGTTCGGCGCCGAAGATCAGGATCGAACCCAAGTGTTCGCGCCCCTGCGCGTGCCCCACTTTCCGGATGAGCGCCCGTTGGCCGAGCCGCCGAGCAGCGGACCACGCAGCGATCCCGGCTACGCGATCGATTCCGAAGAAGAGCGTCAGCGGGTGCTGCGCGCACTCGAGCAATGCGGCGGCAATCAGACGCGCGCGGCCAAGGTACTCGGTGTCTCGCGGCGGACTTTGATCAACCGTGTGGAACGACTGAACCTGCCGCGACCCAAAAAAATCTGAGCCTGAGGTCCACGCGCTCCGTGCGAGCGCGTGGATCCCGAGCGAACGTCAGCGATTGAGGCCGAGGCGCGCGCGGGCCTCCGCGTACTGCTCGCCGACGCAGAACGTCGCCAGATCGCGCGCTTCTGGATTGCGCACGATCCATTTCACGCGCTCCGGGCCCTCCTTGGGCGGGCCGCCCGGCTGCCCGACGGCCAGCGACACGCCGCGCAGCGAAGCGACCAGCGAGCCCGCGGAGAGCAAGGCCGTGCGATTGCCCCACTGATGCAGCGCGGTACCCAGCAGGCTGGCGCGGTTTCCGATCGCACCAATCACTTCCAGCGCCAGCACCGGTACCTCGCTGTCGAGCTTCGTGGGCATCACGGCTTGGATGCGCCGCTGAGCTTCGCTGAGTTTCTTCGGCTCGACGCCCTGCGGTAGCCAATTGCTGGCAAAGGCGCCGAGGTACGCCGCGAGCACCGGCCACAAATCGATTGGTGCAGTGCGGGACAATGCGGCAGCTTTGCCTTGCAAGACCTTGAGGCTGCGGATCATCAGGAAGTAGCGGGCCGCGTCGTCCTCACTGTCGAGCAGTGCTTGCCCGAATACGAGCTGCGGGTTTTCTGCGCCGACCGGCACGCACACGGCGCCCAGCGTGGGGGAGGCGAACACCTCGAGTCCGCGGATGCCGAAGGAGCTGGCGACTTGCTGCACGTAGCTGCTGAACGCCGCCGACGAGACGGGCAGCGGCGACGCGCGCATCGCGCGCAGATCGACGGGATAGGCAGCGTCCAAGATCTGCCCGCTCTTTTGCAAGAGCGCGCGCAGCGGTGGGCTCACCAGTTCGGGCGCGAGCAGCTCGTCCAAGCGCGGATCACCGGCGATTGGACCTGCAGCGGGCACGGGCACTTCCTCCCCGTGCAGAGCCGCGAGAGTGGCGCGTGCCACGAGCGCGGAATCTCCGGCGGCTTTCAGTTCCGCGACGGTGGCCAGGACCTCGAAGAAGCCGGGCTCGAAGCGGCCCGTGGCCAGCGCGCGCCGGGCATCCGTGGCCGCGCGATCGAGCAGCACTTGCGTCGCGCGCGTCTCGCCGTGCCGCTGATGAAATTCGGCGAGTGCCCGGAGCACCGCGCTGTCGTGCGGCCACTCCTTGCGTGCCTTGTCGAAGGTGCTCTCCGCGCGCTTGCGATCGGCGCCGATTTGCTCTTCGACCAGGGCCAGCGCAAGCGTGCGATCGCGCTTCTCATCGGCCGTCTTCGCGCGCGACAAGAGCTCCGATTGCAAGGAGAGGGCGGTCGCTCTGTCGCCCATGCGACCGTAGACTTGGACCAAGCGCGCCACCGCATCGGCGTCGTCGGGGGAGCGTTTGAGGACTTCCTTGTACGCCAGCTCGGCGCGCTCGGGGTTGGGCAGCGTGGTGTCGTACAACTCGCCCAGGCGTCGATAGATTTGTGCTTGGCGCGGCAACTCGATGGTGTGCCGGGCGAGACGGATCAGTGCCTGCTCGCCCGACGTCCAATCGCCCTCGCTCAAGCACAGCTCGGCAAAGGCTTCGAGCGCTTCGGCGTGATCGGGATTGGCGTCGAGCGCGGCGGACAAGGCCGCTTTGGCCGCATCCTTCTCGCCAACCTCGGCTAGCGCGCGTCCGCGAGTAACCTCGATCGCGATCCGTTCTTCGGGGTCGGTCGTGCGCTGCAAGCGACGTTCGAGTAGCTCGGCCAGCTGCTGGCGATCGTTGGCAGCGACGTACAAGGACTGCAAGCGCACCACCGCATCCTCGTGACCGACGTCGAGAGCGACAGCGCGTTCGAGCGCCGCCCGGCCGCGCTCGACGTTCTTGGCCTTGTCTAGCCAGAGCACGCCGGCCTGGTGCCAAGCGCTGACTTGATGCGCCTCGACGTGGCTGGCATTGGCTAGGGTCTCTTGAGCTTCCGCCGCTGACGCATACTCGCCAATCCCTTCCAAGACCTCCGAGAGGGTGGTCAGGGCGAGCAGATGATCCGGCACTTGCTCCAGCGCAGCGGACAGTAGACGCCGGGTATCCTCGGGGCGCTCCAAGCGCGCTGCGGCCTCGGCCGCGCGCAAGGCCAAGGTGGCCTTGTCGAGTGGGCGGGTTGCGAGCGAAAATAGCCGCTCGTCCGCGGTCAGACCGAGTTCGTTGTCTTCCGCAGCCCGTGCTTGCGCGCTGAGCGTGCGCAGAGCCCAAAGTTCGTTCGGCGACCGCGCGACGGACAGCTCGGCCATCTCCCGCGCTTCGTTCCATGCCCCGCGCAAAACCCGCAGTCGTGCAGCGAGGCGCGCGTGCGCATTCCCCTCGCTCACGTCCAGCGCGCGTGCCAAGTTCACCGCGATCGCCTCCAAATCTTCGAGCCGATCGGCCGTGACGTAGGCGTGCTCCAAGCGGCGCAGGGCGGGCAAGTGCTCCGGCGTGTGCTCCAAAATCGCCGTTTGCCAGAGCAGCGCGCTCGAGTGATCGCCGCGCGTTCGGTCAATCCGGCTGAGCTGCTCGTATAATTGCCGCTGCTCGCCAGCGTCTTCCGTGGTGCGCGCGCGCTGCAACAACCCCTCCGAAATGCGCGCAGCGGCCGGACCCGAGGCTGCATAACGTTCGGCGGTCAGTCGCCAGAGATCGGTGCCATCGGTTTCGAGCGCCAAGAAGGCATTGCGCGCAGCGGCTTCGAGGTCGCCGGCGCGGCCGCGCTCGAGCGCGGCTTCCGCCAGCAAGCGTGCGCGATTCTTGCCCTCACTGCTCGCGGCCAAGGCCTCACGCCAGGCTGCTCGTTCCGGTTCCGTGCTCGGCGCCATTCGCTCCGCAAGCTCGCGCAGAGCCAGATCGGTCGGACGGGCGCGCAATGCCTCCTCGAGCAGTTGTTCGGCGAGCGGGAGGTCGCTCTCGGCGACGAGTAATGCTTCGCGAATCGAGTCCAGCGCCCGCTCGATCGCATCGTCCGAGGCTTCACGGCGCGCACGCAACGTGTTCAGCAGCGCGCCACCGTCGCCGCTGCGGCGCGCGGCGACTTCGGCCAAGCGATGAGTGATCGACACTTCGGGCGCGGCGATCTTCGCCCGCTCGAGCAGCGCCAGATATTGAGCGCTCTGCTCGTCTTCGCTGCGCAGTGCCGCCTCGACCAGCAGCAGCGCGCTGCGTGGCGACGGACCGAGCTCGCTGGCGAGCGCGGTCAACAGCTCGCTCGCCTCAGCTGGAGCCGCTTGGCTCAACGCGCGCACAGCGGCTTCGTTCGTGGCGTCGAGCTCGAGCGCACGCCGGTACATCACGGTCGCCGAGCTGGGTTCCCCCGCCAACTCGTGCACGAACGCCGCGGCCATGCGATGGTCGCGCTCCGCTTCCACGTCTTCGGCTGCGCTCGGCCAGTCGCTCAGCGCGATTGCGACCAGTCCCTTCTCGCGCGCGGCCTTGGCGAACTCCAGTGAGAGGAGGCGCGCGAGCGGACTCATGGCATGCGTGCTCTCGAACGCCCGTGCGTGCTCGCGCAAGTAGGCGAGTCCCTTGGCATCGGCGGGCGGCGCGCCGAGCGCTTGCCCCAGCCGTTGCGCCGCCCGTGCGGCGTCGTTGCCGACGTGTACGTCGAACGTCGATTCGGGGTTGGCCGCTACGAACGCGGCTGCAAGCGGTCGCAACTCGCGGTCGCGGGCCACTTCGCGCACCGTGGGCTCGAGCAGAGCTGGCGAAAGCCCGTTCAGTGCGGCAAGCGCTAGGCGATCCGGGGCACTGAAGGTTTCCGCGCCCTGCGCGCCGAGCACGGCCTTGCGCACGCCTTCGCTGTCACCGTGCTCCAACGAGCGGATGACCAACGTTCGGCGTGCAAGACGACTTCCTTGTGCGGTCGCTAGTTCGCCCAAGCCCGCAATCGCGCGGCTGCGGGTCTTCGCGTCTGCCCCGAGCAGAGCAGCAGCGAGCCAGGCCGACCCCTGCTCGAGCCCGTCGACTCGAGCCAATCGCTCCAGCGCGTCGGCAGCTTTCTCGCGTTCGCCCGCTGACAGGGCGCGGCGTGCGTCCTCGAATGCGTTGCGCGGTCCGGGCGGTGGACTGGCGCTGCTCGTGGCTACGGGCGCGCCGCGCAGGCGCAAGAGCTCGTCATTGGCGCGCGAGAGTTCGGTCAGGGCGTCCGACTCGGGCAAGCGGATACGAGCGGGAGCGTTGCTCTTGCCGAGCAGATCGGCGAGTTTGGCAATGTGAGCGCGCGGGTCGTCTTGGTGCGCGCGGACCGCCAAGTCCAACTTCTTTTTGGCCGAAGCATCGTCATGCAGCGCGAGTCGGTGCACCTCGGCGCTCAAGTAGGCCGCGTGCACCCGCGCGTCGACCGTGGCGGCGCTGCGGATTTCCATCTCCAGCGCCGGGGTCACGGCTTTGTAGTCGCTGTCGGCTGCCGCGAGCGCGCGCAGCTGGCGCGCAGCCATCGCGTGCGCGCGCGGGATCGCGCTGGCCTCAGCAGCTACTTCTCGGGCGCGTGGCAGGTCGCCGACGAGCGCCCAGATCTCGCTAGCGACCGTCAGGGTGCGAGCTTTGGCTTGTGCGTCGCTACTGGCGCGAGCTTCGTTTTCCAACCACTCCGCGCGGGTGATCCAGGCCTCTCGCTGCCCGTCCAGATGATCCTGCGCGGGACGCTCGTCCGGCCAGATCGACGGAGTGAGCGACGGACGATCCGAGGTCGCTCCGGGTCGAACCGAGGCACCCCCAGGCTCGCTCGGGCGAACGGAGGTGAATGCGGGATCGCTGTCCCGAACCGAGGCCCCCCCAGGCTCGCTCGGCCGAACGGAGGTGAATGCGGGATTGCTGTCCCGAACCGAAGTGAACGCAGCATCGCTGTCCCGAACCGAAGTGAACGCAGCATCGCTGTCCCGAACCGAAGTGAACGCAGGATCGCTGGGGCGGACCGAAGTGAACGCGGGGTCGCTGTCCCGAAGCGAAAGCGGAGGCTCGCTCGGTGCCAGGGAAACGGGCGCAGGTTCGCTCGCTGGCCGCAGTTCATCGAAGTCACTCAGCTGGCCGAGTTCACTGGCGTCGCTGAGCCGAACCTCTTCGAGCTGTTCGATTGCTTCCGCGGAGAGCGGCTCTGGGGAGTCGGCGAACAAGTCGAACTCCCGGGCGCGTCCCCCGGTGGTCGGCAAATTTTGTGGCCGCGGAATCGCGGGCATCGAAATCGCGTCCGAAGGCTGAGGTGCCGAAACCGTCGGCATGCTGTTCTGGTCTTCGAGCTGGTGCAGCGTCGGCATGGCGCTGCGCGGCGCGACCGATTCGCCTGGCGACGACTCCGAAAACGGATCGGGCTGTACCTCGGGCGCTGGTTCGAGCTCGTCGAGGGCCTGCTGATGCGTGAAGATCCGTGTGCGCTCCTCTTCGTCTTCGCTGCGTGCGCCGAAGCGCGGCGCGAGCGGGTTGAGTGCTTGACGTACCGCCGGCGCAACCTGGGGGGCCTGTGGGCTGACCGCGAGAGGAAAGGGCTGCCGCGCGGGCGGGCCAGCGGGATTGATGGCGGGCGGTTTGGCAGTGGGGTCGGGCGCTGAGCGTGGGATGCTGGGAGCGGCGAGGCGCGAGACGGGCCGCGGAATGGACGCCGGCACGCGCGGAGCGGGGGGCACCTCCGGTAGCCGCGGGATGGATGCGGCTGGCGGCGGACTGGTCTCAGCCTCGGTTTCGGGGGCGGCCGCGGGCATACTCGAAAGCAACTGGTCGATGTCGGAGCCGGCGAGATCCTCGAGCCCGCTCGTTCCGTCGTCCTCTTCTTCACGCACGAGCTTGGCCAACAGATCTTCCGTTCGGCCTACGACCGTCACGTCATCCTCGGAGAACTCGCGCTTCTGCGGCTGATGCAGCTTCAGGGGCGTCGGTTCCGGCGGCGGCACCGCGGCTGGCAGCTCGTCGAAAAGCAGCGAGTCGAGCAGCGCATCCGACTCGCGATCCCGCTCTTGGTCCTCGTCCGTGCCGCCGCGCTGGTTCGGCTGTTTCGGTTGGTTCGGACCGCTCATTTTACGCCCATTCCGAGTTTCTCGCGGAGCTCGAGATAGCCTGGCGACAGCACGAATGCGAGCAGCCGCCGAGCGCGCGCGGCGGCTTCGTCGGAAAGCCCGAGCACGCCTCTTTCGCGCCCGCCCGACGCCAGAACCCACGATACGTCACCGGCTGCAATCGCGGCCATGCGATCCAAACTCGAAACCGCGGCCCGCGCCCAAACGATGGGATCTTGTTCGGAGCGCTCGATGGCGCGCGCGAGATCCGGCAGGAGCTTCTTGACGCGTCGCGGAGCCTTGGCGAGCGAGCGTTGAAACTCAGGCAGCATCGCGTATGCCGGCGCGGCGAGCGATACCTCGCCCACGCGACACGCCGCCACGACCAGCGCGCCGATTTCGGCGGACTCGCGATGCCGGAGCACCGTCGTGCCACGTCGTAGGGCGAATAATTCGCGCGCCACGGCTTGCCGATGGCGGGGCGAGAGTGGCGCTGACACGCCCGAGCCGACGATGATCGCCGGCACTTCGGAGGCGATGGCGACGACCGCGTCGGCGTCACGCCCGCCCACGTACAGCTCGAATTCGCCGATTCCGAGCGCGCCTGCCCAGGCCGCGATTTCGTTCCGGACGGGCAGACCCATCCGGGCGTCGACTCGTTCTTTCTTGGTCACGCCGTACGCCGCCAAGCTCGGTCCGAGTTCTTCGCAGATCGTGGTTGCCAGCACGCTCATCAGCTCGGCAATCGGCCCGCGATCTTCGGGATCGGCGAGGTTCGGCAGAGCGCTTTCGTCGATGGCGATTCGTGGCACGTTGGCCACGCGCTGATCGATGCGCGCGAGCTCTTGTTCCACCGAGTCCGAGGTCACGCCCAAGGCGATCAGCGCGCCCAGCGCTGCTTGACGTAGCGGCGCTTTGCCCAAGTACGCTGCGATCCGTGCCATGCGCTCGACGCGACCGGTGTCGAGCGGACTTTGTACGAGCACCTCCGTCAATCGCGTGAGCCCTCGCTCGAGCAGCGGCAGCGAGGCTTGGCGCGAGAACGCGCCGCCCAGCACTAGGTCGAGCGCTTCTGCGTCGTCCGGCGCTTCGCGCAGGAGCTGGGCCGTCGCGAGCTCGGCGCCTGCGGTGTCGTTCAGCCGATCGCGATGGATGACCATGGCGAGGCGCGCGGCTTCGACGCGGCCGGCTGACGTGTCACGCTCGGTCATCAAGGATTCGAGCGCTTCGATCGCCTGATCCCAGGCTTCGGCGCGGGCCGCGGCGCGCGCCAAGCGTTCGCGCACCGGGAGCGTGCCCAGCCCCGATTTGTGCAAGTTCGCCAATACGTCCAGCGCGGCGTAGGTGTCGTCGAGCTTGTTTTCGTACAAGTCGACCGCGGCAATGCCGCTCATCAAGCGCTGTTGAGCCGGGGCTTCGTCCAGAGCAGCCAAGCGAGCCAAGTTCTCCGCGGCCTCGGCAAAGCGACCGAGCGTGATGTACACCTCGCCCGAAAGCGCTAGTGCGCCTACGTGCTCGGGTTCTAACAATCGCACATTTTCGAGGGCGCTGAGCGCGCCCTCGCGGTCACCGGCTGCGCGCAATACTCGCGCCCGCTCCCAAAATAGCTTGGCGATCTCGGTCGGGTCTTCGGCCACTTCGAGTCGTCGAGCCACGAGCTCGAGCAAGCGCGGACCATCCTTGCGATCGCGCACCATGCGAAACAATCGATCGAAGGCGCTGAAGCGGTTCACGTCGCGCTCGACCGCGCGCGACAAAGCGAATTCACCCCGGGTGGCGTCCTTGAACTCGTCGAGCAAGATCAGCGCGGCTTGTTCCCAGAACTCACTGCCCTCGCTCGCGTCGCTCACGGCGTCCCCCAGGGCCGCGCAAGCTTCAGCCAAGGTGCCGCGGTCTCCGACCGCCTCTGCCGCCGTGCGTAGGCCCTCCCAACCCAAGAGCTCCTCGGGGTGCGCCTCGACCACTTTTTGGAACGATTCGAGCGCTCCGAGGGCGTCACCGTAGGCGAGTTGGTTGTAGCCGGCCAAGGCGGTCAAAACGCCCAGGTTTTCTTCGCCGAGATTCAGACCCACGTCCAGCAGCGCATGCGCGCGTCGTCGCGGGTCGCAGCCAGGCACTGCGAGTTCGAGGTTGGCGAGCTTGGCCGCGGGCAGGTCCGCGACCAGAGGCTTTGGCAGGTCTTGCCCGGAGAGCAACGCCACCAGCGCGGCCGATGCCAATACCGTTCCGCCGAGCGCCGGCGACAAGCGTTCGGCGATCGCGCGCCGGGCCTGGATTTCGCCCTCCACGTCACCGCTGTGAGTCACCGCGCCGAGCCATTCCAGCGCTGGAGCGAGCGCCGGATCGACCCGGGCCCAGTCGCGTGCGGCCTCCGCCAAATTCGCGTCGGCACCGTTGGGCGTACGGGTCAGCTCGATGCCGTACGCTGCGGCACGCGCCAACCCGGCGCTGCCGGCGTGCTGCGCGAGTCGTTCGAGCGCCTCTTTGCGCTCGTCTTCCTCGCTGCCGTTCGGACTCCAGAGGGCTCGGGCCAACAATGCGGCGCCGTGCAGCTCGCTGTGTGGAAGCTGTAGCGCCGCCGATAGCGCGTCGCGGGCTGCGGCCGCGTCACCGCCGCGAGCCACCTCCAGCGCGAAGCGATCCAACGCGGCCAAGTCGGGTGCCGATTCCGCGCGCGCCTCGAGGGCCCGCCGGCGCGCGGACAGCTCATTGGATTCGGTTGCCGTGAGCGCCCAACCGAGCAGCGCGTTGCCCGCGCGCGTCTGGCTGCTGGCCAGATCGAATCGCTCGATGGCCGCCTTACGATCTCCGGCCTGCCAGAGCAGCAGCCCTGCCTCCAAATCGAAGGCCGCGGCCAGATCGGGATCGCGCTCGACGGCTGCGCTCACCGTGAGCGCGTTGGCCACCGTGACTCGTTCGCCATGGGCAGTCTCGAGCGCGCTGAACGCGCGCAGCGCGACGATGTCCTGCGGTTCCGCGGCGTGCAGCTCCGCGAGTTCGCGGCGCGCCAGGTCGGCCTGACCACTCGTCACCGCGCGTAGCGCCAAAATCAGCCGCAAGGCGCGCGCAGTCTCGGGATCGCTCTCTGCATTGGACAGCGCGCTCAGCGCCGCGGTCGTGGACTCGCTGCTGGCGTTCGCGCGCTCAGGCAAGAGGTCGAGCGCATATGCCAGCAACGCATTGCCGAGCCAAGCGCCCGCGGGTGCTGCCGCGAGACCGGCCAACGCTTGCGCGGTGCCGGTGCGTTCGCCACGCAGCGCCCGCGCCCGCGCCAGCTCGAACCACAGTCCCGCGTGTTCGCCCTCGTTCGCGCCTTGGGCGATGAGCCGACGCGTGGCTTCCTCGTACCAGGTGTTGTCTTCGCCGATTGCAGCCAGCAGGCGCGCGACCCGAGCCACGATCGCGGGTGAGGCGCCGTACATGCCGGCTTGTGACAACGCCGCGCGCGCGCCCTGGCTGTCGCGACACTGCCGGGCCCAGACATCGGCGCTCAGTAGGTAGAAGCGGGCCTTGGCCGAATCGCTCGGCAAGTGCTCTGCCGCCGCCTCCAAAGCCGAGGCGAAAGCCTGAGCATCCTCGCCCATGCCCAACAAATCCAGGTGCAGCGCGCGAGCGGCGATGCTCGAGGGGTCCTGCGTGAGCGCCTGGGTCACGGCAGCCAGAGCACCCGCGGCGTCACCTTCGGCCGCGCGGGCCTCTGCAACGCGCAGCCAAAGCGACGCCGCGTGAGCGCCGCTGGCTCCGCGCTCGATCTCTGCGCTCGCGAGCCGTGCCGCCCCGCTCGTATCGCCCAGCGCGTCGGCCAGATCGAAGCGCGCTCGGAGCAGCAGTGCATCGCCAGGAGAGGCGACGAGGGCGCGCTCGACGTAGTCGATCGCTTGCGAGGTGCCGGCGCTTTCTCGAGCCAGCTCGGCGGCGCACAACCAGGCCTCCGCCGCACCAGCAGGACTTCGGAGATAAGCAGGCACCCCCAGCCGGTCACCCTGCGCCGCATCGAGCAACGTGCCTTCGATGACTTCAGCGACACGCACCTGCGCGCGCAGACCGACGGCATGCTCCGCGGCCTTCCGGCTCAGCTCGACGAGGGTAGTGAGGCAATCGAAGGTCGCAGGGCTGCCGAGTTGGATTGCCTCTTCCAACGCACGCTCCGCAGCTTCGTGGTCGCCCGCGGCCGCGCGCTGCTCGGCTAGGGACAACAGCAGGAGCGCGCGCCAGTGCTGGTTTTCGGTGATGGAGGCGCGAGCCAGCAGCGCTCGTTCGCGCAGTTCCGCATCGCCGAGCTTTCCCGCGACCAGTTCCAAAGCCAGCCACAGGCTCGAGTTGCGGGGCGCTTCGTCGGTCGCCTGCTCCAGCAGTACTCGTGCGCCGGCCACGTCGTCCTCGTGGTCCAGCAAATAAAAGGCCTGGTCGAGTAGCGCGCGCGAGCGCTCTTCGGGCCGATCGGCAACGTTGACCAAGCGCTCCAGCAGTCGGCCGAGCTTCTTGTACGCCTGGCGGCGCTCGATAATTGCGATCAGCCGTTCCAGCGGTTCGCGAAACTCCGGCTCGGCGTTTACCGCGCCGAGTTGATCGCGCGCGCTCGCCGTCTCGTCACCGACGCGCTCCTCGAGCACGCCGACTTCATGCAGCAAAATGGCGCGAGTCTTGCTGTCGCTCGCGCCCTCGTGCTCGGCTCGTAAGCGCGCGATCGCCGACGTAACGACCGTCAGGTCCTGCGTAGTCGACGGGACCTGGGAACTTTGCAACCGGCTAGTGCTCGACATGGAATCCGGCGAAATCGCCATGACTTTAGAAGACCTACCCAGGGCTGCCTAGCTTGCATTTGGTCCGGCCCCCTGACCGTGGTCAGTTCGTCGTCTTCCGCCGCTCAGAAATCATCCCGCACGCGGCTCTCCATATCTCAACCGCGCTCGAGTGCGCGGTGGCGTGCGTGTACGTGAACGTGCGCGCACGCGAGCAGCGAGCTCAGTCGTTCCGGCGTACGATCCAGTACCCGCGCGGAGTGTCGATGACGCTCGGGTAGACAGTTTTTTTGTCCAGCGTGAACAGAACATATTCGATTGGCGGTTCGAGCACGCCGCGAGGGATGCGGCCCGCGTCTGTGGTCGAACCGCGATCGCCCTTGCTCACGGCAGCTGCAAAGTCCTGCTTGGCGAGCTCCAAGGTGGCCTCGGCCTTTTGCCGCGAGAGCTCCTTGCTGCGCGCATCGCTGCCCGCAAACTGTGCGCCTTGGTAGGTGAACTGCACCACGCCAAAGCTGAGCTGCTGAGGGGCGGAATTCGGCAGCTCGGGCACCTTGCCACCGTCAGGGAATGTTTCGAACCCTTCGGTGAATGCCGCCGGTCCCGCATCGTCTGGGGGGCCGGCATCGACACTGGCGCTCGCGCTGGGTGCTGGCCTCGCGGAAACAGCCACGCTCACGGTGGGTTTTGCCTTCACGGGTGCAGCTTTCGGGCTGTCGTGCAAAACCAAAATTACCCCGGTTAGGGCTGCCAAGAAGCCTAGTCCCAAAAGAGCCGCCGTCGAACGCTGCATGCTGAGCCGCGCCCTACCACGGATAGGCGCGTGCGGTGCAGAATCTGAAGCGGGCGTTGGGCCGGGACAAGCGGCGTCGGTTGCTGCTAACACTGAAGGGCTGGGCGGTCGCCCGAGCCGAGGAGTTCGGCGCGTTCGCCGAATCACGTTCCACCCCGTGCGTGGTCGCTGTGAGCTTTTCGTAACTTTCGGGCAACGCTGATAAGAGTTCACCGGTATGTTCAAAGTCGAGTGCCCGGGCTGCAAAGCCCCGTATCAAGTCGACGAGCGGCGCATTCCCGCAAGCGGGCTGAAGATGCGTTGCCCAAAATGCGGCACGTCATTCAAAGTCGATTCGCCTGCGGATGGTCGGCGTCCGGGCTCAGTCTCTGGCGGCGCGCTCGGCCTCGGCGCAGACAGCGAATCAATGCCGCCGCCGGCCCTGTCCGCGCCCGCGATGCGCGCGCCGGTCGACCTGCGTGGCACGATGCTCGGGGTTGCGCCGAGCGGTGCGCCGACGCCCAGTCGACCGCAGGTGCCTGCTCACCTCAAGGGAACGATGCTCGGCGTCGCCCCCGCGGCCGGAGTCGGAGCGAATCAGGCACCACGGCCGGCGCAGAATCTCAAGAGCACCATGCTCGGCGGCGCCCCGCTTGCACCCGCTGCGCCCGCTGCGCCCGCTGGCCCCGCTGGCCCCACTGTTCCCGCAGGGCCGAGGGTTCCCACTGCAGCCACGCAACCCACTGCGCCCACGCAACCCGCTGCGGCCACGCAACCCGCTGCAGCCGCTGACGCCGCGCGCACGGCGCCTGCGCCCGGCAAGCCACCACCGAGGCCGCCGCGGCGCGGTGCGGAAGCAAAGCCATTGGTCCCGCTGGATCCCGACTCGTTCTTCGACGATTCGGATCTGCCAGCGGCTACGGAGCCGCGGCCTCGTGTGCCGCCCGCGCGACCTGCGCTCGTGAGCGATCTCGATCTACCCGCGCCGACCGCGCCCGCGCCGTTCGCCGATCTGCCATCAGCGCCGAAGCGCGTGGCTGCTCCGTTCGCGGATCTGCCGTCAGCGCCGGCTCCGTTCGCGGATCTGCCGTCAGCGCCGGCTCCGTTCGCGGATCTGCCGTCAGCGCCTTCGGACTTCGATGATTTGCCGATGCCTGCCTCGCCGCTCCCAGCGCGCGCTGCAGCCCCGGCGTCGCTGGATCTGGATCTGGATTTGCCCTCCAGTGTCGCGCCCAAGTCAGCGGCGGGTCGTCCATCATCGTCCGGCCTAGACTTGGATTTGCCAATGCTTGGCGCACGCAGCTCGTCGGGGGTCGGCTTGCCGTCGGTCAGCCCGCGCCCCGCGAACGCGCCGAGCGGCGCTTCGGCGTCAGGCGCCTCGGTGCAGCAGGCAGAAGCGGGCACCAAGCAGGCGCCGCGTTCGCCCTTTGGCGAGGTCGGACTGCCCACCGTGTCGGCGGGACTGCCTGAAGTAAGTCGCACTGCCGCGTCGGGGCGCGGCTCGGTGGAGTTGCCTTCTCTCGGGCGCGCGCGCGTTTCGAGTCCCGGCTTCGAACTAGACGATGGCTTGCCGCTCGTGGGCGCCAATTTGCCGACTCTGAGCGGCGTCGGGTTGCCCGAGCGGCGCGAAGCAGGCCTGCCGGCGCTCGGCGCAAGCCTGCCGGTGTATCAATCCTCTGGCTTGCCGAGTCCGTCGACGAGTGGCTTGCCCGCTGCGGGCGGTGCCGGCTTGCCTTCGACCCCGCCGAGCTACGGCGCGCTCGATTTGGACATCGAACGTGCGCCGAGTTTACCTCCGGACTTCGGCTTGGATCCGCTGCCAAATCCGAACGTGCGGGCTTCCCGCTCGGATTTCGGTGAGCTCGAGTTGCCCCTTAGGGGCGCGCCCAGTCTGCCGCCGCCGCGCGGCGCTTTCAGCGCAGAGGGTGAAGAGGCCGACCTGTTCGGCGATGTGGCGCCGCGTCTGCCGGTGGCGCAGGCCGCGCCTGTGCGCCCAGCGGCAGAAGCCGTCGTGCGTCAGTCGGGGGGAGGCACCGCCTACGGCGAAGTGAACTTGGGCGACGACAGCGAAGAGGCCGAGGTGCCGCTCGAAGCCGGGCCGCGCGCTACGCATCGCGACGAAGACATGGAGTTCGGTGCGATCCCGCAGGAGGATCAGCCACGCGCTACAGCTCGAGCCGCAGCGGGTCCCAAGGCTGTGGCGACGCCGGTCGGTCGCGATGCGCCGCTGGCGCCGAAGCCCAAACGGAAGCTCGACCTGCGGATTTACGGCGGAGTATTCGTGGTGTTCGTCGCCGGCGCTGCGCTCGCGCTGGTGCCGTCGGTGGGCCCTTTCGGTGCTTACTTGGTGATCGACCAAGTGAAGGCGGGGGAGTACTCGAAGCTCGTCGAAGACACGGTCAAGCAGGCGCAGCGCGCGATGGCGCGGGACAGCTACCCCGAGGCAAAGCAGGCCATCGTCGCGGTCGAGGCGTCGCGAGCGTCTGCCAAGCGTGTCCGCGAACTGCCCGCCTACGCTGCCTTCAGCGCATTCGCCGAAGAGCTTCGCTTCGGTCCCGATAGCGCCATCCATGCGCGCGGCGCGGTGCTGCTCGACGAACTCGCCGAGCATCCGGAGACGCGATATGTGGCACTCGCGCGCTGTGCCCGCGCGGCGGCCGAAGGTCAGATTGCACGCGCCAATCAGCTCTTCGAAGGCTTACCGAAATCGAGCGCGGGCGACCCAGATCAAGCTTTTTTGCACGGTGAAATCGCACTGCGCGCGAACGACGCGAGGGCCGCGGTAGCGGCTTGGCAACAAGCGGTGCGTGCTCAAAAAAGTCCACGCAGTGCGTTCGGCCTAGCACGCGCCAGCTATGCCGCAGGCGACGCGACGGCGGCCGCGGCGGCCGCACGCGACGCGCTGGCGCAAAACCCGAACCACGTGGGGGCGCGCATCCTCCTCGCGCGCATCAGCAGCGGATCGCGCAGCGGCGAGGCGGAAGCTCTGGCCCTGCTCGGTGCAGTCACCAAGAGCCCAGCCCTCGCGAGCCCGGACGAATTGGTGAACGCACAAACCTTGCTCGGCGATATCCACCTCGCTCGTTCGCGCATGTCGCAGGCAGAGGCCGCCTATAGTGAAGCGCTCAAGATCAATCCCAAAGCCGCCCGTGCTTTGAATGGTCTGGGCGACGCTCTATACCGCGCGGGCCGCTTTTCGGAAGCTCAGGCCCGCTTCGAAGCCAGCACCCAGGCGGATCCCGCGGACCTTTCGGCTAAAATCGGCGTGGCCAAGTCCAAGTTGTCGCTCGAACGCATAGAAGACGCGAGCGCCAATTTGAAGAAGCTGCGTGACACGTACCCAGCCTCGATTCCGGTCGCCTACTGGTACGGCCGCGCGTTGGAAGCTGCTGGCAACCGCGCAGGCGCGGAGGCGGTCTACCGCGCCGCGCTCAAAGCCTCGAGCAACGACCCGCAGACGGTGGATGTGTACATCGCGCTCGCGCTGTTGCAGAGCCAGCAGGGGCGCAACGAGGAAGCGTCGAAGACGCTCGCCGATGCGCGCGCCAAATTGCCGGACGTACCCGGGATCCATAAGGCGCTCGGAGAGGTGGCGCTGTCGCAAGGGCGCTACCCGCAAGCGACGAGCGAGTTCCGGCTAGCCCTCGCGCTCGATGGCGAGGATCTGGGTGCGCGTTTTCGCTTGGGCGTTGCCTTGCGCCGTGATGGCAAATTCGAAGAGGCGGGCAAAGCCTTCGACGAGGTAGCCGGCGTCGACAAAGAGTACCCAGGCCTCGCGCTGGAGCGCGGCTTGTTGTTCGAGGCTTCCGGCCGCACCGAAGAAGCGCTCAAAGAGTACGAGGGCGCGCTGGCGAAGGCGCCGAAAGATCCCGACTTGATGCTGCGCGTAGGTTGCGGAAAGGTCTCCGCTGGCCGCGCCAAACAAGCCGAGGAACTCCTGCGTAAGGTGCTCAGCGAGCGCCCGAACTCGGCCGAGAGCAACCATTGCTTGGGCCGCGCCCTGCTGCTCGAAGGCACGCGCCTAGCCGAAGCGCTGCGTTTGCTCGAACGAGCCGTCGAACTCGACGCCAATCGCGCCGAGTACCAACTGTACGCGGGCTGGGCCGCCAACGAGGCGGGCAACGTACCCAAGGCCGAACACGCGCTCGCCGAGGCGCTGCGCCTGGATCAAGGGCTTGCCGACGCGTATTGGCAGCGCGGCGTGCTACGCCAACGCCAGGGCGCGGCGCGCGACGCAATCGCGGACCTGACGCGAGCGCTCGAACTGCGTCCCAGCCGCTACGAAGCGCATGCTTCGCTGGCGGACGCCTACTACGATCTGGGCAAGGAGCCACAAGCTCTTCGAGAGTGGCTGTTGGCGATTCAGGCCCAACCCGACAATGCGACTTGGCGTTTCCGCTACGGCAAGCTACTCGCCGCCAACCACCAAACGGAAGCCTCGCGCGAGCAGCTGAACAAGGCGCTCGAACTCGCCGCCAATGAAGATCCTGCCCCGCGTTGGGCTTGGGAGGCGCACAACCTGCTCGCGCACGGCATCGGCCTCAAGCCGGAAGCCGTCAAACACTGGGAAGAGTTCTTACGCCTCGGCCCCCGCGATTCACCGTACCGTGTCGAAGCCAAAGCTTCGCTGGAGAAGCTCGGACATCCCTGGTCTGGCGATTGAGTCGTCGCGAGCGATCGAGAACGACGAAATGCTGCGCGTGACCATTCGCCCTCGCGCGCGGCTGCACGCGCGCCGCTGAGCGCCGCTGCAAGGCAGCCCGACCAGAGGAGGGAGAGGGGCGCTCCCAATCCAGCAACGCACCTCCCGGACGCCGGATTGCCCGCGCGGCGAGCTCCGAGATTGAACGGAAAACGACCCCGATCCGCGAACTCTCCACCGGGACCGTGCACAAAAGGAGAAAGGCCGTCTGGGGGATACCCAGACGGCCTCGTGTCCGCTCTGTCGAGGCTCAGCCCTTCGCGGCGGGAGCCGGCGCGGGGGGCGTCGGACCGACCACGAACTGGTACTCGAAAGTCGCGTCACCCGGGTTGGCGTCCGGGGGATCGAGCTTCAGACCCGAGAGCGACTTCACCACGCACTGGGTGAGGGCTTCCGGCGCTTGGGTCTTGGCCGCATCGGCCGTGACGTTGCTCAGCGCACCGGTTTCGGCCTCGACGGTGAAGTGCACCGTCACCGTGCCAGCGAGGTCCGACTTACCTTTGAGCGCGTCGTCGTAGCAGGTCTTGATCTCCGCGCTCTTGGAGTCGAGGAGCGCTTGAGTGGCGTCGCGGTACTCGTTGGGGCTGCGCGCGTGGAACGAGCAGCCGGCGACGAGGCCGAGCAACAGGAACATACCGAAGGACTTCGTCATCAGGGTTTCTCCGAATCTAAAGGCAGGGGTTCTGGTCACTTGCTCGGCGCTTTGGGAGCGGCGGGTGCCTTGGGAGCGGGAGTGGGAGCAGGAGCAGCGGGCTTGGGAGCGGGCGCCTTGAGCACACCGGGCTTCGGTTGTTCCGCCTTCTTCTTGTCGGCGGCGGCGTCAGCCTGAGCGGCAGCGTCCTCCTTCTTTACTTCCGAGGTCTTCTCCTCGAGGACCTTTTCCTTGCCGGTCTTCGGGTCGATCTCGATCTTCTTCGAGGTCACGTCTTGCTCGACGATGTTGAACTCGACGCGACGGTTCTTCTCGCGGCCTTCCTCGGTCTCGTTGTCGGCAATGGGCTTGCTCGAGCCGAAGCCCTTGGCCGTGAGCCGCTCCTTTTCGATGCCGTGGTCGACCAGGTACTTCATGACGGCTTTCGCGCGCGCGTCAGAAAGCTTCAGGTTCAGGTTCTTGTCGCCCTCGGCGCTGGCGTGACCTTCGATGGCGATCTTCTTGGCGTGGGTGGCCTTCTTGATCACGTCCCCGATCTCGTTCAGCAAGCTGAACGAGGCTTCCAAGATCGTGGCCTTGTTGACCTCGAATTGGATCTTCTCGTGAATCTCGATTTTGTTGTCGCGCAGCTCGACGCGCGGCGGCGGCTCTGGCGGCGGGGGAGGCGGCGGCGGGGGAGGCGGCGGCGGCGGGGCAGGCGGGGTGCCCGTGACGGAGAGGGCCTGAGAGCCCTGGAACGCGACCGTGCCTCCGCAGGCTGCAATCAAGACCGCTCCGGAGAGCAGAATGACTTGTGAGATGTACTTCTTGCTCATACCAAACCTCATCGTCGACTCCCCTGGTTAAGCACCAGTCGAAGGGGAAAGCCCTGTTAGCGAGCGGTCCTTTTCCCATCCTTCGCCAGTAGGCGTCAAGCGCACCCCCGGGAGTTGGCTCGGCTGAACGGCCGGCGTGAGGTGGACGCGCGGCGCTTCGCGCGCTGAACTGCTTGGCGCGCGCTGGGGCGGGAAGTGCGGACGCGCGGCGCTTCGCGCGCGATTTGGAGACTTACGTTGCGCACGCTCGGACGGTGGCGCTTGGCCGCCGGCGCTAGCGCCCGTGGAAAGCAGGCGCCTGTTCGGTCAGTTCTCGTGGGCCTAGCCTCATTCGCAGACCGTGATCTGATCGTGCCAAAGTCAGCTAGCTCGACGTGTTTCCGGGCATGCGGCTGAACTGCTTGGCGCGCGCTGGGGCGTGAAGTGCGGACGCGCGGCGCTTCGCGCGCGATTTGGAGACTTACGTTTGCGCAGGGTCGGACGGTGGCGCTTGGCCGCCCGCGCTGAAGCTGACGGAAAGTACGCGCCTGTTCACCCCTTCGGGTGTCACGAAGCGCGTCGGTCAGTTCTCGTGGGCCTAGCTTCATTCGCAGATAGATGGGATGAGTCGGGCCAAGAGCTTGATGGCGTTATCGCAACCAGCGCAGATCCCGAGCGTTCGGAGGTAGCAGTAGCCGACCTCTCGCCAACAGGTTTCCCTGTTGGC
>Ga0164308_10000308_pt1 | contig 26417 bp, 24 predicted proteins | sample Whisoiple_246_MG_FD_109983 | JGI IMG/M metagenome (GOLD analysis project Ga0164308, IMG submission 109983) | Soil microbial communities amended with fresh organic matter from upstate New York, USA - Whitman soil sample_246_MG | ecosystem: Environmental > Terrestrial > Soil > Unclassified >... | reverse complement strand
CTACGCAGGCGCGTTCCCGGTGTGGCTTGCCCCGGTCCAGACGGTCGGCATCCCGATCGGCGACACGCACATCCCGTACCTCCAGGAGTTCGCGGCCAAGGCCCGCAAGCAGGGGCTGCGGGTGGACGTGGACGCCTCCTCGGACCGGATGCAGAAGAAGATCCGCAACCAGCAGAAGCAGAAGGTGCCGTTCATGATCATCGCGGGCGACGAGGACATGGCCAACGGCGCCGTCTCCTTCCGCTACCGCGACGGTTCCCAGGAGAACGGCATCCCGGTCGACGAGGCCATCGCCAAGATCGCGAAGGCCGTGGAGGACCGCGTCCAGGTCTGATCCGAGCCGTGCGGGAGGCCCCCGGGGAGCGCTGCGCGTCCCCCGGGGGCCTCTACTCGTCCTCCCGCCGGAACACCTGGACCAGCCACGAGGAGAACGACCCCGTCACCGCCCCCAGCAGGGCCAGCCCGCAGGCCATCAGGCCCACCGCGACGACCCGGCCGCCGAAGGTGACCGGGACCGCGTCCCCGTAGCCCACCGTCGTGAGCGTCGCGCACGCCCACCACACCGAGTCGCCGAAGGTACGGATCGAGGCGCCCGGGGCGTCGTGCTCCTGGTGGTAGACCGCCAGCGCGGCGGAGACGCCGAGGAGGACGGCCGTGAGGCTCGCATACGACATCACCCGCGCGTACAGGCTCAGCCGGGGCTGCTCCCGGCGCTTCTGGACCGCCGTGTAGACCTGCACCAGACGCAGCGGGCGCAGCAGCGGCAGCAGCAGGACCACCGTGTCCAGCCAGTGGGCGCGCACGAAGCGCCGCCCCAGCCCGCTCAGACGGAACCGCACCCCGTAGTCCACGACGAAGGCCAGCCAGGTCGCGCAGACCAGGGCGAGGGCGAGGTCGCGTACGGCGCCGGTGTCGGGCGGGGCGAGGACGCGGAACGCGTAGCCGACGAGGAAGACCAGGCCCGCGACGAAGAGCGGTACCTCCGTGCGCTGCTCCCACTCCTGGAGCCGAGGGGGGACGGGGGCCGTGGCGCGGTCGCTCATGGCGCCAGCATCCCGGTGCGCCGGCGGGCTCGCCCCCGGCGACACGCGCGCCGGGAGCGACGCAATATGCTGACGGGCATGACGAGTGAGCCGGAACAGCAGATCGGAGTGGGGACGCCCGACGCGTTCCAGCGCCTGTGGACGCCCCACCGGATGGCCTACATCCAGGGTGAGAGCAAGCCGAGCGGCCCGGGAGCCGGCGACGGCTGTCCGTTCTGCGAGATTCCGTCGAAGTCCGACGAGGACGGGCTCGTCGTCGCCCGCGGCGAGAAGGTCTACGCCGTGCTCAACCTGTACCCGTACAACGGCGGGCACCTGATGGTGGTGCCGTACCGGCACGTCGCCGACTACACGGAGCTGGACGGCCCGGAGACCGCCGAGCTGGCCGACTTCACCAAGCGGGCCATGGTCGCGCTGCGGGCCGCCTCGGGTGCGCACGGCTTCAACATCGGGATGAACCAGGGCGCCGAGGCGGGCGCCGGCATCGCCGCCCACCTCCACCAGCACGTGGTGCCCCGCTGGGGCGGGGACACCAACTTCATGCCGGTCGTCGGACACACCAAGGTGCTCCCGCAGCTGCTCGGGGACACCCGGTCGATGCTGGCCGGTGTCTGGCCGGCCCAGCTGCCGGCCGGCTGACCTCCTCCGGGGCGACGGTGCCCGCCGCCCCGGACACCGGCGGACTCAGGGGGAGCCCAGTTCCCTGGCATGGGCCCGCTCGGACGGTGTGAGCGGCACGTCCGGCCGCACCCGCTCCGGGTGGGCCGCACCGGGCCCGCTCCCCTCCGGGGGCGGCCCGCACGCCCCGGTGTCCGTGCTCCAGGGGTCCACCCCCGCGTACGGCGCCCCGTAAGCCGTCAGCGAGCGGCGGAGCGCACGCAACAGGCGCAGGGCGAACGGTCTTCCCGACGGGCACATCCGGGCCCTCCTCACCGCAGCAGGCGGGCGAACTGTTCCGGCGCGGAGTCCGCCCAGGACTCGAAGGTCCGCATCCCCGGGTGGAGGCCCCGGGCACGCGCCACGTCCACGGCGGTGACGTCCGGGTGGCGCCTGGTGAACTCCAGCATGTCCGCGACGGCGCGCGCGTGCGGCAACGGCAGCTCCCGGTAGGTCTCGTAGGGCACGTCCCGGTAGGCGACCGGGACACCGAGCGACCGGGTCAGCGCGGCGGCGTAGGCGGCGGGCGGCAGCAGATCGCCCACGGCCTTGACCACGTCCCCGTGGAGTGCGGGTCCCGCGTCGAGCACCGCCCCGACCAGCGGGCCGAGATCGGCGACGGACACGGCGGGCAGCGGGGTGTCCCCGTGGGGCAGCGTGAACGCGAACGTGCCGTCCTCCTGTCTGCGCAGCCGGCGCGCCGGCCAGTTCTCGTAGTAGGTGGACAGATGGACGGTGACGACGGGCGAGCCGCCCGCGCGCAGCTCCTCCTCCAGCCGCGCCTTGCCGTCGTGGTGCGGGAGGGCCAGCGCGCCGCCGCTGCGGCGGTGCGCCTCGGGCAGACTGCTGTGCACCAGCGTCCCGGCGCCCGCGGCGAGGACGGCGTCCGCCGTCCGGCGGGCCACCTCGTACTCACGCTCCTTCAGGGACCAGTAGTCCGTGACCAGGAACGCCGCGTCGACGCCGGCGACCGACCGGCGCACCTGGCCGGGGTCGGTCAGGTCGCAGGCGACGACGTCGGCGCCCCGTGCCGTGAGCGCGGCTGCGGCCGCCGACCGGGGGTCGCGGGTCACGGCCCGCACCGTCCAGCGGCCGGACCGCAGGAGGTGGCGGGCGACGGACCCGCCCTGGGCCCCGGTGGCCCCGGTGACGAGGACGAGGGGTCTGTCGGTCATGGTTCCTCACCTTCGGGTCGGTTCGCCGAGCCGGTGACCGCCGCTCCTGACGGCGGCCACCGGCAGCGGTCAGCGGGCGGATGCCACGGCGTCCAGCAGGAGCCGGGGCGTCCTGGCCCCGCTCAGCACCTCCTCCGGCATGCGCACACCGAGCTCCCGCTCGATCCGGGTCGCCGTCTCGAGCAGCGCGAGCGAGTCGTAGCCGAGGTTCTCGAACGGCGCGTCCAGGATGTCGCCGTCCAGGTCGACGTTCTCGTCCTCCCCGGCGCATTCCCGCATCACGCGCTTCAGGTCGGCGAGGGTGAAGCCCTTCATGGTGGTCACCTTTCACTGGGGATTTGTCCAGGGATGGGTCATCGGGGTGTCGGTCCGCACCGGCGCACGACCACGGCGCTGTTGAAGCCGCCGTACCCACGCGCCAGCACCAGTGCCGCGTCGCCGGCCATCGGCCGGGGCCGGCCGGTCACGAGGTCGATCCGGTACGCCGCCGGGACCCGGCCGACGTCGGCGGTCGGGGGGATCAGCCCGTCACGGACGGCGAGCAGCGCCGCCGCGAGGTCGAGCGCGGAGGCGCCGGCCCCCGGGCGCCCGGTGCGGGAGGTGATCGCGGTGACCGGCACGGCGTCCGGCCCGAAGACCTCGGCGATCGCCCCTGCCTCCTGCGCGTCGAGATCCGGAACCGCGGCTCCCTCGGCGAACACCGCGCCGATGTCCGCCGGTTCCACTCCCGCGTCGGCCAGCGCCGCGCGCGCGGCCCGCGCCGGGCCCGTGGGCCGCCCCGAGCCCGGGGGAGGGTCGAAGCAGGCCGCGTAACCCGCCACCTCGCCGTACGGGCGGATGCCTCCTCTGGCGTGAGCCGAGGCCGCGTCCTCCAGCATCAGCAGCGCGCCGCCCTCCGCGACGACATGACCGGCGGCGCGCTCCCCGAAAGGCAGGCAGGCGTCCTCGGACCGGTCGGCGGTACTCAGCCGGCCGCCGGTCAGCTCCGCCACGTGCCCCCAGGGGCACAGCGCCGACTCCATCGCCCCGGTGAGCACCGCCGGGGTGCCCTTGCGCAGCATGCGGCGCGCGTGGCCCACCGCGTCCAGGCCGCCGGACTGGCCGGTGACCAGGACGCCGCTGGGGCCGCGCAGGCCGTGCCGGATGGAGATCTGGCCGGTGTTGACGGCGTAGAACCAGGCGAACGACTGGTAGGCGCTGACGTACAGGGGGCCTTTCGCCCACAGGTTCTCCAGCTCCCGCTGACCGAACTCGAACCCGCCGGCGGCATTGGCGGTGACCACCCCGATCCCGTACTCAGGCGCCCCGGCCGGGTCCAGGCCCGAGTCCCGCAGCACCTCGGCGGCACAGGCCAGCGCGAGCTGTGTGACGCGGTCGGTCTGGGGCAGCAGGCGGCCGGGCAGGTCCTCGCCGGGGTCGCGTGCGATCTCGCCGGCCAGCCGGCTCGGGTAGCCGGAGGCGTCGAAGCGGGTGATCGGGCCGATGCCGCCGCGTCCCTCCAGCAGGCTCCGCCAGAACTCCTCGGTGCCGTCCCCGTTGGCCGCCCGCACGTCGAGGCCGGTCACCAGGGCCGTGCCCCGCCGGGTTCCGGGTGCCGTGGACGCGGGTGCGGGGGCGGTCATCGGCGTGTCCCTTCGGGCCGGGTGAGCACCATGGCGCTCTGGAAGCCGCCGAAACCGCTGCCCACCGTGAGGACGGCGTCCAGGCGCTGCTCCCTGGCGGTGACCGGCACGTAGTCGAGCGGGCAGTCGGGGTCCGGTTCGTGGAGGTTGGCGGTGGGAGGCACGACTCCGTGCTCCAGGGCGAGGGCGCACGCCGCGATCTCTATGGCCCCGATCGCGCCGAGCGAGTGGCCGATCATCGACTTGATGGAGCTGACGGGAATGCCCCGGGCGTGCTCGCCGAGCGCGCGCAGGAAGGCGGCCGACTCGTGCCGGTCGTTCTGCAGCGTTCCGGAGCCGTGCGCGTTGACGTAGTCGACCGCGGTCGGGTCCAGCCGGGCCTCGTCGAGGGCCCGGGTGATCGCCTCCGCCATCTCCCGGCCGTCCGGCCGCAGACCCGTCATGTGGTAGGCGTTGCCGCGCGAGGCGTGACCGCCTATCTCGGCGTAGACGTGCGCACCCCGGCCCACGGCGTGCGACCACTCCTCCAGCACCAGCACGGCGGCGCCCTCACCCAGGACGAAGCCGTCCCGCGTGCGGTCGAACGGCCGCGAGGCGGTCGCCGGGTCGTCGTTGCGCGCGGAGGTCGCCCTGATGGCGTCGAAGGAGGCGACGGTGATGGGGGAGATCGGCGCGTCGGTCCCGCCGGTGAGCATGACGTCGGCGGTGCCCTCGCGGATGATCTCGCAGGCGTGCCCCACGGCGTCGAGCCCGGACGTGCAGCCGGCCGAGATCACCGCGGCGGGGCCGAGGGCGTCGGCCGCCCACGCCACCTCCCGGGCCAGGCTGCTGGGGACGAGGTAGTCCACCAGCTGCGGCACGGCGTGGCGGTGGTCCACGAGCCAGTCGCGGCCGCCGTCGCTGACGACGGCGTACTCGTTCTCCAGGCTCGTCGTGCAGCCGACCGCGGTGCCCAGGGACACACCGGTCCGCTCGGGCACCGGGGGAGTGCCTGACGCGAGCCCGGCGTCCGCGAGCGCCTCCCTGGTGCAGGCCACGGCGAACAGGGCCGCGCGGTCCAGTCTGCGGACCTCACGCGGGGAGAAGCCGGCGGCCAGCGGGTCGAAGGCGCACTGCGCGGCGATGCGCGAACGGTAGGGCGTCGCGTCGAAGGCCGTCAGGGGGCCCGTCGCGGTCCGGCCGGAAGTGATCAGTGACCAGAACTCCTTCGTCCCGGTGCCGCCGGGTGCGACCACGCCGATTCCGGTGACGGCGACCCTGCGGTTCACCTCGGCACGTCCACGGAATGGCCGGATCTGCACCAAGCGAAAACAGATGGTTTCCAGTGGTCCGGTAGATTCTGCGCGGTCTCCGCCCTGTGCTGGGCGGCCCCCGTCGCACGCTGTGCGCTGTCCATCTGATCGACCCTTTCCCGTGCTCGGCCGGTGGCGTGACGCATCCCCCGTGGAGGGACGCGGATCATCCTTGGCGGCGCCGCTGGAGGGGGGCTTGGGAACCGGTGGAACCGGGAAGCGGCCCGGGATTCCGGGCCGCGTATCATCGCCGGGGGCGTGCGGTCCGTCGTGTCGTGAGCCCGCCCGTACACCGCCCGCAACCCGCGAAGGTCACTTCCGCATGGCTGTTCGGCCCGCCGTGTCCCTCGGGGACTTCAGCACCCTGTTCGCCCTGGCCGGGCGTTCCACCCGCCTCCGGTCCGAACGTCTGCTCAACGACTTCGGACTCCACGTCGGTCAGCAGTTCTTCATGCGCTGTCTCTGGGAGCAGGACGGGAGCACGGTCGGAGACCTCGCCCGGCGGGTCAGGGTGGAGGCACCGACGGCGACCCAGGCGGTCAAGCGCATGGAGGCGGCCGGGATGGTGCGCCGCACCCCCGACGAGCAGGACGCCCGGCGCAGCCGGGTGTGGCTGACGCCGCTCGGGCGGCGGACGTGGCCGCTGGTCACCGCCGCGCTCGCCGAGCTGGAGCGGGATCTGCTCGCGCCCTTCACGCAGCCGGAACGGGAGCAGTTCATGTCGCTGCTGCTGCGGCTCTACGAGACGTCCCTCCCCGCGGACGGACCGGGTGCGGACGGGACCGGCACCGGCCCGGACGCCACCGGCGGAAGCCGCGCGGACTGAGCGCCCGGCGCTCCAGCGGGGCTCCAGCCGCCTTCCAGACCGGCCGAGCACGCTGGTGGCCCCTACAGCGCGAAGGAGGTCCGATGCCGCACACCGGCACGGCACCGCTCGACCCGGCCCGACCCGGCACCGCCGGGCTCCACGGCGAGATCACCCATTTCTACGCACGGCAGATGCAGGCCCTCGACGACGGCAGGACCGACGACTGGGCGCGGACGTTCACCGAGGACGGGGTCTTCCTCCTGCACGGCGGCCACGACCGGGCGGAGGGCCGCCCCGCGCTCGCCGCGAGCAGCGCGAAGGCCCGCGCCGCGCTCGCCGAGCAGGGCGTCACGCACCGGCACTGGCTCGGCATGCTGACGGTGGACCCCAGGCCCGACGGAAGCGTCGTGGCCCGCTGCTACGCCCTGGTCGTCGCCACCCACCTCGGCGGGACCCCGGCGCTGCACCGCAGCACCGTGTGCGAGGACGTGCTGGTGCGCGACGGAGACGCCTGGCTGGTCCGGCACCGGCAGGTCAGCCGCGACGACCTGGCCTGACGGCATGCCGCGGGGCCCCTCCCGGGGCCCCGCGGACCGTCAAGGCCGCCCGGCCGGGCTCAGCCGGCCGTCTCGTAAGGCATTCCGCCCGCCAGCATCTGGGGCTGCGGCGAGGCCGACGAGAGTATGGCGCGCTGGAGCTGCTGGAGGAACCAGGCGGGCTCCATGCCGAGTTCCTCGGCCAGGGCGCGTCGGAGCCGCTGGTACACGTCCAGGGCGCACGAGCGGCGCCCCGACCGCCACAGTGCCCTCATGTACTGGGCGTGCAGGTTCTCGTGGAAGCGGTGATGGGCGGTCAGCGCGGCCAGCCCGTCCAGGAGTTCCTGGTGCCGGCCGAGCCTCATCTCGGCGTCGATGCAGAGCCCCAGAGTGGTCAGCCGCAGCTCCTCGAGCCGGGTGACGTGGGCCGTGACGCGTTGGCCCGTGTCCACGTCCGCGAGCACCTGCCCGCGGTAGAGGTCGAGGGCCTGTGAGAGGAGCACCACGCCCGTCTCGTCGTCCCCCCTGCTGATGGCCTCGCGCCCCTCTTTGGCGAGCCGGCCGAAGCGGTGCAGGTCGACGGCGTCGTCGGGGATCCGGAGCATGTATCCGGGACCCGCCGTCACCAGCAGTTCCCCCGCCGAGGGTGCGGCGGCCTGCAGCAGTTTGCGGAGCGTCAGTATGTACGTCTGGAGCGTCGTCCTGGCGCTGGCCGGCGGGCGGTTGCCCCACAGCTCCTCCACCAGCGCGGAGACGGGGACGATCTGGTTGCGGTAGATGAGGAGAAGTGCCAGCACCTTCTTCGGTTTCGGTGCGCTGGGAACGCAAACCATGTCACCGAACCGTAAATCCAGGATCCCCAGTATGACGACGGAAATGTCCATCATTTCCCCCCCAAGATCTGCATTGCCGTGGTCATGACGGACTCCCCCGAGTACCGGTGCGACCTGGCCGCTTTGTGTGTAGTGCCTGTGATGCACCCGAACGCTACCCAGACGGGCCGTGGGTACTGTCGAATGGACGCGTCGAGGCTCGGCGCGAATTGTCCTGAAGGCGCTTGCACTGTTCATGAGGTGCTGCTAGACGGTGGCCGGCGGATCTCCCGGAGGGGTCCGCGAGTGGTCCGCCCTTCCCTGCCGGGGCGGGGAAGGGCGTGGGGCCCGGCGTCAGTTCAGCATGCGGTCCAGCGCCTTGTGCACGCAGCGGTCGGCGAGAGCGGTGACGGTCAGGGCGGGGGGAACCGTCGCCATCGTGCCGGGTATCAGCGAGCTGTCGATGACGTGCAGGTTGTCGTACCCGTACAGCCGGCCGTCCAGCCTGCACGCCTTGCCGAGGACCGCTCCACCGAGCGTGTGCGACGTGGTGTCGGCGTTCACGCGCAGGGTCGAGGTACCGGGGTTGGCGGCGTTGATGCGGTTCACGGTGGCCGTCACCGCCTGGGTGGCGCGTACGGCCCAGGCTCCCGTGGCCGGCCAGGTCAGGGAGACCCCGTCGGTCGCCGCGTCGTAGCTGAAGAACCCGTCCGCGGCGCACGTGGTCATGGCCAGGGCGCCGAGCGCTCCGGTCCCGTCCGCGGGCGGCACCGGCCACGGGAAGTTGATCATCGTCACCGGTTCGTACGGGTTGTCGAGGTCCTGGGCGACGATGCCGGACGGTCCTCCCTGCGTGGAGTTGTTCCAGGGCATCCCCACCCGCACCGTCTGCCGGTCGCTGTTGGTGCCCCAGCCCTTGCCGACGGAGGCGCGGAGCGCGGGCAGGCTGCCGCGTCCCCGCGCGGCCACCAGCAGCCGGCTGGTCCCCAGCGAACCGGCGGCGAAGAACACGCGCTTCGCGCTGTAGTCGGGCCGGGCCACCACGGCCCCCGTGTCGTCGATGCGTTCGCACCGCACCACGTAGCGGCCGCCCGAGGGCACCACGTCCACCACCCGCGTCAGTGTCTCCACCGACACCCGGCCGGTCGCCTCGGCGGCGGCCAGGACGGTCCGGTCGACACTGCGCTTGGCCCCGCTGTTGGCACCCCAGATGGAACGGGCGATGATCAGCGACGCCTCACGGGTGCCCGCCTGCTCCTCCCGCACCGCCTGCCAGTCGACGGCCATGTCCGCCCGGAACGGGGCCAGGCCCGCCGCCGCGGTCTCGGCGGTGAAGGAACGGGCGGCCGTGTAGTGCGACGAGGCGTAGACGTCGTCCGGCATCGGGGCCGGACCGATCAGGGAGCGGGCCCGCGCGTACCAGCGCTCGCTCATCTCGTCGAAGTCGATGTCGGTGCCGAACGCCCGGTTGAACGCCGCCTCGGACGGCTTGAGCATCACCGCGTTGTTGACCAGGGAGCCACCGCCGACACCCGCGCCGGCGAGAGCGATGACGCCGTCGGCGCGGAAGGCCTCGAGCACACCCGGGTAGACGTCGAGCTGCTGGGGGACGAACGGACTCCAGGAGTTGAGCCAGGACGCCCGGCCGTCAGGCGCCGCGGGGGTGGCGAACGTACCGCCCTGCGCCGTGACCGGCCAGCGCCTGCCTCGTTCGAGGACCACCGAGTGCAGGCCCGCCTGGGCGAACCGGAGGGCGGCGACGCTGCCCGCGTACCCACTGCCGATGATGAGGATCTCCACGGGCTCCGCGGCGGACGCCACGGCGGACCGCAGCGGCAGCGCCCCGAGCGCCGTACCTGCCGCGACGCCGGTGAGGAACCGCCGACGGGAGAGCGACTTTCTGCCTGACATTCCACTCCTCGTGTTGAGCGAAGGACTACGGCAGGGGGCGCGCCGAGGCCGGAAACCGGCCCGCGGGACGCGCCCCCGCGTACGGTGACCTCCCCGCCACGGCGGCCCGGAGCGAGCGGGACGGGCGGGAGGGCACCGGATCAGCGCTTGCGCGCGATGGTCAGACCGTCGGCGAGCGGCAGCATGACCACATCGACCCTGGGGTCGGCGGCGAGCGCGGGGTTGAACTCGCGCAGGGCGGCGGCGTTTCCGGTCACCGGCTCGTCACCGAGCACACGGCCGCCGTACAGGACGTTGTCGAAGACGATCAGGCCCCCCGGCCGGGTCCTGACCACCAGTTCCTCGAAGTACGCCGCGTAACCGGTCTTGTCCGCGTCCACGAACGAGAAGTCGATGTCCTCCTCGACGGGCAGCGCCCGCAGGGTCTCCAGGGCCGGGCCGAGGCGCAGCTCGATCAGACCGGCCAGCCCCGCGGACTCCCAGCCGTCCCGGGCTATGCGCGTCCACTCCTCGCTGGTGTCGCAGCAGAGCAGGTGCCCGTCGGCCGGCAGCGCCCGGGCGATGGAGAGCGACGAGTAGCCGGTGAAGGTGCCCACCTCGACCGCCCGCCGCGCTCCGACCGTCCTGGCCAGCAGCGTGATGAGAGCCCCCTGTTCGGGGGCGATCCGCATGCCGGCCTTGTCGCCGGTCTCCTTCTCGGTGCGCGCCACCAGCTCGTGGTGGGCGGGCAGCGGTGCGATGCCGCTCGCGACCACGTAGTCGACGACCTCCTGGGTGGCCTGCACCCGCATCGGCTGGTCGGCAGGAAATTCCATCGTCACTCCTCTTTCAGGGCCCCCACGGGCCCCGGCAGTCGCCAAGACCTGCACAACGTAGGAGCGGCGGCTGGAGAAGCACTTGAGGGCCAGTCCACGGGCCGGTGGTGACGTCCCGGACGCTCCAGCCGTGTTCGAGCCGGACTCGACCGTGCCCGGCAAGCCTCTCTGGCGACGCCGGACACGGGCCCACGCCTCCGGCCCGTGCCACGAGACGCCGCACAGCGGCCAGGAACGAGGAGTGAGATGCCTGCCAGCGCCCCCAGCACCCCGGCGGACCCGCGTACGGCCCTGATCACGGGCGCCACCAGTGGAATCGGGCTCGCGGTCGCCCGCGCCCTGGCCGCCTCCGGACTCCGCGTGTTCCTGTGCGCCCGCTCCGCGGACGACGTGGCCGCGACGGTCGAGGAACTGCGCGACCACGGCTACGAGGCGGACGGCGCGGCCTGCGACGTCCGCTCCCGCGCGGAGGTGGCCGACCTGGTCGCTACCGCCGTCGCGGCGTTCGGACCGGTCGACGTCCTGGTCAACAACGCCGGCCGCAACGGCGGCGGAGTCACCGCCCAGCTCCCCGACGAGATCTGGTACGACGTCGTCGACACCAACCTCAACAGCGTCTTCCTGGTGACCCGGGAGGTGCTGGCGGCCGGCGGGATGCTGGAGCGGCCGCGCGGACGGATCATCAACATCGCGTCCACCGGGGGCAAGCAGGGGGTCGTCCTGGCAGCCCCGTACTCCGCGTCCAAAGCCGGCGTGATCGGCATGACCAAGGCCGTCGGGCTGGAACTCGCCTCCTCGGGAACCACCGTCAACGCGGTCTGCCCCGGCTACGTGGAGACGCCCATGGCCGAGCGGGTGCGCAAGGCGTACGCCGAGGCCTGGGACACCGGCGAGGAACAGGTCCGCGAACGCTTCGAGGCCAAGATCCCGCTCGGCCGCTACACCACGCCCGAGGAGGTGGCGGCCATGGTCGGCTACCTCGTGTCGCCCGCCGCGGACGCCGTCACCGCGCAGGCGCTCAACGTCTGCGGCGGTCTCGGCAGCCACTGACCCCCGCCGCCCCCTTCGGAAGGTGCACACCCGTGTCCCAGACCAGCCCCCGCACCACCACCCCGCCCACCGGCCCGGACGTCGTCGGCAGTCCCTCGACGCGCACACCGGGCGAGCGCCCCGGCGACCCCGCACGTGTCGACGTGGCGCACACCGTCACCGTGCCGGCGGCGCCGGACGTCGTCTTCGCCCTGCTCGCGGATGTCGAGAGATGGCCGCTGATCTTCCCGCCCACCGTGCACGCCCGGTTCCTGGAGCGGGCTCCGGACGAAGGCGGCCCGGAACGGCTCCAGCTGTGGGCCACCGCCAACGGCGGCGTACGCACCTGGACGTCCCGCCGCCTCGTCGACCCCGTACGCCGGCGCATCTCCTTCGGGCAGGACCGCCCGCAGAGTCCCGTCGCCGCCATGGGCGGGGAGTGGATCGTCAGCCCCGCGGACGCCGGCAGCGAGGTGGTCCTCACCCACACGTACGCGGCCGTCGGGGACGACGCCGAGACGCTCGGCTGGCTGGAGAAGGCGGTCGACGGCAACAGCCGTGCCGAACTGGCCGCCCTCGCCGAGGCGGCGCGGGAGAAGGAGGCGGGCCTGGAGACGGCCTTCACCTTCCGCGACAGCCTGCACATCGAGAGCACCGCCGCCGAGGTCTACGGCTTCCTGGACCGCGCGGAACGCTGGGAGCAACGCCTGCCGCACGTGGCGCGGGTGCGTCTGACCGAGGACCTGCCCGGTGTGCAGATCCTGGAGATGGACACCCGGACCGCGGACGGGTCGTCCCACACCACCCGGTCCGTCCGGATCTGCCGGGCGTCCCGCAGCATCCACTACAAGCAGCTCGTCACTCCCGCCCTGCTCCGGGTGCACACCGGCAGCTGGCTCCTGACGGAGGACGACCGGGGCGTCACGGTCGTCGCGGAGCACACCGTCGTCCTGGAGACGGCCGCCGTGGCCCAGGTGCTCGGTCCGGACGCCGACGTGCGGCAGGCCCGGGCCTTCGTCCGGGACGCCCTGGGCCGCAACAGCTCCGCCACGCTGAGGCAGGCCAAGGCCTTCGCCGAGGGGACGTCCGGTGCCTGACCTCCTGGACGGGCTCCCCGCCCGCGCCGACCTGCTGCTGCGCGCCGCCGCGCAGCGCCACGGGGACCGGCCCGCGCTCGTCCTCGGCAGCCGTACGGTCACCTACGCGGAGCTCGACGCCGCCGTGGACCGGTGCGCCGCCGTCCTGCGGGAACGCTTCGGCGGCGGGGGAGCGGTCGTGGCGATCGGAGCCGACCTGCACCCCGACGTGGTGGTCGCCTACCACGGCGCCCTGCGCAGCGGTAACCAGGCGCTGATGGTGATCCCGCTGCTGCGCGAGCAGCAACTGCAGTACGTGCTGGAGGCGTCCGGGGCGCGGGCCGCGCTGGTGGGAGCGGGGCTGTACGACCGGTTGGACCGGGTGCGGCACGGGCTGCCCGGGCTGGAGCTCGTCGCCGTGCTGGGGGAGGAGCCCGCCGACGCCGCCCCCGGAGCGCCCCGCCTCGCCGGGCTGCTGGAGAGCGCGGTGCCCGGGGCGCCCGAGTGGCACGCCGACCCGGAGGCCCCGGCCGCGCTGCACTTCACCAGCGGCACCACGGGACTGCCGAAGGCCGTGGTGCTCAGCCACCGCAACGTGACGGTCAACGCCGTGCAGACCGCGCGGGCGCACGGGCTGGAGGCCGGCTCCGTCACCCTCGTGCACTTCCCCAGCTACCACCCCATGCACATGAACTCCGCGCTGGCCGCCGGGGCGACCCAGGTGCTGGTGCCGGAGGCCGACCCCGCCCACGCGATGGAACGGGCCCGTGCGTGCGGTGCCGCGTTCGTCTACTCGCTGCCCGCCCGGCTGGCCCGGTTGGCGGCGCACCCCCGGCTCTCCGGAATGCGCCTGCCGGACGCCGTGATGATCGCCTCCGGGGGTTCCGCCCTGGCACCTGCCCTCGCCGGCACCCTCTCCCGGCACTTCGGCGTTCCCGTGGTCCAGGGGTACGGGCTCGCGGAGGCGTCCCCGCTGACCCACTTCGACCGGCCGGGCGACCACCTGCCCGGATCGGTCGGCAGACCCGTCGAAGGGACGGAGCACCGTGCGGTCTCGCTGGAGGACGGCTCCGGACTGCCGCCCGGGGAGCACGGGGAGATCCAGGTCAGGGGGCCGCAGGTGATGCGCGGATACCTCGATCCGGCGCACGGCCCGGCCGTCGACGCCGACGGCTGGCTGGCCACCGGTGACGTCGGCCGCATCGACGGGGACGGCCGGCTGCATCTCACCGACCGGATCAAGGACGTCTTCAAGTGCGACAACTGGCTCGTGGCACCGAGCGAGATCGAGGCGCTGCTGGCCGAGGACCCCGCGGTCGCCGACAGCGTCGTCCTCGACAGGCCGGACCCGGTGTCCGGCGCGGTCGCCCACGCGCTCCTCGTCCTGGCCGACCCGGACTCCCCGGGGGAGGCGGAAGAGGCACTCGGCCGGCTCAACGCCCGCCTGCCCTACTACAAGCGGATCCGCAGCCACGACGTGGTCGCTCGGATCCCCCGTACCCCCAACGGCAAGATCCCGCGGCGCGAACTGCGGGCTTCCTTCCACGCACGACTCGACGGAGGTTCCCCGATGGTGATCCTGATCAACGAGTTCATCCTGACCTCGGCACCCGAGGAGTTCGAGAAGGTCTTCGAGGCCAGCTCGGTGTACATGCGCGAGCAGCCGGGCTTCATCGACCACACCCTGGTCCGCTCCATGACCAACCCGAACACCTACATCAACATCGCGCGCTGGGAGGATGCCGCCGCGCACATCGAGGTCGTCCGGTCCGAGGGCTTCCAGGACCACATCCGGCAACTCGCGGGCGTCGCCAAGGCGACCCCCCAGCTGCACACCGTGGTGTCGCACGTTGAGCGCTGACCCGCTGGGCCTGGCGGGCGTCCCGGTCCTGGTGGCCGGGGCGACCGGCAGGGTCGGCGGCGCGGTCGCCCGCGCCTTCGCCGCACGGGGGGCCGAGGTGCTGGTGCACGGCCGGAGCGACGGGGGCACCAAGACCCTCGCCGACGCCCTCACCGCCGGGTACGGCGTCCGCGCGCACCCGCTGACCGCGGACCTCACCTCACCCGACGCGCCGCGGGCGCTGCGCGCGGGACTCGCGGCGGCCGGCGTGGAACGGCTGAACGTCCTGGTGAACTGCGTGACCGGGTACGACGGACTGCCCCGGTCCGCGGCCGACCTGACGGCCGCGGAGTTCCGCGCCGTGCTGGAGACCGACCTGGTGGCGGTGCACACGCTGGTCGCCACCGCCCTCCCGCTGCTCGTCGCGTCCGGCCGGGCCAGGGTGGTGCTGCTGTCCTCGCTCGCCGGGGTCCGCGGCCGGCCGGCCGCCGCCCACCTCTGCGCCGCGAAGGCGGGGGTGGCGGGCCTGACGCTGGCTCTGGCCCACGACCTGGCGGGCCAGGGCGTCCGGGTCAACTGCGTCGCACCCGGCCCCGTGCAGGAGCCCGGCGTCGCGCACGCCGGCCCGCTGGGGCCCGGCGTCGCGCCCAACACCCCCGACGAAGTGGCGGGTTGCGTCGTCGCACTCGCCTCCGACCTGTCCAGCCCCGTCACCGGCCACCTCCAGGTGGTCAACGGCGGGCGGCCCTGACCACACGAAGGCGGTCACACAGCATGAACGCGCCCCTCACACACCACAGTCCTCGTCCCGAGAGGCATCCGGGCCTCCTCCCGCCCGGCCGGATCGCCCTGGTCACCGGAGCCTCCCGCGGCCTCGGCCGAGCCGTCGCGCACCGGCTGCGCACGGACGGCTGCCACGTCTACCTCAACTACGCCCACGACGACGCCGCCGCCGCCGACGCGGTCGAGGCGGCGGCCGGCCTCCCGGGCAGTACGACCCCCGTCAAGGGGGACATCCGCTCGGCGGACTTCCTCGAGGGGCTCCTCGACAGGATCCGGGACGATCACGGACAGCTGGACATCCTCGTGCACAACGCCGCGACCATGCACCCGATGCTTCCCGTGGCCCCGGAGGTCGCCCCCCTCTTCGACGAGATCGCCCTCGCCCTGAACCCCCTGCTGCACGGCGCCGCCACCGTCGCCAAGCTCATGCCGGAGGGCGGCAGGGTCGTCGCGGTCTCCGGCAACGGGGCGTTCGAGGTGATCCCGCACTACCTGGCGACCGGTGTCGCCAAGGCGGCCCTGGAGAACCTGGTGCGCTACCTGGCCGTCGACCTCGCGCCGTTCGGGATCACCGTCAACGCCGTCTCCACCCATCTCCTCGACAAGGGGGAGCACACCTCCAACCCCGCCATCGCCGGCCTGCTGGCCTCCCGCACCCCAAACGGGCGTCTCACCCGGCCGGAGGACGTGGCCGACGTGATCGCCCTGCTGTGCGCACCGGAGGCCGCCTGGATCCAGGGACAGGTCGTCGTGGCCGACGGCGGTCTCGGCCTGCGTGCCTGAGGAGGCGGACATGGACATCACCACCGACATCTGCGTGGTCGGGGCCGGCCCGGCGGGTCTCACCCTGGCCCTGCTGATGCTGCGTTCGGGCGCCCGGGTCACGGTCCTGGACCGCACCCGCTCCTTCGAGCGCGAGTACCGCGGCGAGATCCTCCAGCCCGGCGCCATGACCCTGCTCGACCGTCTCGGGGTGCTCGACGGGGCACGCGCGCGCGGCGGGTACGAGCTCGGCCGGTTCCAGCTGGTCGAGAACGAGCGCCTGCTGATGGACATCGACTACGGCACCCTTCCACCGCCCTACGGCTTCCTGCTCAGCCTGCCCCAACGGCACCTGCTGACCGAGCTGTTCGAGGCCTGCTCCCGGTACCCGGAGTTCACCTACCTGGAGGGCTGCGGCATCCGGGAACTCGTACGGGAGGGGGGCGCCGTCACCGGCGTGGTGTGCGGCCGGGGTGACGACCGCCGCCGGATCACCGCCCCGGTCACCGTCGCCGCGGACGGCCGCTACTCCAGGACCCGCCGGCTGGCGGGCATCGAACAGCACCGGCTGGACGCCTTCGCCCACGACATCCTGTGGTTCAGGGTTCCGGCCGGGGGCAGGACGGACCGCTCGGTGCGGGTGCACCGCACCGGAGGGACACCGGTGCTCATCTACGACTCGTACCCCGACTGCGTGCAGATCGGATGGACCCTGCCCCACAACGGGTACCGGCGGCTGGCCGAGGAGGGAGTCGAGTCGCTGCGCTCACGGATCGCGCACGCGGTGCCCGACTACGCCGAGCAGGTCCTCGACCAGGTGAAGACGCTCAACGACCTGACCCTGCTCGACGTCTTCTCCGGCTACGCGGACCGGTGGGCGGACGACGGACTGGTCCTGGTCGGGGACAGCGCGCACACCCACAGTCCGATCGGGGCGCAGGGGATCAACCTCGCCCTGCAGGACGCCGCACTGCTGCACCCGGTCCTGATGGACGCCCTGGACAGCGGTGACTTCGGCGAGTCCGCGCTCTCGCGCTGGGTGCCCGAACGCAGGAAGGACATCGACGCCGTCTTCACCCTCCAGGCCAGACAGAGCAAGGCCATGCTCGGGGGCGGGAGCCGGCTGGCCGGGGCGGTACGGCCCCTGGCGGCGCGCGCCCTCGCGCACACCCCGCTCTACGGGAAGATCCTCCGTGCCATCGCGTTCGGCGCCCGGCCGATCACCGTGCGCTCGGATCTGTTCGGCGAGGCGGAACCCCTGCGCGGAGAGGCGGCCGGAGCATGAGGATCATCGATCTGTCCTCACCCGTCGACGCGTCGTTCTGGGAACCGGACGAGGTGATGCACCGCGTGCTCGACGCCCACCAGGCCGCCGTGCACGTACGGGACGAGATGAAGGAGCACTTCGGGCTGGAGCTGGATCCCGAGGTCTTCCCGGACGGCGCCTTCCTCACCAACGACTACCTGACGCTCACCGCCCACACCGGGACGCACGTCGACGCCCCCGCGCACTACGGTCCCGCGGAAGGGTCACACACGCCCCGGACCATCGACCGGATGCCGCTGGACTGGTTCGTACGGCCCGGAATGGTCCTCGACCTCCGGGACGTGGGTACGGGAACAGCCGGAGTCGCCCATCTGGAGCGGGAGTTCGAGCGGGTGGGGCGCCGGCCCCGGCCGATGGACGTGGTGCTGCTGCACACCGGTGCCGACCGGAACCTCGGCAAACCGGAGTACTTCACCGAGTTCACCGGCCTGGACGGGCCGGCCACCCGCCTGCTGCTCGAACTGGGGGTGCGGGTCATCGGCACCGACGCCTTCAGCCTCGACGCGCCGTTCACCCACATCATCCGCGAGTTCCACCGCACGGGGGACAAGGCGGTCCTGTGGCCCGCCCACTTCGCCGGGCGCCGTGAGGAGTACTGCCAGCTCGAACGGCTCGCCAACCTCCAGGACCTGCCGGTGTCGACCGGGTTCACCGTCAGCTGCCTCCCCGTGAAGATCGCCGGAGCCGGAGCGGGCTGGTCGAGGGTGGTGGCGCTGCTCGACGAGTGAACACCGGCCGACGTCCGGGGGCGTCGTCCGGCGTGCCGTGCGATCGCCTGTCAGGTCATTAGTTAGTCGGCTATATTTTGACCGGCGCGAGCTCCAACTCGCGTCCCTCGCGGCGCATTCGGCGCCGGTTCCCTTCGCACCGCCCGCATCGGGCGGGCTATGGAAAGGCATTCATGGAGAACAGGAAGCTCGGCGCCGCCGGCCTCGGCGTCTCGGCCCTCGGCCTCGGCTGCATGGGCATGGCCGGCGCGTACGGCACGGCGGACACGGACGAGGCAGTCGCCACGGTCCGCCGGGCGCTGGACCTCGGGGTCACCCTGATCGACACGGCCGACTTCTACGGGCCGGGCACCGCCGAGAAGATCGTCGCCACGGCACTCGAGGGACGCCGCGACGAGGCCGTGGTCGCCACGAAGTTCGGCATGCGGCGCCCGGCGGCCGGCCCGCCGTTCGTCGACGGCAGCCCCGCGTACGTCCGCGAGGCCTGCGAGGCGTCCCTGCAGCGCATGGGGCTGGACCACATCGACCTGTACTACCTCGCCCGCCTCGACCCCAAGGTCGACGTCGAGGAGACCGTCGGAGCCCTCGGCGAGCTCGTCGCCGAGGGCAAGGTCCGGCACATCGGGCTCTGCGAGGTCTCCGCACGCACCCTGCGGAGGGCGAACGCGGTCCACCCGATCGCCGCCCTGCAGACCGAGTACTCGCTGTGGGAGCGGCACGTCGAGGCGGAGATCCTGCCCGCCTGCCGTGAGCTCGGCACCGGCTTCGTGGCGTACAGCCCGCTCGGCCGCGGATTTCTCACGGGCGCCTTCGACAGCGCCGAGGACCTGGCCGAGGACGACCAGCGCCGCAACCACCCGCGCTTCCAGAGCGAGAACTTCGACCACAACCGCGACCTGGTGCGCACGGTCGAGGACATGGCGAAGGAGAAGGGCGTCAGCCTCACCCAGCTCGCGCTGGCGTGGGTGCTGGCCCAGGGCGGCGACGTCGTGCCGATCCCCGGCACCCGGCGCGTCTCCCACCTGGAGCAGAACGTCTCGGCCGCCGACGTGCGGCTGACCGAGGACGAGGTCGCCCGGCTCTCCGGCCTCTTCCCCGCCGGTGCCACCGCCGGACTGCGCTACCCCGCGCACTTCATGCGGACGATCGACCAGAGCTGACGCGTGCCGGCCCGTCGCGGCGGAAGGGTGCCGTCCCTCCGCCGCGACGGGCCGCGGCGCTTCCCGGCTTCGGCTCAGCGCCCGTTCACGCCGTCCAGCCGGGCACGCGCAGGATCTCCACCACCGCGCACGACCAGGTGAATCCGGCGCCCACGCCCATCAGGACACAGAGGCCGCCCGGCCCGAGCGCGCCCGAGCGGACCAGATGCTCCAGCCCGGCCGTCTGGTCACCCGCGCCCAGGTGTCCCACCCGGCTGCTGAATTCCCAGGTCGTCCGGTCGGCCCCGATCCCCAGCGGACGCAGGCAGTTGGTCTCCAGCCGGCGGCGCCCGAAATGCGGCAGCACCCACCGGGAGATGTCCGCGGCCTCGACCCCCGCGTCGGCCAGCGCCTCCTTGACGGCGTCCCGCTGCCCCGCGGTCACCCGCGCCACACTGAACGACATCCCGGCCCGGGCCACGTACCGCTTCTTGTGCGCCTCCAGGTCCAGGACACCCGCCGGCGCGGTCCGGGCCTCGCCGAAGGGGTCGCCCTCCCGGTGCATCCCCTCCAGTTCGGGGTCCGAGACCACGGCCAGCGAACGCACCCGCGCGAAGCCGCCCCCCGCCGACAGCAGCATCGCCGTCCCGCCGTCGGCGTAGACCGTCCCCGGGTCGCTGCGCCACCGGTCGAAGCCCGGCGGACAGAACCGGTCGGCGGTGGTGAGCAGCACCTCCCCGCCCCCCTGGGCCAGCACCGCGGACGCCAGCAGCAGGGCCGCCATGCCCCCGTTGGACACCTGGCGCACCTCCAGCGCCGGGCAGCCGGCGCGGACGGACCGCCGCTGGACGTACGACGCGGTGCCCCACAGGGCGTTGCCCTGGTCGTACAGACTGGCGTGCAGCAGCATCCGCACGTCCGAGCCGTCCGTTCCCGCGCGCCGCAGAGCGAGGCCCGCGGCCCGTACCGCCATCTCCGCGGGGGCCGGCGCGTCGTCCTGGCACACCGTCACCGACCGCATGCCGCTCCGCCGTGCCGCGGCCTCGTCCACATCGCCCCGGGCCACCGCCTCGGCCACCGGCTCGGCGGGCGGCAGCCAGGTGCCGAGACCGGCGACGTAGAGCTGATCGCACCTCATGGACATCCTCTCCGGGCCCGCACCCACGGGCGCCCCTCAGATCGTCCGGCCCGCTTCTCGACCGCCGATCGAGGACTGCTGGAGGACCTCGATCCGCGGTCGAGCGTGCCTGTAGCGGGCACGGCGAGGATCGGCCCCGCGGACCGCCCTTCGCGGTACGCGGGAGGGGAAACGATGACGAACCCGACGCCGGCGCCCGCCGCCGAGCCACTGCCCGTCGCGCTCCTGCTGCCTGGTCAGGGAGCCCAGCACCCCGGCATGGCCACCGGACTCTACGGGCACGACGAGGTCTTCACCGGTGCGGCGGACGAGGTGTTCGACGCTCTCGGCGCCCCGGGCACCCACGTACGCGACGACTGGCTGGGGGAGCGGCCCGGCGTACCGATGGACCATGTCACCCGGTCTCAGATCCTGCTGTTCACGATCGACTACGCCCTCGGCCGGACCGTGGAGTCATGGGGGGTCCGCCCGGCGGTGCTGCTCGGCCACAGCGTCGGCGAGATGGCGGCGGCCGTCCTGGCCGACGTGTTCACCCTCGCCGACGCCGCGCGTCTGATGTGGGACCGTGTGACCCGCCTCGCCGACGGCCCGGCCGGCGGGATGGTCGCGGTGGCGGCCGCCCCCGACGCGCTGACGCCCTACCTCCGCGACGACGTCGTGGTGGGAGCGCACAACGCGCCCCGCCAGACGATCCTGGCCGGCCCCGAACCGCACCTGGGCCAGGTCACCCGGGAGTTGCGCGAGCAGGGGCTCGTCTGCCGGACCGTGCCGTCCTCGACGCCCTTCCACAGTCCGGTGCTCGCCCCCCTCGCCGCCCGGGCGGAACCGGCCTTCGCGGCGGTCCGTGCCCGGCCACCCGCCCTCCCGCTGATCTCCGGTTACACCGCCGCCCCGCTCACCGCGCGCCAGGCCGCGGACCCTGCCTGGTGGTCGTCCCACCCGGTGGCGCAGGTGAGGTTCTGGCCGGCGCTGGACCACCTGCTGGGCGGCCCGGGGCGGCAGCTCGTCGAATGCGGGCCCGGCCGGGGGCTGTCCGCCCTCGCCCGGCGCCACCCCGCGGTACTGGCCGGGCGCAGCAGGGTCCTTCCGCTCCTGCCCGCCGGTCCGGCCGACGCGTCCCGTACCCGTGACGACCTGGCCGCCGCCCGCTCGTTCCTGACCGCGCACAGCGCCTGACCGGTGCCCCTCCGTCCCGGCGGGCCGCCACCGGCCGGACCGACCCCGCAGAGCAGAAAGGCCGACCCGATGACGACCACGGACTCCCCGGCGCCGACAGCCGGACCGGTACCCGCCCCGCCCGCCGCCTCCGGCATGCGCCGCCGCGTCGGTGAACTCGGCGCCCTGCGCGCCCAGGTGCACGCCGGCCCGGGCGAGAAGGCGACCGGGGCCCAGCACGCCCGCGGCAAACTGACCGCCCGGGAGCGCATCGACCTCCTGCTGGACCCGGGCACCTTCCAGGAGGTGGAGCGGTTCCGCCGGCACCGGGCCACCGGCTTCGGCCTGGAGGCGAACCGCCCGTACACGGACGGGGTGATCACCGGCTGGGGGGAGGTCGAGGGGCGGACCGTCTTCGTGTACGCACACGACTTCCGCATGTTCGGGGGCGCGCTCGGCGAGGCCCACGCGGCGAAGATCCACAAGATCATGGACATGGCCCTCGCGGCGGGAGCGCCCCTGGTCTCCCTGAACGACGGGGCCGGTGCCCGCATCCAGGAGGGCGTCTCGGCGCTCGCGGGCTACGGCGGGATCTTCCGGCGCAACACCCGCGCCTCGGGGGTGATCCCGCAGATCAGCGTCATGCTCGGACCGTGTGCGGGCGGCGCCGCGTACAGCCCCGCGCTCACCGACTTCGTGTTCATGGTGCGGGGGACGTCCCAGATGTTCATCACGGGTCCGGACGTGGTGAGGGCGGTCACCGGTGAGGAGGTCACCCTGAGCGGCCTCGGCGGCGCGGACGTCCACGCGGAGACCTCCGGGGTCTGTCACTTCGCCTACGACGACGAGGAGTCCTGCCTCGTCGAGGTCCGCTACCTGCTCGGACTGCTGCCGGCGAACAACCGGGAACGCCCGCCCCGTGCCGAGACCGGCGACCCGGCCGGACGGCGCTCGCCGAGGCTGCTGGACCTGGTTCCCGCCGAGGGCAGCAGACCGTACGACATGCGCGAGGTGATCGCCGAACTGGCGGACGACGAAGAGGTGCTGGAGGTCCACGAGCGCTGGGCCCCCAACATCCTGTGCGTCCTGATCAGACTGGCCGGGGAGGTCGTGGGTGTCGTCGCGAACCAGCCGCTGTCGCTGGCCGGGGTGCTGGACATCAAGGCGTCCGAGAAGGCGGCACGGTTCGTCCAGATGTGCGACACGTTCAACATCCCCCTGGTGACCCTGGTGGACGTCCCGGGGTTCCTGCCCGGCGTCGGCCAGGAGCACGACGGAATCATCCGGCACGGCGCCAAGCTGCTCTACGCCTACTGCGACGCCACGGTCCCCAGGATCACCGTCATCCTGCGCAAGGCGTACGGAGGCGCGTACATCGTCATGAACTCGCAGTCCATCGGCGCCGACCTCACCTTCGCGTGGCCCACCAACGAGATCGCCGTGATGGGTGCCGAGGGCGCGGCCAACGTCATCTTCCGGAGGCAGATCGCCGAGGCGGAGGACCCGGACGAGACCCGTGCCCGGCTGGTGAAGGAGTACCGGGCCGAACTCATGCACCCCTACTACGCGGCGGAACGTGGGCTGGTGGACGACGTCATCGACCCCGCCGCCACCCGGGAGACCCTGGCAGCGGCCCTCACCGTGCTGCGGACCAAGACCGCCGAGGCGGCACCCCGCAAGCACGGCAACCCACCGCTGTAGCGCCCGGGGACCGGCCCCGGGCGCGCCGCCGGGCCCGGGGAAGGCCGGGCGGCCGCCTCACGCGTCGTAGACGTCGGCCTTCTTCGGGGAGGGGTCCTGGACCTGGCCGCTGAGGACCATGGAACGGTTGTCGAAGCGCTCGGTGTCGACACCGTGCTCCTTCAGGACCCGCATCGTCGCGGAGTGGACCACCCGCAGGACCGGGGTGGCCGTCCGCATGGCGTCGTCGGCCATGAAGCGGTGACCCCAGGGCTTGGCCGCCCAGGCGTGGCGCAGTCCGAAGGGCTCGGGCAGGACGATCTTGCCGCCCAGGTAGTCCAGCAGCGGCGGGTACCAGGTGAGGGGTGCGCGCAACGCCAGCCGGACGACCTCGCTCGCCTTGACGATCGGCAGCGAGATGCTCCGGGTCTCCCAGAAGCGGACGGCCTTCTTGACCGTCTTCGTCGGTGCCTCCGGCTTGGTCAGGAAGAGACCGTGGACCGGGCCCAGAGCGTGTCCCGTGACCTCGATGCGCAGCGTCTCGTGGAGCACGGTGACGGTGATCAGCATCGTGATCACCAGCTGGCCGTCCCAGAGGGTGAACTGCACACCCAGGTAGTGACGGTCGCCGCTGCCGAACTGCTGGTGGTTGCAGATGCGCTGTATCTCGTGGGGCTTGATCTGGAAGGTGGCGACGTCCTCACCCTCGGGCCGGGAGACGGAACCCGCGTTCTCGCCGACCGGGGAGACGATCCAGTGCTTGACGGACGGAGTGGGGAACCCGCCGGTGTTCAGCGGACCGCGCTCCAGCATCTTCAGCTGGTCGTGGATGGCCCGCACGACGTCCCAGCTGCGGAACTGGTGGATCTCCTTGGAAGGATCCTGCGGGGTGAGTTCCTCGGCGAGCTGCCAGCTGCCCCAACGGGTCCCCATCCCGAGGATGCCCTTGGGACCCGCGTAGAAGACCGAGTTGGACTGCTGCTCGGCGGAGAGCTTCTCCAGGCCCTGGCGCAGCGCCTCGCGCGCGGTCTCGTTGGGGTTCTTCGGCACGGCCTCGGGGATCTTCGCGCTGACGCCCCCGCCCGAGAGGAGCCCTTCCCAGCGGGCCCGCAGATCCTTGACGGAGGCCTCCGCGACCCGCTTGGCGAGCAGCCAGCCGATCAGCGGGGCGATCGCCGCGGCGCGGAGGTAGAGGGCCAGGAAGCCGGTGAGCGGCATGGTGATCAGGAAGAACGCGGCGGCGGCCCCGAGCGCGACGAGCAGGACACCGCCCAGCGCCTGGAAGAACTTGTCCTTGGACTTGTTGAGGAAGTCCCGGAGGCGGAAGGCCAGGACCCAGAGGAGCAGGCCGGGCAGGAAGACGACGCCGAAGACGACGGTGATCAGGGTGAGCTTCGAGTCGCGCGCCTTACGCAGCCGGGTGGCGGAGAGGCAGTGCTCGACGACGGTCTGCGGATCGGAGCCGAAGGACTGGATGAGCGCGGCGCGGCCACCGCCGAGCATCCGCTCCTGCACGGCCCGGGAGAACGCCTCACCCAGATTCGGCTTGAAGTAGTCGGACTTGAACAGCTTGGACTGGCCCGGTTTCACCTCGGACTTGTGCCAGTCGCTGTTGGCCTTGAGGATCTCCGTCACATCGCTGTCGCGGTACGCGGCGGAGGCGAGGGCGTTGGTCGCCACCGCCTGTCCTCCGGACCCCTGGAGCGGGATCTGCGCTCCAGGAGAGAAGTCGAATCCGTCGTTGGCCACTCTCGCCCCCACTCACCCGCACGGTCTGCTCCTGCGGCTGTTCCCAACTACGGTACGTCGCACACCTTCTGAGCTGGGCCCACAGCCTATCGTCCGGGCGGTGCGCCCGCCCGGAGAACAGGGCCGGCGGCGGGCGCCGGGCGCCATTTCCGGTCAGCTAGCCGCTCTTTGATCCGCTTTCCGCCGTTTCGCGGATGCGGGCGGCGAGTTGCGGTGGCATCGGTTCGTGCCGGGCGTACGCCCGGTCGAAACGTCCGGTGCCGTGCGTCAGGGAGCGGAGGTCGATCGTGTACCTGCCGATCTCGATCTCCGGCACCTCCGCGCGTACGAGCGTGCGCTCCCCGGTCGCCTGCTCGGTGCCGACGACCCGGCCGCGCCGCCCCGCCAGGTCGCTCATCACGGCCCCCACGTAGTCGTCGGGAACGAGGACACCGACCTCGGCGACGGGTTCGAGGAGCGCGACGCGGGTGTCCGCCGCGGCCTCGCGCAGTGCCAGCGCGCCGGCCGTCTGGAAGGCGGCGTCGGAGGAGTCCACCGAATGGGACTTCCCGTCGACCAGGGTGACGCGCACGTCGACGAGCGGATTCCCGGACGCGACCCCGCGGGCCGCCTGGGCGCGTACGCCCTTCTCCACGGACGCGACGAACTGCCGCGGCACCGAGCCGCCGACGACCTTGTCGACGAACTCGACGCCCGAGCCGGGCGGCAGCGGCTCCACCTCGATCTCGCACACGGCGTACTGGCCGTGGCCGCCGGACTGTTTGACGTGCCGCCCCCGCCCGGCGGCCCGGGAGGCGAACGTCTCGCGCAGCGGCACCCGGTGGGGTTCGGCGTCGACCCGGACGCCGAAGCGGCTGCGGAGGCGTTCCAGCGCCACCTCCGTGTGCGCCTCGCCCATGCACCACAGGACGACCTGGTGGGTGTCCTGGTTCTGCTCCAGGCGCATCGTCGGATCCTCGGCGACCAGGCGCGCCAGTCCCTGGGAGAGCCTGTCCTCGTCGGCCTTGCCGTGGGCCCGGACGGCCAGCGGGAACAGCGGGTCGGGCACGGTCCACGGCTCCAGCAGCAGCGGTTCGCCGTTCTCCGAGAGGGTGTCCCCGGTCTCCGCCCCGCCGAGCTTCGAGACACACGCCAGGTCCCCCGCGGCGCAGCTGTCCAGGGGGCGCTGCTGCTTGCCGAAGGGCGAGGAGAGGGCGCCGACGCGGACCTCGGTTTCGTGGTCCGGGCGGGTCCGGCCGCCGGGGTCGCCGAGGCCGTGGCCGCACACGTGCACGGTGGCGTCGGGGCGCAGGGTGCCGGAGAAGACGCGGACGAGGGAGATCCGGCCGACGTACGGGTCG
>Ga0164308_10000306_pt1 | contig 26436 bp, 39 predicted proteins | sample Whisoiple_246_MG_FD_109983 | JGI IMG/M metagenome (GOLD analysis project Ga0164308, IMG submission 109983) | Soil microbial communities amended with fresh organic matter from upstate New York, USA - Whitman soil sample_246_MG | ecosystem: Environmental > Terrestrial > Soil > Unclassified >... | reverse complement strand
CTGGAGGAACCCGGCCACCGCACCGAGGATGGCGCCGGTGATACCGCCCTTGCCGCCACCCTCCGTCAGCCCACCGAGCCCGCCCTTCAAGGCGTTGCCGAACTCCTTCAACCCGCCCAGCACGCCCTGGTCCCGGAACACGTCGCCGAGTCCCCGGAAGTTGGAGGTGAACGTGGCGATGGCGGCGGGGATCTGACCGCTGGTCAGGACCTTCAGCAGGCCGTCGCCGAAGTTCTCGGCCGCCACACCCATGACACCGAGCAGGTTGATGAAGTTGTTGCGCGATCCCTTCAGGCGCCCAGCCAGGGAGAAGTTCCGCACCGCCCCACGGACCGCCCCACCCACCTTCTCGAACTCCAGGGCTGCGGCATGTGCCGAGTCGCGGGTGCGCTGGAGGGCACGGTCCTCGTCGTCGTGGGCCTTCAACATCTTCGTGATCTCGAAGTGCAGGGCCTTGGACTCGCGGTGCAGTGCGGCGTACTCCTCGCGCGCCTTCGCGGTGGTGGTGCGGTCGAACTCCTTGTTCGCCTTGTGGGCGGCGTCCTCGATGTCGTTGAACGCCTGCGTCAGCGCCTTGTCGAAGTCGGCCGCCTCCTTCTTGGAGCGGTCGAACTCAGCGTTCATCTTCAACGCGTCGTCGTGCAGCACCTGGAAGGCGTTGTCGTGGCGGATGCGCTGCGACCAGTTCAGCAGCGACCCCTCCATGTCCTGGAAGGCCGCCGACGACAGGCCCGAGTCCTGGCGCATCTGCTCGAACTTGGCGTGCAGCCCGTCGAGGGCCTGGTCCAGTCCGCCGAACTGCTCGATGGCGAACGACCAGTCGCCGGAGAGGGCCGACTCGATGATGTTCATGTCGAAGCGCTTTAGGCGCCGACGCAGGCCGTTCTCGAACTCGTCGCCCCAGTTGGTACCGGCGTCCTCGCCACGGCCCTTCATGGCGGTCTCGATGTGGCGGCCCAGGACGCTCAGTTCCTTGCCGAGTTCCGTCTCGGCCGCGTCACCCCAGTCCTTGCCGAACTCCTTGCCGGACGTGGCGGCGGCGGCACGCAGTTCGCGGCGCAGCGGAGAGGTGTCCGCGTGGACCTCGATGTGGGCATTGCCCCACTCGGGACCGAGAGACACGAGCACCTCCTCCTTAACCGCCGGTTAACCACCCTGGTCGAAGCGTACCGACCAGGGTGGTCTCGGCCTACATCATCGACGTGAACTGCCGGAAGGCGTCCATCTCACGGTCGACATCCAGCGGCGACACGTCGTCCGGGTCCTCACCGGGTAGTGGCTGCTCCAACTCGAAGAACCACTTGTCGAGGTCCTCCTGACTCTGGATGCGTGAGTGGCACCAGGTGTAGAGCATGTTGCACAGCCGCTGCGGCGGCAGGTTCAGGAGGCTTTGGGCTTCCGGTCCTTGGGCTCGCGCCGCGTGCTCGCCGTCGATGAGGTCCCACCGCGCTGCGCCGACGGCGAAGATCCGGACAGCGGCTCGGTAGGGCGGGCGGTCCACTCCTCGGTGAGGCGCCGGACAATGGCCGCCAACGCGCTCGGGGGGAGGGGCTCGGACCAGTGGACCAGTGCAGCGCGGAAGTGCTCCGCATCCTCCTCGTCCATGAGGTTCATCAGCAGGCGGGACACGTCCCGGGCCATGCCCATGAGGTCACCACGGTCCTCGGCCAGCAGCGACATGGCCATGATCTGGCCACCGGTGGGCTCGTAGAACGTGATGTCCTTGCCTGCCACGTTGAGCACGACGCTGACTTCGCGCCCTGCCTGTTCGGCCATGTGGTCGCCGAACGCCTTACCGAACTGCTCAGCCATGCTCTGCTCCTTCGACACGGAGAGGCGCTCGCCTCATCGTGATCGTAGCGCGGTCAGATCCCGTACCGGGCGAGCACATCCCGTGCGGCCTCGGACAGGAAGTCGTTGGCCGTCTGACCACTGACCTCCCGAGCCCACGTCTCCGGTCCGCCCTGGGAGCGGCCGACCGGCATCCGCTTGCGGTTCTCGGTGCGTCGACCACGCGAGTCCACCCCGGCGCCGGAGAACCGGCCGAAGGCGTCACGGCGCAACTTCGCGTGGATCGGACCGTAGGTACCACGCAGCACATACCTGGCGTACGGCACGTCCACTGTGACTCGGAAGGAGCAGCCGGTGCGTCGGGCGTACCCCTTCTCCGTGTCGATGGACAGCACCATCCTGCCGGTGCGCTTCGGGGCGTACACCCGTGCGGCCGTGGCGATCTGCTCGGCCAGGATGCCGACCCGGGTAGAGACCATCCCACCGGTGTAGTTCACCCGCGCGAGTTCGGCCTCGTTAAGGCGAATCCTGGTGCCGCCCGCCATCAGTCGTCGCCCTTCTGCACCAGCAGGGTCCAGGACCCGGAGACGATGTCCCCGACCGGGCCGAGCGGGGTGTACTGCCCGAGCAGGTAGGAGTAGTCGTCGTCGCTGGCCACGCAGCAGGCGATAGCCCGGCGCATCAACTCCATGTCGGCAGCCTGGACCTCAGCGGCGTACGTCTGCTGCTCCGCCGTGGGTGGACTCTGCTGGCCGTTGACCACCGGGACGCAGCGGGCGATGCCCACCTCGATCTGCCAGGCCATCGGGCTGTAGCACTTCGCCTCCGTGCCAGCAGGCGCGGGGAAGTCGTTGGAGGGGAACACGTTGGCCAGGCGCACCCACGCCTGCCCGCCAGCGGCGTACTCGAAGATGGTCTGCTGGCCGGGGACGATGGCGCAGAAGCAGACCTTGCGGCCCGACGCCTCGATCTCGTTACAGAGGCACTCGCGCAGGGACGTCAGCAGCGCCCACACACCAGGCAGTGCCATCAGTACCCGCCGAAGGTGGTGACCCGGGTGGACGGGCGGTCGATGGAGTACACCGCAGCGGGCAGCGTGACCGCGTACGGGTTGATGGTCCGCAGCCAGGCGTCCACGGCGAAGATGCCCGTCGCGTTGTTCGGGAAGGTGCCCGGCTCGATGTCGTACGTGACGCCGCTGCGGGCGATCTGAGACACGTTCGTGGGCAGGCCGCAGTTCTGGCCCCCGCACGCCTTCGCGAACTCGTAGGCGAGCAGACCGGCAGCGTAGGCGGCGGTCCCGTCGGGGACGATGCCCCGCACGTAGGTGACCGCGAACGTCCCGTCAGCAGTCGGGGGCTTCGACATGTCCTGGCACACCGGCCACGTCAGGCCGTCCGTGCGGACCAGCCGGTTGCCGTTGTCGATCCGGTAGGCGGTGGCGGGCAGCACGTCCCCGTCCAGCAGCACCTGGTCGACGCGCCCCACTGGGCCGGGCAGGAGCACCTCGGACAGGGTGGTGCAGGAGCAGGAGGTGCCGCAGCCGCACCCGTTCACCCAGCGCCCAGCGGCGTTGATGAACGGGCCGACACCAGGCTGGCCGGTGATGGGCCACACCTGGTAGCCGCTGGCCTGGCCGCAGCCCAGGGAGCAGGGGCGCACCTGGATGGGGCAGCCGCCCACCTGGTAGCCGGTCAGGGACCGCAGGGCGGACGTGGCCAGGGCCTCCGAGCGCACCTTCACCACCGGGTCAATGTCGTCCTCGTTCGGCACACACGACCAGTCCACTGGCCAGCACAGGCTGGGCAGGTCAGGCAGGGGCTCGCTCATCGGTGCTCCTCTACGTCGATGGGGGGCGAAGGCGTGAGCCCCCGCCCCCCATCATGCCGCGTCGATCAGGGGACGATCGTGAACGTGGCGGTCTTGGACGAGGTGCCCCGGTAGGCGGTGACCGTCTTGGAGCCGGTCGTGCCCGTGGGGTACTGGTACGTGATCGCCGCACCGGTCGCGTTGTAGCGGGTGACCCCGTTACCGAAGTCCACGTACCACGGCTCGGAGTTCGACGGCGTCGCCGCGATGGAGACGTTGCGGCTGGCCGACGGCGTGGCCGCGATGGACGTGAGCGCCGTGCCGGTCGGGTTCAGCAGCGGCTGCGCACCGCAGAACGGGTCCGGCGGGGCCAGGGTCGTCTGCACCAGGAGGAACGGCTCCGTGGTGGACAGCGCACGGGGCAGCGGGGCCGGTGCAGGCGTCGTGTTGTTCACGACGTTGTACGGGCCGACGCCCCAGGAGCCGCCGGTCTTGGTGGCCGCGTTGGTGATGGCGAAGTTGATCGCCGCGTTCTCCACCGTGAAGTCACCGAGCACGCCACCCTGGACGAACGGGAGCAGCATGTACCCGTAGGAGCCGGTGGCCCCCGGGGTGCACGCGTCTGCGGAGGGCGAGCCCATCCACAGTTCCAGCGCGAACGCCGTGTCCGTCATCGACACCGAGGTGTCCACCGTGAAGCCAGCGGAGTCCCCCGTGTAGTCGAGGTACGGGCGCTGGCCCGAGGTGATCGCCAGGGCGTCCGGCTCGACGGAGCAGAACGTGATCGCGACCCCGTAGCCGTTCAACTTCGGGACGGCGGGCTCGTTGATGCAGTTGTCGCCGTTGGCGTTCTGCACCGTGATCGCCTCGCCGTCGTCGATGTCCGCCGTCAGGGCCACCGAGATGAACCCCTTCGTGACGATCACCGAGTCAGCGGCGTAGACCGGCCGACCGCACCCGTCCAGACGGGTCAGGCGCATGCGCCGTCCCCGCAGGACCGGGAAGCACTTGGTTGCCATCAGGCCGTCTCCTCGTCCTTCTCAGCGGCCTTCTTCTGTGCCGCCGTCTGCTTCTTCGGGGGGAACGCCTTGTCGGCCACAGCCTCGGGCACCACGAACCCGCCGGAGACGGTGCGCACCTCGTGCACGCTCACCTCCAGGGACTCGGCTGCCTCCAGGAGCGCGACTGCGTTCTCCTGGGTCAGGCCGTCGACGAACGCCTCGCCTTCCTGGACCTCGTAAGCCATGGTCAGACTCCTGTCTTGTTGGTGAGCGTGATCGAGTTCGCGACGACCTTGCCGTGGATGCAGTCCACGGTCGCTGCGTAGAGCCGCTCCGCGATGGCGCGGCCCTTGTTCAGGGTGGTGTTCGGCGCGTTGTTGACGATCACGGGGGTGCGCCACAGGTTGACCTGGCCGGTCACCCAGATGTTGAACGCCGTGGACTCGTTGGCGATGTAGCCAGCGTCGGCGGACACCTTGCTGCCGAGCCACGTCTCCAGGCTGCCGTCCAGGTTGCGGACCAGCAGGCCGAGGCTCGCCAGGATGGACGCCCCGTACCGCGTGACGTGGATGACGGGGATGCCGGAGTAGTTCTCCCCCGCCCACTGCTCGGCCTTCGCCAGGGCGAGGACCGGGTCGTTCGTGGACGGCAGGATGATGGTGGGGCTGACCTCCAGGATGGTGGTCGCCAGTGCGTTCGCCACGGCGAACGACTCCCCGAGACCGAGCCCCCTGGTGGCGGTCGCCTCGAAGTTGTCGTCACCCGACAGCCAGCACTCGACACCCTTGTAGATGCCGAACGACGCAGCGGCGGGGTTCGTACCGAACCCGTCGAACGTCTTGGTCTGCTGGGCCGGGCCGGTGGAGAAGCAGCCCTGCGGCAGGGCACGTGCCACGCCGCAGAAGCCGGTGTTGTCGTAGGTGACACCCATGCCGACGCGGGCGTCCCCGTCGACCACGTTCGCCACGGTGAGCAGACCACCCGTTGCGGGGCCGAACTCCGGTGCCTCCACTGTGACCAGTGCAGCCATGTCGACCTCCTTCCAGAGGGAAAGGACCCCAGGGCTAGGGGGTCGAAGTCCCTAGCCCTGGGGTGCCGATCACAGTTCGGGGATGCTCGCCGCGACGATCTTCGGCGGGACCGTGCCGTAGTCCTGGTTGATGAACGCCGCCGCCGTGAGGCCGGTGATGTCCATGGGCAGGGAGATCCGCTTCGGGGTGTAGCACATGTTCATGAGGGAGATGCCCTCCTCCGTGAACAGGCCCGTGTACTGGTTGAGCGCGAGGCCCGCCGCGTCGTACACGCCGTTGAGCGTGATGACGTCCTTGGTGCCCTGGACGAAGGTGCCCGCCGGGTAGACGAGGACCTCCAGGGTGGCCGGGTAGTCGATGGCGACACCGGCACCGGCCGAGGTCGGGACCAGCGGCTGCCAGCCGTAGACGTACTGGGCGCGGATGCCACGCTCGGAGAACCACGCGTCGACCATCTGGTCGGTGACCGACAGGTAGTCGACGCCGTTGCGGATCGACAGGTCGGCGCGCAGGGCCGCCTTGATCCAGAACGGGAGGACGGCCTCCAGCGTGGCGTTCAGGCCGAGGCGGTAGCGCTGACGCTCACCGTTGACGACCAGTTCGAGCGCCGCGAGCAGCGAGCCCGACAGCGTCGGCCACGGGTTGACGACCGGCACCGCCGCACCGGCGATGGCCAGCGCGCGGGTGATCAGGTCCAGGCTCTTGTAGTGCGCGTGGGCGACCGTGAGGCCGTTCACGTAGCGCTGGACCAGTTCCGGGTAGGCCGCCTCGGTGAGGATCGGGACGGTGAAGCACAGGCCCGTGACGCCGAGGCGCACGTCCGTGAACGGGGGGCAGGTGATCGAGACGCACGGCTTGGGCGTCCCCGCGATGGCCTGCGCCTCGGTCTGGTTGATGAAGTTCGCCGACAGCCCGTAGAAGTCGGAGAACTGCGGACCCTTGGTGAAGTTCAGGCCACCACGCGCGACGTTGACCGAGGGGATGTCCCACAGGCCCTCCAGGGTCTCCCCCTCGCACAGGTCGTAGATGGTCTCGGACGGGGCGCACCAGCCACCGGCCGCGATGAGCGAGCCGCCGGGGAGGCGGGTCTCGTCGACCGCCCGGTCGAGCGCCTCCTGGAAGGAGAGGTCACCCTCCGCGTACAGGTCGTCGCTGCGCTGGAGGTTGAACTGCGCGATGGGCTTCTCCGTGCGACCCGACGTGCCACGGGCGAGGGCCTCCAGCACGCGCTGGGTGGGCTCGCGCAGGTCGCGCATCGACTCGAACGTGGACCCGAGCGAGACGCCCGGCAGGTCGGCTGCGGCGGTGATCGTCGCGCGACCACGCGACGGCGTGACCTCCACGTCGACCGGCAGGGCAGCGGCGGCGGCACGGCGCACGGCGGACACCTTCTCCTTCGGGGTGGTGGAGGCCGCGACCGGCTCCAGGACGGGCTCCTCGACGATGACCTCGTCGGTCACCTCGGGCTGCGGCTCGACGACCTCGGCCTCGGGCTCGACCTCCGGCTCGACGAGCAGCGCACGGGCTGCGGCGAGACGGTCGGCGCGCAGCGTCTCGGCGGCGGTCTGCTCGCTGATCGCGGCGTCGGCGGCACCGATGAACTTGGCCAGCGTCTCCAGGACCGCGAGGTCCTCGTCGCTGATGTCCTCCGGGGCACCGATGGTGCGGGCCTCGGCGAGCGCAGCGTCCTTGGCGGAGGCGAGACCGGCCTTGTCCAGGCTGGCGAGGTGGGCGCTGATCGCCTCGGCGATCTGCTCCGGCGTGGAGTCCTTGGTGACTCCGGGGATCTTGAACACGGGAACCCTCCATGGGTCGCGTAGGTATGTGGGAGGTGACTTCACTGCCACGGCCTACGGCCAGAGGGTGCGACTGCTTCTGGACGGATCAAACCACGCCGGGAGTGCAGGAGTCCAGCGACTCCCACACACCGGCGCGTCGCAGGTCAGGTGACAGTGACCGTGACCGGCTGGATGCTGGTCCCGTTCCACACGCCTTCCAGGGTCACCGGGTCCCCAGCAGGGGTGAACCAGTGGGTGGCGTTGGAGGAGACCAGTTGCCCAGTGATGAGCGCGGTGATCCTCGGCAGGACGGCGGCCAGGACGCCCGCGTTGACCGACTGCCCGGTCAGCAGCATGGTGGGCCGCTTGGTGGCGGCGACCAACGCACCGGTGTTGAGGGACTGCCCAGTGAACGCGATGGTCGGCCGCTGCGTGGAGGCCGCGAGCACCCCAGCGTTGACGGACTGTCCGGTCATCGCAGCAGTGGGGCGCGCGGTGGATGCCACCAGGGAGCCGGAGTTCACCGACTGCCCAGTGATGACGGAGGTGGGGCGCGGTGTGGACGCGGCCAGGGTGCCGACGTTGACCGCGGAGTCGCTGCCCTGGAACGTGACCCTCGGCGTGGAGGCCGCCAGGCTTCCTGGGTTGGTCTGTGTCCCGGTGATGACGCTCGTCGGGGAGTTGGTGCTGGCGGCCAGCGAGCCAGCGTTGACGGACTGGCCCGTGATCGCGGAGGTGATACGTGGCGTGCTCGCCGCCAGGGAGCCCGCGTTGACTGGGGCGCTGTCCGTGATGGACGAAGTGATCCTCGGGGTCGACGCTGCCAGCGTGCCGGGGTTGGTCTGCGTGCCGGTGATGGCAGACGTGGGTCGATTCGCCGCCGCCGCCAAGGAGCCGGGGTTGACCGAGTCGCCAGTGATCGCGGAGGTCGGGCGCGGCGTCGTGGCCGCGAGCACACCAGGGTTGGTCGAGTCGCCCGTGATCGCGGACGTGGGACGGTTGGTCTGCGCGGTGAGGCTGCCGGGGTTGACCGAGTCGCCCGTCAGGGCCGAGGTGGCTCGCGGGGTGGAGGCTGCCAGCGAGCCGGTGTTGACGGACGCGCCCGTGATCACCGAGGTGGGCCGGTTGGTGGACGCGGCCAAGGACCCGGTGTTCGTACCGCCGCCCGCCGCCTCCGGGATGGCCAGGACCGCGCCGGTGTAGTCGCGTCCGGTCAGCGCGGCCGGACCGTAGTTGCGGGTGCCAGCAGCCTGCGCGGTCCAGTCGAAGACCTCGACGGTGTAGTGGCTGGAGTCGAGGACCGCTACGCGGTTCGTTCCACCTGCGGGCGTGGGGGTGGTGGTGCTGCCGAGCGCGTCCCAACCGGCACCGACGTAGAGGACGGTGTACGTGGAGCCTGCCGTACAGACGAGGGACGCCTGGCCGTCGGCATCACCCGTGAACACGGCCTGCGTGATCGTGCCCGAGGAGTTCCACTCCGCCGCTGGGATCAACCACCCGCACACGCCCATGTGCAGCGAGGAGGGGGTCAGGCGGACCTGCCCTCGGACGACGATGGTTCCGGACGAGGTGGCGACAGCGCGCGCCAGGAAGACGTCCGTGTCTGCGGCGTTGGCAGGGGTCGGGAAACTGGTGGTCCACGCTCCGGTCGTGCCGGACTGCGTGGTGACCGATCGAGTACCAGTTGTGGCAGTGTTCTCACCGGCCGCACCGACGACGAGCAGGTCACCAACGGAGACACCGGTAAAGGTGATGTCCTTGTAGGTCGAGGCAGTGCCGTTAACCGTACCGGCCGTCGCCCATGACGCGGTCTGAAAGAACGAAATCGCCACAGGGTCCTCCCCTCAGAGGAGGGAAGGATCAGGCCGGGATCGTGATGGCGGGCGCGTTCAGGTCGACGTTGACACCGGTCGTGACCGTGGTCGAGCCCAGCGTCAGGTCACCACCGCCACCGGTCGCGGTGACTGTGCCGTCCAGGACGGCGGTGCCACCGGACTGCTTCAACCGGAAGTGGCCAGCCGTACCCGACGCGGCCGGTGCGACGGCGCCCGGGTCCGCTGCGGTCAGCACGCCCAGCGTGGAGGTCCACGCGCCTGCGATGGTGATGGACGCCAGGAGCGTGCCGGATGCGGCGGTCTCCGGGGTGGCGGGCTTGGCGCCGGAACGGATCTCGATGATCGAGCCGGTCCCGATGGACGTGGCGAGGGCGGCACCCATGGGCTGGGTGCCGGTGGCGACGGCGATGCTCAGTGCCATGACGGACTCCTACTGGGTGCGGAACACAAGGGACCCGGGAGGTAGCCCTGCCGGGACGGGGTCAGACGGGGCAAGGATGACACCCCGGAGCATGTACTGGACAGAGGCCCACCATGCGGCCTCCGGTTCGATCTGCGGAGACAAGGTCCCCGGGTCGACTTCCACCAGGTCTGTGAAGTCCACGACCGTGGCCGAGTTCGGGACCACCAGGTAGCGGTCGAACTTCTCGGAGTTGGCGGTGTACCGCACGCGCCACACCCAGTCGGGCTGGGTGGGTGCCACCTCGATGATGGTCGGCGTCTGCCCGAGGGTCACCGAGAAGGACTCCGGGACGACCAGCGCGTCGTTGACTACACGCTGGGTGCTGGGTGACCACACCATGCCGATGATCAGCGGGACGTTCACCCCGGTGATGGACGGCTTGCGGATGTCGATGCGCACCTGAGTCATCAGGGACCTACCGGGACAGCGGTGATGGTGCCGTTGGACAGGACGCTGACCCGCATGGGGGCACCCGTGTCGGTGGCGTAGAGGATGGACCCGGAGGACAGCGCGCTGGGCGCCAGCGTCCCCGGGTCCACCTCCACCAGGTCCGTGAACTCCACCACCGAGGCGGAGTTCGGGACCACCAGGTAGCGGTCGTACTTCTGCGAGTTCACCGAGTAGCGCACCCGCCAGGCCCAGCCGGGACCGGTGGGTGCCACCACGATGGTGACCGGTGCGTAGTCGAGCAGCACCGCGAAGGACTCAGGCAGGACCAGCGATGACCCGACGTTCCGCGCGACGGTGGGCGCCCACTGCATGCCGATCCGCAGTGGGACGTTCGTTCCGGTGGCCGTGGCCTTCCGGATGTCGATGCGGACCTGGGTCACTGCGGTCTACGCGATCTTGTACGTGCCGCCCCCACGCCGGGCGATGGCCGCCTGGGCCTCCACCTCGCTGGCGTAGGTCTTGGTGGTGCCGTCGCTGAACGTGACGGTGTAGGACTGGCGGTTGGCACTGCTGGCTCCGCCGTTGCACGCGCATCCCATGATGGTTCCTCTCTCTCGGTCGCAGACTACTGGCTGAACGTGCTCTGTACGGCGGCCAGGCGCGCGGCGCGCAGGGCCTTGAACGCGGCGTTGGCACGGGCCGCACGCTCCGCCGAGATGGCGGGGTCCGGCTCGACCTCGGCCTCCCCGGTGGCGGGGGCCACGACACCCGACGCCACCAGGGAGATCTGCTCGCCGCCCGAGGCGGCCAGTGCGGTACGGGGGATGGGGAAGCCGGGGACGTTGACGGCCAGCGCGGCCACCAGTTCCAGGTTCCGGCCCACCTGACGCCAGTCACCGCTCAGGGTGGAAGCGCGCAGGGCGTGCACCTGCTCCTTGCTCAGCGTGGAGCGGACGGCACCGTTGATCCAGATGCCGAACTGGTCCTCGCCTGCCGCCACGTCAGCGGCCACCGAGCCGGTGTTGTCGTAGTGCGCCATCGCCGGACGGGCGCGCAGGGACATGCCCGCGTGGCCGGTGTCCATGGTGATGTTGCCGACAGGGACCTGGCCTTCGTCGGTGAGCACAGCGCCGGTGGTGAAGTACGCGTACCGGGACAGGGACGTGGGTGCGCTGGTGCACACCTTGTCGATCCCGATGTGGCAGGTGGACCACAGGGCGAGGTGGCCGTAGATGTGGCCGTCCTCGTCAACCGTGACCGGCTGGGCCTTGGCGAACTTCGGGTCCTTGAACCAGGCGGCGGGCAGGCGGTCCGACTCGATGGCGGCGGTCAGCGTGAACGCGTCAGCCGGGTCGCCCTCGATGGAGTGCTTGCGCTTGCCACCCTCCTGGCCTGGCCACAACTTGATCGCCTCCTTGTGCATGTTCGCGCACAGCCCCGCCAGCCAGTCGGGGTTCTTGACGTACTTGACCAACTGGCGACGGCAGCGGTTGAAGTCGCCAGGCTGTCCCCAACGGATCTTCGCCGCGCCCTTCCCGCGCACCCAGTAGCGGCGGATGCGCTCGGTGGCACGGGGGTGGGTGATCCAGCCGGGACCGTCGTGGGTGCCGGGGGCGAAGACGTGCAGGCCGACGGAGTCGAGCCGGTACTTGGTGCCGTCGTCGACCTCGAACTCGAAGCCGAGCATCTCGTCGTTGGCGGAGCCGTACTGCGCCTCGAACTGCGCGAGGTGCTCGGGCGGCATGTTCGCCAGGAGGGCGGCGACCTCACACTCGGTGCAGGCAGCCTCGACCGCGACGCTGTCCACCGGGTCGGAGTTGTCGTCGGTGGGGTGGTCCGCCCAGGTGCCGATGGCGACGAACGCCTCCTGGAACGCGGGGATGTCCACGGCGGTGATGGCGGCGATGCGTCCGTCGGTGACGACGGTGAACGGCTGCGGGTCGCCCTGCTGCCACGTCTCCTCGTCGAACAGGGAGCCGTCCTCGTTCTGCACCTCAGCGGTCGCGTCGTCCACGTCGACGGAGACGCCACGGCGCATCCGGTCGGCGTTCATCGCGATGTACTCCTCGGCCTGCGGGGTGCGTGCGAACACGCCCTCGTACTTGATCAGGCCGCTGGCCTCGTCGCGCCAGATGTTGTCGATGCGCCCGATGGTGACGGCACCGTCGTGGCCACCGATGTCGGCGGGCTGGGCGCGGAACGGCAGGGGCAGGTCGCGGTACCGGACGGAGCCGACGGCGAACTTGCGGCGGTCCCCGGTGGGCAGGCCCTCGGGCAGGGCGACGCCGTAGAACGGCACGTCCATGTCCAGGTCGTCGTCGGTGATGACCGGAGCGTCGGGGTCGATCTCGTCGTCCGCGATGGGCTCGGCCATCGCGGTGGCGAGTTCCTCGACGAACTGTGTGTTCCCCTCGGGCGTTCCTGCGTGCACCGCGTCGGGGATGGTGAGCAGTCCCGAGTTCACGCTGGCAGCCATGTTCCCTCCAGGTCCCGGCCGAACCACGCACCGGCAGTTGATCCAGACACTGGGCGGGCCGACAGGCTCACCCGGGTAGTGCAAGTCGTAGCCTGCCACGGAGAACGTGGACCCGGCTGGCACCGACTGCCCGTCGGCGTCGTCGTGGGCCGCGCGCACCAGCGGGTCGTGCATCGTGACCCACTCCAGGTTCACCTCGTCCTCGTCCGCTGCGGCGGCTGCCATGGTGGCGGCGTTGACCGTGGCGGTGGAGACCCAGGCGGTGATGCGCGCGCTCTGCGCAGGACGGTCAGGCCCGGGTTCGCTCGTCTCAGCGAGCCGCTCCCCCATGCCCTCGGTAAAGTCGTCGCGGGCACCCGCCACTGTGGCCGGGTCGCGTACCCCCTCCGCCTCGGCGGTGATGTCGAACAGACGACCAGCGGCCTCGGTGATGGGTGCCCACCAGCGCTCCTGCCCCCACTGTGCGAGGGCATCGTCGACAGCCGGGGACAGGTCATCGTCTCCACGGGTGAGGACCGCCCGGCGCTGGGCGGCGAACTGTTCGCGGTCGGCGACGAAGATCATGCCGACACCAGACGCAGCGGTGCGGCCGTCACCCTCGACAGGTGGCGGGCCAGCAGGGCGCGGTCGTGCGGCTTGCGCTCAGCGAGCAGCACCCGCACGTACGCGTCCATGCACGCCGCCCACGACTGGGGCATGACACCCAGGTCGGGGGCGAACCGGTCCACGTTGGACCAGGCGTCCACCAGGCAGTCGTCGACCGTGCCGCTGTTGCACGGCACGAACAGGTACACCTCGGAGGCGGACACGTCGCTGAACTTGTTGGTGGTCTTCGTCCGTAGCCGGTTGCCGCCACGCTCCAGTGCGCGGAACACCATGATCTCGCTGGCCATCATCAGCGCAGCGGGGATCTGCTCGGGGATGTCCCGGGTGGGGTGCTCCTCCAGCGACGGGTCGGGCCGCGCCTCGTTGGGGGTCGACTCGATGGCCGGGGTGGGCAGGTTCGCGCCCAGTAGGCGGGCTGCCTCCACCACCATCTCGGGGGTGGCCGAACCGGAGGCCATCTTCTGCAAGATCCACTCGGCCCGCTCCTTCGGGGACATCATGTCCTCGGGGGCGAAGCCGGTCTCGCGCATGGTGGCCTTGTTCGACAGGATGCCCCGGTCGTTCAGTTCGATGGCCTCCTTCGAGCGGTTCGGCCGCAGGCGCATCTCCGAGGTGTCGGCACCGATGCCGTACTCGCGCACCTCGTTGTCGGGGATGGAGTCCTCGTCGGACAGGACCGGGCGCAGGTAGCCCTTGGCGAGCGCGGCGCAGATGGTGCGCAGCAGCGGCTCGGCGTGCGCCTTGATGGCGGACTCGTCGATCTGCCAGGCGCTCCAGTGGTTCGCTTCGCCCGCACCGGTGAGCACCTCGGGTGGCATGTCCAGTGCCAGGCCCAGCCGCTTGGTCGCCGCTTCGCGCAGCGCCAGCAGGTTCGAGTCCATCTCGGACCAGAACTTGGTGACGGTGACCTTGTCGATGAACTCGCCGTCGGCGGTGATGACGATGGGGACCATCGCGCTGGCGTCGCCCGGGTCGGAGATGGCGGTGGCCATCGTCTCCTGGAGGGTGCGCACGAACGACGCTGCGGTGACGCCCACCTGGGTGCCGTCGTCGGCCTGCGTCAGGGCGGAGGCTGCGGCGGCGATCTGGTTCGGCACCCACATGATGCCCGCGCCGGTGAGTCGGCTCGACGCCTCGGCGTTGATGCGCTGGGTGAGCGACTCGATCTCGGCCAGGATCGGCAGTGCCGCACGCGCGGGGCTCGTGGCCTCCTTGCGCTTGCGGGGGTGGGGGCGCCACATCCGCATGACGAACGCGTCCGTGGGGAGTTCCTCGTCGTTGAGCCACCAGGCTCCGGCCTTGTTGACCAGGTCCTCGGGTGAGGTGACGAACCAGTCCTGCACACCCTTGGACTCGAACCCGACGATGTAACACTCACCGGCCACCGTGTAGGCAACGCCGATGTCGTGCAGCATCTGAGATCGGCCGTCCTGGCCGTTGAACAACTCGTCGAGCGCGGCGTCCGCCGGGGAGTTCGCGGCCACCCGCTCGGGTCCGTTGCCGGTGTCGCGTGTCGCGTACAGCACGCCCCGGGACAGGAGGTTGCCCACCCAGTTCGCCGCGAACGCGAACTCACCGATGGTGTCGAAGTAGTACCACGCCTGGCGCTGCCAGCCCTTGGTCTCCAACTTCTTCGTCGACTTCGGCTTGCCCTGCATCCGCACGGCGGAGGCGATCATCGTCGCCGGAGGGGCGGGGGCCTCCACCCGGGTACGTGCCATCGGCTATCTACTCCCCGTCTCGGACGACAACCATGGATGCCAGGTAGGCGGCGGCGAGCCAGCCGTTGAACACCCACCAGGCTACCTGGAAGTCAGTGAGCAACCCCCACGCCAAGATGATGGCAGTGATGTAGGGCGCAGCGCACCAAGGACAGGTGGCGAGTTTCTCCCACGGTCCCTCGTTGGTGATGTTCGCCCACTTGATCCGCAGCCACACGACTGGCGGGTAGGTGTCCTGTGTGATGAGGCGGGTCAGACGGGCAGCCGAGACGACACCCACCACCGCCGCAGCGATGATCTCGAAGTAGGTCATGCTCGTGATACTAGGAGACCACCGGGGTTACGGGGTCGCATCCGGCCCCCGGGCGCGGCGATCTCCGCCGGTCCGCGACCGTCCGACAGGGCCAGGACGGCGTGCACCAGGGCGTCCACCCGGTCCGGTGAGGAACCCTCGCCGGGCACCCACTCGGTCATCTGCGCTTCCAGTTCGTCGAACACCCCGGTGTGGTGGACGCGGCCCTGCTCGTACAGTCCGGCGACCGGTTCGGCACGGACGGCCTTGCCACGGCGGGACACCACCAGTTGCAGGGCCAGGGCTCGTCCGGCTGCCGCGTTCTGGAGGGTCTGCTCCACCATGGCGCCACCGAAGTTCTTCTCCGCGACGATCTTGTCCGCCTGCCACCGCTCGTACAGGCCCCACGCCAGGGACGCCCAGCCCTGCGGGGTGTACTTCCCGGACCGGTCCTCCAGGACGTAGAACTCGTTGCCCCGCTTGCCGACCACGATCAGCCCCGTCTCGTCGGAGCGCCGGACGTTGGAGCCTGCCGGGTCCACGCCGACGACGATGCGGTCCATGGGGGTGATCTCGATGTCGAAGCCGTGGGCGCGGTTGTCCTCGATCATGCCGTTGGTCCACATGGCACCGACGACGTCTTCGAGGATCTCCCCGTGCAACTCCTGGCGCCCGAGCCGGGTGCCTTCGTAGTCGGCGAGGATCTGCTCGGCGAACGCTTCGTCCAGGTTCTCCAGGTTGACGTAGGTGGAGACGCGGACCAGGCGGGTGTTGTCCTTCTTGGCCAGTTCCTTGATCCAGGGGATGGGCTTGGGGGTCGAGGTGCACAGGACCTTGGCTCGCCCTGCGCTGGTCCGCATGCGCAGGGTCAGTTTCAGCATCTTCCAGACCTCGTCGATGAGGTCGATGTGCGCGGGCTCGTCCACCCAGGCCGCACCGAACTGCTTGCCACGCAGGGTGTCCGGCTCCTCACCGGAGAACCCGCGCGCCTGCGCCCCGTTGGGGAAGGTGAACAACTTCTTGGACGGCTCCCACAGGTACCCGGTGACACCGGCGCGCTCGCAGGCCCGGATCAGGCCGGAGCCGTTCTCTGTGGGCTCACCCTCGACCATGGTGTCGCGGATGTCGTTGCCGGTTCGTCCGACCAGGGCGATGGCGGGGACCCGCTCGCTCATCTTGCGGACCCACTCCGCGCCGGTGCGGGTCTTGCCTGACCCACGCCCGGAGATGACCAGCCAGACGAACCAGTCATCCCCGGGCGGTGGCCACTGGTCACCCCGGGCGTGGCGCCAGGTGTAGGCGTCGTGCGGCTTGCCGTCGCAGGCCCGGCCACGGGTGCAGTAGAAGACCTTGATCTGACCCTCGACGGACTTGTGCAGGCGCTCGGCGGCGAGGCGCTTCGTCTTCTCGTCCCACATCTCGAAGACGGAGGGGTCGAAGTCGTCTGCCGCCGCTGCACTCATGGGCGGATCTTACGACCCGCCGCCACCAGGGCCAGGCGCGACTGCTTGTAGACCAGCACGCATGTCGTGTGCCACAGGGCGCCGAACTCGTTGCTCGCCTCAGTGCCGGGGTTCATCCACTCCCGGCACCGTCCGCAACGCGTCAGGTAGCGCACCTTCATGCCTCAATCTTGACACACGTTGGCCTAACTGACGCTGAACTTAGTTGGTCCAGTCCCCGAAGCCTTCGCCGTCGTCGTAGGTGCGGCGCACCCCGAACTCGGACTTGCGTGCACCGGGCGGCTTCGAGCCGTACTCGCGGGCCTGCGCGCAGTGGATGAGCACCTCGGTCCAGTCGATGCCCAGGTCCTTGGCGATCTGCTTGGCCAGCGCCCGCTTGACGTAGGACCCGACCCCGATGTCCCGGGCCTCGGCGGCCTGCTTCAACAGGATGGCCAGGGGTGGGTCGTAGTCGATGGTGGTGGATGCGAGGCGACGACCGGACGGGTTCTTCTTGCGCTCGGAGGCGCGGACCCTGTCCAGGACTTCCTCCTGCCATCCGGGGTGGTCGAAGGTGTCCATCGTCTTGTCGATCATCGGGTCAAGCGGCACGCTTCCTCCCTGCACTCGATGAGGGCGTCGAACCTGGCCATCATGCCCTCGCTGGCGGGACCATAACCGACGGTTACGGCGGCGGTGTCGCGCATGGCGCGCAGTTCGTCCGGGGTGTGCAGGCAGTGCACCGCCTCCATCAGGCCCAGTGCCCTGCCTTCGACGGCTGCCGCGCTCAGACCTGGTCGCTCCATGACTGGCCTCCCTCGATCTCCAGGATCTCCGCCTCCACCACCTGTGGGGCGCCCTTGATCCGCCCGACCATCCCGTCGACCCACGCCTGCACCTCGCCCAGTTCGGGGATGTGGTGCACAGCGACCTGGGTGGGCAGGTCGATGCCGAGCATCTTGTTCTCCCTGTCAAGGATCGCCAGAGCCCGCGCCGAATACGCCAGGTGGTCCGGGTCCTTCGGGTTGTTGGCCCGCGTCCAGACGCTGGTGAGCATCCGCTCCAGGCGGGCGTGCTGGATCTTGCGCAGACGCTGGGTGTCCTCGGTGTCGTCGACGCTGGCGGCCAGTGCCCGCTCGATCACGTCCCGGACCCGGCGCTCGGAGGCGTACCCCAACTGCGCGGCGATGGTCGCGTACCCGGCGCCACCGAGGCGTAGGGCCACGGCGGCCATGGCGCGGGTGGGGTTGTCGTCGTCGTCCTTGCCCCGCCCGTTGCCCTGGTGGGTGACGCGCGGCTTCAGGTGGGTGTTCAGTTCCCCCTTGGCGATCTGCGCGTCGGTGGGGTCCTCGAACTCCCACTCGGCAGGTGTCTCGGTGGTCATCGTCCGCCTCCGAACTCGTGCCCACACGCGGGGCAGGTGATGGCGTGGCCGGTGCTGCGCTGCTTGGCGAAGTCGTTCTCGTCGAAGTCCAGCGGGGAGTCCATCTGCATGTCGCGCAGGTTCTCCAGGTAGGCCATGTCGTAGCCGGTGCCGAGGAGCCCGACGATGGGGTCGTCGGCGGCGATCTGCTCCAGGATCTCCCCGAGCATGATCTTGTCGATCCACGCCTTGCGCGCGGACTCGTTGTCGACGAGCAGGATGCGCAGCGCGGTGGCGTCGTCCACGTCCAGCCAGGACACGTAGATGTGCTCGGAGTTGAGCCGCTTCAACGCGACGTAGCGGGTGTGCCCTTCGAGGATGTACCCGGTGGAGCGCTGAGCGGTGACGCCCTTGTAGACGCCGTTCATCTCCATGGAGACGGCGACTTCCTCGTCGTCCCCGTTGTTCGGGTTGTCCGGGTGCTGGCGCACGGCATCGATGGGTTCGAGCACGTAGGTCAGTTCGTGGAGTTGGACCATGGGGGCAGCGTATATCCCAGCGGGTCCTTACAGGGTGCGCTGGGTGTGCGCGTCTCCGTCGTCCATGATCAGGTCGTTCAGCGCGGTGCGCGGGATGTAGAAGTCCCGGAAGTCCCCCCACCAGCAGCGCCCGAGCACCAGGTCCTTGGCCTTGACGTAGCCGCGGATGAGGTACTGGTGGCCCCCGACGCGGGGACCGGTGGGGTGGATGACCCCGTCGGCGTCCTGGTTCATCATCCCCTGGTACCACCAGGTGCCCACCGAGACGGTGTTGCCGCGCATGACCTCCTGCACCACCTCGTCGGCGCCGCCGAACAGCCAGTTGTACTCCCCACCCCAGCCGATGGCTTGGGCGCTCTGCGCGCTGGCCAGGCCGGAGGAGCCGGTGTCGTCGGGCGGCCACTCCCCGGGCCACGGGTCGACCTGGGTGTTGAGGTGGTAGATCTGCTCGGCGTCGAGCATGGTGATGATCCCGGAGGTGGACGGCCACCAGGACCGGTGGCGTACCGGGTTGCGGTTGCCTGCCGCGTTCAACTGCATCGCCTTGGCCACACCGGTGCAGTTGCCGACCCGCTGGTTCGGGTTGGGCAGCGGGTCGTACAGCCGGATGGACTTGGTCCGCCAGGTGGCCTTGTCGACGGTCAGGCCCTTGGGGGTGAACAGCCGGGAGCGCGAGTCGTGCACCATCTGGCGCCCCAGGAACGGGTACTCCTGCTCGACCTGCTTGATCTCGATGCTCATGTGCTCAGCGTAGAACTGGTTGCCCCGGAACGCGGCTCAGCCCCGGCGCGTCGGTGCAGGGGTGACACGCGCCGGGGCTGAGGTGTGTGGGTTACCAGGTGCCCTGGTTGAGGCGGCGCTGGAACTCCTTGACGGCGGGGCTGGGGTTCCAGATCTCCCCGTCCGCGACGGTGCCCATGCGGCGCTGGAAGGCGTGCCAGAAGTCGGAGCCTGCCACGCCGTCGTCGGCGATGCCCATGCCACGCTGCATCGCCGCGATCAGCGGGGAGCCCTTGCCCTTGGACCAGTTCCACACCCAGCCGGTGGTCAGGCCGGGCTGCTTGTTGGGCGCGTACTGGTACCAGACCTCCCCGTCGGCGACGAGGGCGCCGCGTCCGACGACCTGCTGTGCGCGCTTCGTCGTCCCAGAACCCCAGATGCCGTCCTCGTCGATCCCGCCAGGCTGCGGGGTGGGCGGCGGGGTGGGCGTGGGGATGGGGTTGGGCACCGGGGTGGCACCTGCCCCGAGGGACAGGAACCGGGCGATGTCCACCGAGCCGGGGTCACCGTGGTCGTTGCCGGGGACGTGCTCGTGGCCGAGGACCCCGTAGTAGGTCTGCCAGGCGGGGACGCTGAGGCGCTGCGGCGCGCGCACCCCGTAGGAGGCGGGGTAGGGGACGAACTCCACCGAGGACTGCCACGCGATGTTGAGCACGTCGGCGACGTAGTGCATGACCTGGGCCGCGTAGGCGAGCACGTCGTCCGGCGCACCGGGGATGTACTTGGCTGCGAGGCTGGCGTTGTTCGGGTTGCAGGTGCCGATGACCTCGAACTGGATGGCACCGCTGGTGTTGGTGGACATCCCGGCGGGGGCCTTCAACGCCCAGGCGGCTTCCGTCAGCGGGTAGTGCTGGCGGAACGTCTTGCCCCACGGGTCGATGGTGAAGTGGGGTGCGGACTGGCCGTTCTTGTACGTGGCCGCGCTGGGGTAGCCAGCGCCCTCGGTGGTGTGGAACACGATGAGGGCGGGCTGACGCTTCCACGCCAGGTTGGTGGGGTTGGAGAACTCCTGCTTGGAGCCTCCCGGGAACCCGGAGTACACCCAGGTGGGCAGGCTCACTTGTCCTCCTCCTGTGGCTCCAGGGCGTGGTCGGGGCCGTCCTGCTGTGGCTCGGCAGGCTCCGGCTCGACGACCTTCTCCTTGGGGGTCCTCTTCTTCGCTGTCATCGCTCCTCCTCGGTGTGGTGGTCCCGGCGTACCATGGACCATGTTCTTCTTCTACCTGGTGGCCAAGGCGGTGTTCTACGTCCTGGCGGGGATCTTCTTCGCAGCGTACTTCGTCGGTCTTGTCCTGTGGGTGACGGCGCTTGCTCTAGTGCGCGTCGTCCTGTACTTCGCAGGTCGTCCAGCGGCCCGTCGCGACCAGGAACGTCGCCAGGCCGTTGACCGTGAACACCAGGTCGCCACGCTCGCTGCGCACAGCGGTGGCCTTGACGAGCAGGGGCTCACTCCAGCCCTGCATGGTTACTACGTAGGTCTGCACTAGATCTCCCTCCACCCGTAGGTGTCGTAGGTGAGCGTGACGGGTTCGTCGGTGTACTTGTCGACACCGGTGACCCGCGCTGGCGTGGCTGCCCCGTCGAAGATGTCCTCGTCGAGGTAGGCGGTGGACTCGTAGGTGCCGTCCTTGGACTTGTAGTGGACCTTCACCGCACACCTGCCCAGCAGGCTGTGCCGCACTCCAGGCAGATGGTGTCCCCGGCGTCGGGTCCGACCAGGACGATCATGTCGCGGCTGACCCAGCGGTGCCCGAGGATGCGACACCAGTTGATGCTCACTTGATGCCTGCCTGGATGGTGATGCGTAGCAGGTTGTCCCCGGCGGGTTCCATGGTCAGGACCAGGTGCTTGGGGTCGACGGTGGCGCCTTTGGACTGGAGTTCGCCGAGGAACTCCTCGTACAGCCCTTGCACGTACTTGCCGAGCAGGGCGGGGTACTCGGTGATGGGGGCGGTCATCATCCGGTAGGCGCTGGGGCCGGGCGGGATGTAGGTGGAGCCGGACAGCCACAGCGGGCACAGCGCGTTGGCGTCGTCCTGGATGGCGTTCTGTGTCTCGTTGGTCATGCCTGCTCCTGGATGGGTTCGTAGGTCTGGACGAAGATGTGGGGCTTGCACGGGTAGAACTCGCCTCGGACGCCTCTGATGATGAAGTCCCCGAGGCTGGCGCGCATCACCCCTTCGAGGGTGGGGATGTCCAGCGCCCAGTACACGTCGGTGGGGTCGGACGGTTTGGCGTCGGCGATGACGAACCCACCGCACCAGGCGGCGATGTCGTCGGCGGTGAGGCGTGTGAACTGGCGGGCTTCGATGATGACGGGCTTCTTGCGGTACTTCATGGTGTGACCTCCACTGTGATCCGTGCGGGCTTGCCGAGTTCGTTCCACACGGGGCGGGGGAGGAGCAGGCTGGGCATCCGCTCGCCGTTGTGCTGGAGGTCGGGTGTCTCGAAGCGAGCCTCGTAGCCGTCCAGGGTGTTCAGGTCCATCCACAGCGTCAGCGGGTTCATCGCAGGTACCCCCGGATGGTGATGGTGACTTCGTTGATGCCGGACCGGTAGGTGGCCAGGTTGGTGCCGTCGATGGCGCTGGTGGCGATGATGTCGGTCTCGTGTTCGACGTTGACGGACCGGAACGTGGCGACTTCTTCCAGGGCTTTCTTGGCCCGCTGGTACATGGGGTCCCCATTCTCGGTGGACTCTTTGGCGAGCCCGATGCGGCTGACGGGGTCGATGGGGTCCCCGTCGCCTTGGACGAGCGCGTCGTACTTGGCGGCCCGGGAGGTGAGCGCTTCGAGCACTTCGACGGCGATGACCGCCTTGATGACGGAGGGGTCGTAGTCGATGTGCGCCACCTTGATGGCTTCGTTCTCGGCGTTGGTCCGCCGCTGTGCGTGGTCCATGGTCTGCTCCTTGTGGTTCCAGGCGACCCGACCGTCGGGTGCCATCGTGTTCGTGGTGTAGCGGAAGCGCCCCTTGGGGTGGAAGTCCCAGCAGGAGGCGCTGACGCAGGTGCACCCGCCTTCTTGGCACAGCCAGTGCTGACCGGCGATGCACTTCTCGCACAGCGTCCTCACGCCAGTTCCTCCCCGCACACCAGGCACCCGTAGATCTGCTTGGGGGTGCCGTAGATGTAGTCGACCCGGATGACGGCGCCTCGACGGTGCCGGTGCGGTTCCGGTGAGTCGTCCATCAGCACCGGGTTCGCGAGCGGCACGTAGTGCTCGTCCAGCGCCGCCACCTCTTGCGGGTTGCGCATCGCCTCGACAGACGCCGGGACCACATAGTCCGGTGACCCCTCCGCGACGACCGCCCCACCCTTGCCGCCACTGGCACGCCTTGTCGGCATGGGCTCCATGCGCAGCCAGTCGTCCACCATCCAGCGCAGCCCCTTACCGGGCGACCCGAACTTCTCCGTCAGCCGCCCCACCTCTTGTGGCGTCAGCCGCACGTTCGCGATCACACTGCGCGCACCCGACCCCTTGCTGGGTCTGGCCATCACCTCACACCCCTCACGCTCAGCCATCCTGTGCCCCCCTGTGGCTAACTGTAGTACGGAAACCCCACAGTTGTAGTACGGAAACCCCTCGTGTCCGTAGTACAAAAACTCTGGACGGGTTTCTGTAGTACGGATAACCCCCAAGTGAGACCCATCTGGAGAGACGGCCAGCGCCCTGTCCTCGCGCGCGCGGTTCGGTTCGGTGGGGTGGGGGAGGGTGCGTTTGTGCAGGTCACAGCGGTAGTTGAATTAACAACTAACCTGAGGTGAGCCTTGGCTTGACAGGCTCGGTAGACTTGAACTGCAAGTGCGTTTGTGCAGGTCAAGGCCCGATTAACCGCCGGTTACGGCGCTCGGTCGGACCGCTCGCCCGGCGTCCGCGCTTGCGAGGCAGGACGGGTCCCGACGGGGCCGCTGCCGTTACCGAGAGGATCGACATCATGTCTGTTCAGACCTTCACTCCCGAGTCCGTCGACATCGAGACGACCGAGGACAACACTCCGGCGCTGGTCAAGGCGCTGTACTCCGGCCACGGTCCCGTCCCTCAGGAGGAGGTCGACGCGCTGGTTGCGTCGCTGACCACCCTCCCGGTGTCCCTGTCCGCTGGTCAGGCGCTGACCGAGGCGGCCGACGCCAAGGTGACCGAGGCGCACGCCGCTCTGGTCGCCGCCCGTCGCGCGTCGACCGAGGCTCGGACCTTCGTCAGCACGTCCCGGGTGACCATGGCTCGGGTGGCACTCGCGCTGACCACCAAGGATGTCCGGGGCGTCGCCACCATGACCGGTGCTGACTTCGCCAAGGCGCTCGGCGTCTCGGCGCCCTACGTGTCCCAGGTGGTCAGCGTCGCCCGTGCGATGCGTCGGCTCGGGACCACGTCCCCGGCGGCCTACTCGACGCTGACCGAGGCGCGGAAGGTCAGCGCGTCCGCCCTCGCGGGCACCGTGGCGAAGGCGCTGGAGAGCGCCACGGTCCGCACGTCCGAGGCGCACCCGGCCGACGGCAAGTCCGACGCCGGTAAGGCGGTCCCGGTCCGGGCGAGCGTGTCCGAGGTGCAGGCCGCCCGTGCCGCCATCGTCGGCGAGCCGTCCAAGGTGGTCGCACCCCGCGCCACCCCGCGCCTGTCGGCGATCCGGTCCACGCTCGACGGCATCCTGTCCGGCCTGGAGTCCGGTGCCGTCGGGACCGAGGAGGACAGGACGCGCACCCTGGCGATCCTGGCCACGCTGACCACGGCCGTGCAGAACGTCACCCTGTCGGCCTGACCGAGCGGGTAGCGCGCCCACCTGGCAACGGGTGGGCGCGCATCCTGTCCGGTCAGCCTGACCAGACCCCACCGAGAGGAACGAACCATGACCAAGGTCCGAGTGCCTGAGGCTTTCACCCCGGGCGACCGCTTCCAGGAAGACGGCGCCAGCATGTGGCACGTCGTCGACCGCTTCCCTGAGGTGGTCGACTACCGGGGCACCCGCGCCGTGCGCGTGGAGACGACCACGGGACGCGTCCTGTACTGCACTCCCGATGTCGCGCTGGTCGTGACCAAGTGAGCGACTCCACGTCCCGCGCGGTCGACCAGACCGCCGAGAGCATGACCGGTTACCGCTGGTCGCGTCCCGTCAACCTGGCCAGCGCTGCCATCCTCGGACTCGCCTTGGTGGCAGGTGCCGCGCTGGCAGTCGACGCGCTGACCGAGTGTGACCCTGCCTCGGACGGGTGCCGGTTCGTCGACGATGGCCAGACCTGGCAGACCGTGGACGGCATCGCGTGGCCGGTGTGCCCCACCGAGGACGCCAGCGGACCGTGCGTATGGGACGCACACCGTGACGGCAACGGCACGGGGACATCGTTTACCGTCGACGCCGACGGCACCCTGACCTACCTTCCCTGACCACCTGCCCCCACCTCCCCGCGCGGGAGGTGGGGGCAGGCTTTACTTTCGCTTGACCATCCCGTGGTCGCGCCGTGCCCAGCGCGTGGCCAGGGGAGGGTTAACCGGCGGTTAACTCCGAGGCTCACCCCGACCGAGTACGTGCAGCGATGTGTAGCGCTCACGAAACTTCGGTCACGAAACATGGTCACGAAACCAGAGCATAGCCATGCCTTGACTTTCGCTTGACTTTCTGGTAGACTTGTGTCTTGCAGGTCGAGGACTGCCCACTGACAGCCGCTTAACCGGCGGTTAACACCGAGAGGAAACGCTCATGAGCATCACGTTCACGGACACCCTGACCATCGACGGTCACGTCTTCGACGCCCAGCCCCGCGTGTGGGACGACACCACGGTGTGGGTGCACGACGACTGCCACGGTGCGGACTACCTGCTGGCCGAGGTCAACGGCTGGTGGGCATGGGCCGCCAAGGTCAGCCCCGAGGTCACGCTGCGGGCGGAGCCTGGCAGGGGACAGACACGCAACGCGTTCAGCGCGTTCGAGGCGGCACAGGTCCAGGTGCGCGAGTGGCAGGCGCTGAACGCATGGTGACCTGGGTGCTGGACCTGGAGGAGGGCGCCGAGTACGGCGTCTTCACGGCAGAGGACGGCAGCAACGCCGTCGTCAAGGTCACGAGAGGACCGCTCGGCTTGCAGGTGGAGCCGGTCGAACTCGCGGACTCGTACACCGCTGCGCTCGACCGGGCGCAGTACCTGAACCAGGGTTAACCGTCGGTTAACCCACGTCTGACATCCACCGAGAGGATGAGCACCATGACCACGACCTTCACCCCCAAGCGCATGTCGTCGGGGTACCCGCTCACGGAACTGCACTCCCACCTGTACGCGTTTGGGTCGGTGCAGTTCGTCAAGCCGTTCGGGTTCTGGCACGCCCAGGCACCCGACGGCAGCATGAGCCCGCCGCTGTTCACCATCGACAACGCCGTCACCTGGGCGCAGGACAACGGGTGGCTCATCCCCGTGGACACCTGCCCGTGGTGCTCCGGTCACGGATACACCCGCGTGGCGGGGCACTACTTCGACCTCATGGTGTGCCGGGAGTGCGAGGGTGAGGGCATCAACCCGCAGCAGCCTGCGCAGTACGTGGGGGTGGCGTCATGACCTGGACCCTGCACATCCAGGACGGTGAGCACCGCATCCTGCTCGGCGAGTACACCACCGAGGAGTTGGCCGCCTACGCACGGCGCTACGCGGCCAACGGCCTGCGCTACGCGGACGCCGACCCGGACGTGACCGTCGTCATGGAGGAGGTCAAGCCGTCGCTGCCCACGGAGGTGGGCTCGGTCATCTGGATCACGAAGGCGGGTGACAACCCGCAGTCGCCGCCGATCAAGGCGATGCGGCGCGACAACTACCTGCCGTGGGTGCTGTCCCGCCCCACCCGCAACGGCAACCTCGTGCTCACCGACGCGCAGGTCACGGGCTGGGAACCGTGGACCCCCTGAACTGGGCGCTGGCTGTGCTCTCGGTCGCAGCCAGCGCCCTCATCTACCTGGACATCCGACTGTGGCGGCGGTAACCGCCGGTTAAGGAGCAGAGCATGACCGCACAGACCTGGCTGGACCGCCACAACGCCGCGTACCAGGCGCCGTTGGACCCTCACGAGAAGGTGCTCGTGGGCATCATGCGCAGCATCGACCTGCTGGTGCTGAACTCGGTGACGGATGACAGGCTCAGCG
>Ga0164308_10000305_pt1 | contig 26607 bp, 22 predicted proteins | sample Whisoiple_246_MG_FD_109983 | JGI IMG/M metagenome (GOLD analysis project Ga0164308, IMG submission 109983) | Soil microbial communities amended with fresh organic matter from upstate New York, USA - Whitman soil sample_246_MG | ecosystem: Environmental > Terrestrial > Soil > Unclassified >... | reverse complement strand
GAGCAGCCGCCGATGCGCGGTGGCACTTCCCAGCATCCAGCCGATCCCGTGCAGGTACAGCACCACCGGCAACGGGCCCGTCGCCCCCGCCGGCCTGAGGACGCAGACCCTGATCCGCCGACCCGCCGGCCCCGGCAGAGCCAGCCACTCCTCCGTCACGTCCGGGTGGCCCGCGGCGCCGTCCTGCCAGGCGGCGGCGGTGGCCCTGGCCCTCGCCACGTCGGATCCGACCCAGGCCGAAGGACAGCGGTTCCTCTCGGCGAAGGACCGCGCGAGGCGTTCCAGTACGAGCGGCGGTGCCAGGGGCTGACCCTGCTGTTCCATGGTGGACTCCTGCGCGTGGCGCGGCCGGGAGCGGGGGAGCGGAGCCCGCCGCGGCCACGCAGGCAAACACCCGGTGCCGGGAGCTTCCCGCTCCCGGCACCGGGGCACCACCCTACGGCCGCCGAGAACGCCAGGGCACCGCCCGGCGCACCGGGACGTGCCGATCCGTGCACAGTTCGTCCGAGCCCGGCACGGCACGCTGTCGCCCTGCCACACCGGTCAGTCAGATGACCTAACGACCGGGCGCTCCGGCCGGTCAGACTCGGGTGACCGTACGAGTGAGGAGACCCCTGTGCACCCCGACCCCGCCCGCGACGCCGGCACCGGCCACCTGGCCGCCTGGCAGCGTGAAGTCGGGCTGCGGCTTGCCGCGGTGAAGGCGGGCCGTCGGCAGGACGGCCCCTTCGAGGCGTCGCTCACCGGCGTGCCGCTCGGGTACGTGCGTCTGCTGTCGCTGGAGGCGGACCCCGTCCGGCTCAGCCGCACCCCCGGACTCGTCGAGAGCGCACCCGCCCGGGCGGTCGCGGTCGTCCTCCAGGAACACGGACACGCGGCCCTCACCCAGGACGGCCGCAGCACCGTGCTGGAACCGGGGCAGGCGGCCGTAGTCGACCTGCGGCGTCCCTTCTCGCTGGACGAGCGGGAACGGTTCCGCCTCCGCGTCCTGCGCGTGCCGGATCATGCGCTCGACGTACCCGCGCACTCCGTCCGCAGAGTGACCGGGCGCGCCCTGTCCCCACGGGACGGAGTGCCCGCGCTCCTCGTCCCCCTCCTCGCCCGGCTCGCCGTCACGGCCGGCCGGATACCCCCCTCGGTCGCCGACGCCCTGGGCGGCAACACCACCGATCTGCTCGCCACCCTGGTGCACGACGCCTCCGATCCGGACGACGACGACCACGCGGGGGCCGCCCGCGACCGGCTGGTGCGGTCCGTGCTGCGCCACATCGACCGTCATCTCGGCGACCCGGACCTCGGCCCCGAGTCCATCGCCGCCGCCCACCGCATCTCCGTGCGCTACCTCCACCGCCTCTTCGAGGACGAGGCCGTCACGGTGAGCCGGCTCGTGCAGCGGCGCCGCGTCGAGGAATGCGCGAAGGAACTGGCCCGCCGGGGGAGCGTCAGCGCGACCGTCTCTGCTGTGTCCTCGCGCTGGGGGTTCCACAGCCCGGCGCACTTCAGCCGGGCCTTCAAGGCCCTGTACGGTCACCCGCCCGGCCGGTGGCGCGGTGCCGCACCGGCGACGACCGGCACCGTCCGGCCCTGAACCACGAGCAGCGGGCCGCGTGAGCGCCGCCGGCACACGGATCAGGACGGCCGGACGGGCGGGCCGGACCGGTCACGGGGAGAGATGCCGTACGCCGTGCGGAAACTCCGGCTGAAGTGGGCCGCGTTGCCGAAGCCCCAGCGCTTGCCCACCACCGCCACGGCCGGCCGTGGCGCCCCGCCCCGGCGGCCCAGCTCACGCAGGCACTCCTCCAGCCGGCGCTGCTGTATCCACCGGCTGACCGTGACTCCCTCACCGGCGAACAGTTTGTGCAGGTAGCGCACCGAGATGTGGTGACGGGCGGCGATGCTCTCGGGTGACAGACCCCGGTCGAAGAGGTTCTCGTTGACGTAGGCACGCAGCCGGGTCGTCAGCAGGTGCCGGTCGGACCCGGCGTCCGCGGGGAAGGTGCTGCGCGTCTCCCTCGCCAGGGTCGTGAACAGCCCCGCGGTGTCGGAGGCCAGCCGGTCGGCGGTCGGCCCCTGCCATGCGCGGCCCGGCGCGGCCAGGGACACCAGCAGCGGTTCGATCAGGGAGGCCGTGGGGCTGTCCGCCGGCCGGTGCACCCCGCGCAGGACCGCCGGGTCGACCGGACCCAGTACACGCAGAGGCAACCGGACCACGTGGAGGAGGAAGTCCTCCGTCTCCCGCAGGTCGAACGGGCCGTCGCACACCACAAGGTCCCCGGGACCGCACCGCCCGTCGCCCGCACCGCCGAGGACCGCCGCGCCACGTACGTGCACCAGCGCCGTGACGCCCGGCCCATCCCCGGGTACGGCCCGCAGAGCGAGTGCCGCGCCCCGGACCGTGGTGACGCGCAGCGGCCCGACCACGTGGCTGCGCACATCGGCGGGCCCGCCGCCCGGATCGATCCGCAGCCCGGCGAAGCCGTCGACCGCCTCTGTACCGACAGGCTCCGGACCGGCCGACCTCATGGGAACCCCTTCCTGCGACACGGGCTGTCACCCGATGCTGCGACAGCGGGTGGACGCAGGAGTACGTCGTTTGACTGACGGGTTCCGGCAGGGCCCGGCGAGCCGCTACCGGGCGTCCGGTGCGGAGCCGCGGGCACCGCCGTCCGCCAGCGCCTCCGAGAGCGCGGCACGGGAGGTCACTCCGAGCTTCGGGAAGATCCGGTACAGGTGCGCCCCGACCGTACGGGGGGACACCCGGACACGATGCGCGATCTCCCGGTTGGTGAGTCCGCAGGCGGCCAGATCGGCGATGCGGCGTTCCTGCGCGGTCAGCCCCTGCCACTCCTCGCCCCGTCCCGCCGTCGGCGGGACGGCGCCACCGGCGGCGCTCAGCTCCCGGTCGGCCGCGGCCACCCACTGCACGGCACCGAGCCCGGCGAAGATCCGCCTCGCCTCCAGCAACGGGGACACGGCGTCCTTGCGCCGGCTCCGGCGACGCAGGTGACCGCCGTACGCCAAGTGCAGACGGGCATGGGTGAAGGGCCACAGCTCGGCACCGGGACGGGCCAGCGCCGCTCGGAACCGGGCGTCGTCCCGGGCGACGACGGCCGCCGCTGCGGACACGGTGAACGCGTGATGACCGGAGATCTCCGCGACCCCGGCGGCCACGGCCGCATCGACGTGGGCGCGTGCCTGCTCCTCACGTCCGGTGTGTACCGCCGCCTCCACCAGGTCCAGGAAGCTGTGCAGGAACCAGGGAACGCGGGCGGGCAGTGTGCCCGGCGGGGTCACCGCGGCCGCGTGGGCGTAGGCGTCCTCGTACCGCCCCGCCCCCAGGGCCAGCAGGGAGCGGTGGGCGTGCATCCCGTCCAGGAGGAAGCGCAGCCCCCGCTCCCTGGCCCAGGGCCCCAGCTGTTCGTGCAGGGAGTCCAGAGCATCGGCCTCGCCCCTGCCCGCCAGCACGAACCCGGCATGCAGGTGATGGGTCATCCGGTGGATGTCGAAGCCCCGTGCCGCCGACTCCCGGGCTCCCCGCTCGGCCGTGCGCAGCGCGCTCTCCCAGCGGCCCCTGATCACGTCGTCCCGGCAGGTGACCAGGTCGAGGAAGGAGCGGGTACCCCAGACGTGCTGCCTCTGCAGCCTCTGGAGCAGCTCAGGGTGTTCACCGATCACGTCGGCACCGACAGCCGTCCACAGGATCAGCCAGACGGACATGGCCTCCTGGTGGGGCGTCAGGGTGGCCAGCGCCGGCCGCAGCCGCTCGGCGGCGCCGTGCGCGGTGCGGGCGGGGTCCTTCCACACGTCGTAGCAGAGCGCGGCGAGCGGAGAGGCCTGGTGGATGTGCCGGTCCAGGTTCCCCCAGAGGGCGTCGTCCCCGGTGTAGACGGTGGTCAGGATCAGCAGGCAGAACAACGAGTCCCTCAGGCCGCCCGGTTCCTCCTGGGGGAGCGCTCCCAGGCCGTCCAGGATCTCGGACATGACCACGGCCGGGGCACGGTAGTCCGATCCCTCGTGCAGCTGGAAGAAGGCGATCGAGAACTGGTGGAGGACGGCGAGGTCCTCCGGCACCGGATGCCGCGCCACCTCGTCCAGGAGACGGCGGATGAAGTCCAGCGGAGCCGTCCCCCGGGTGGCGAGGGACGCGGCCATGATCCACCGCCGCACGGCACCCGACGGGCTTTCACTGAGCTCAGCCGCTCTGCCGTACAACCGGGCGGCCTCCACGTCGCCGCGCCGCTGCGCCATCTCCTCCGCGGCCCGTTCGAGGCACGACGCCGTCGCCTCGTCGGGGTCCACGGTCCCGGCCGACAGGTGAAGGGCGCGCTGCGGGTGGTCCGGGGGCAGCAGTGCGGCGATCCGCAGATGCGCCTTGCGTACCGCCGCCTTCGGTGCGAGTTCCACCACGCACGACGCGACCAGCGGATGGCGGAAGCGGAGCTCCGAGGTCGTGGGATCCACGACCGCCAGGCCGGAACCGGTGAGTTCCCTCAGCAGGGCGTCGTCGCCCGGCGGACGCGGCACGTGGCCCCGGGTACCCGGAAGGTCCGCCCCGCGCCAGGCCTCCCCGAGGGCCAGCCGCAGCAGCCGGTCCCGCGCCGGGGACGAGAGGCGAGCGATGCGTGTATCGAACATGCGCCCGAGGCGGGTGCCGACCGGAAGGTGGTCCGGCAGAGGCAGCACGCCCCGGCCGACATCGGGGTCCAGCTGGAGCGGCAGCTCGGTCAGCGCGAGCGGGTTGCCCCCGGCCTCGTGCAGGATGCGGTCACGCACCCCGGACTCCAGGCCGGGGCAGCGTGAGTCGACCAGGACGCCCGCCTCGCCGGGGCTGAGACACCCCACGTCGACGACCGTGCTGGTGGATCCGTCGAACCGTGCCTCCGCATCGCGCGTGGCAGCGAGCAGGACCACCGCCGTCCGTTCGATCCGCCGCTGCAGGAAGGCGAAGACCGCGGCACTCGTCTCGTCGGCCCACTGCAGGTCGTCGAGGACCACGAGCAGCGGCCGGCGGGCGGCCGTCCTGGCGAGCAGGCCGAGTGCGGCGTCGCCCAGGGCGAATCCGTCCGGAGGCGCTCCCTCACGCACGCCGAGCGCGCGCTCCAGCGCGTCCTGCTGAGCGGGGGGAAGGCCCGCGGACTCGTCCAGCAACGGCCACAGCACCTGGTGGAGCGCGGCGTAGGCCAGACCCGACTCGGCAGCCGCGCCGACCATGCGCAGCACCCTCGTGTCCGCGGCCCTGGCCCGGCGGACGGCCCATTCGAGCAGGCTGGTCTTGCCGATTCCGGGGTCACCGCGCAGCAGCACCGCGTCACCGGCCCCGGCGAGGGCGGCCGAGAGAACCGCACGCTCGGCCGAGCGTCCCAGCAGTTCCGGCCCGCCGTTCCCGTCACCGGGAAGGCCGTTCTCCCGCACACTCATGCTGTCCTCGCTCGTCGGGCCCGCAGTGCCGCCGTCGGAGGTAGCACGACCGAATCGCTTTCACGACCGAACCACCATTATCGGGCAGTGCCGGCGTCGTCGAGCACGGGTGGCACGACGACCGCGGCGCGGCCGGGCCCGAGGGGCCGGCCGCGCCGCGGTCCGTGTCCTGCGCGAGTGATCAGGCGGTCGTGGCCGTCACCGCGTCGACGATCAGCCCGGCGACCTCCTTCGGCCGGGAGACCGCGACGGCGTGCGAGGCTCCGTCCAGCTCGACCGTCGTCGCCCCGGCCCGCTCCGCGCCGAAGCGCTCGACGTCGGGGTTGATCGCCTGGTCGGCGCCCGCGACGAGAGCCCACGAGGGCTTGGTCCGCCACGCGGCCGCGGCGGCGGCCTCGGTGAACACCGTGGTCGACAGCGGCCGCTGAGAGACGGCGAGCACCTCGGTGACGTCGGCCGGGACGTCCGCGGCGAAGATCTCGGGGAACTTCTCGGCCGCGATGGTGACCTCGACGGCGGACTCCTCGCCCGCGACCGGGTACCCGCCCTCGCGCAGGTTGCTGACCAGGGGCGAGAGGGGGAAGCGGCCCTGGAGCTCGCCGAGGCTCTCGCCCTCGTCGGGGACGTAGGCCGCGACGTAGACGAGACCCACGACGTTCTCGGCGGTCCCCGCAACGGTGATGAGGGCGCCGCCGTAGGAGTGCCCGACCAGGACGACGGGTCCGTCGATCCTGGAGGCCACGGCCGCGATGTAGGCGGCGTCGGAGGCGAGCCCGCGCAACGGGTTCGCGGCGGCCACCACGGGGATGCCGCGGCTCCGGAGCTCGGTCACGACGCCGGACCAGCTGCTCGCGTCGGCGAAGGCTCCGTGGACGAGTACGACGGTGGGGGTGGTGGTCATCTCTCTGCCTGTCTCGGTCGGTGTCTGTGTCGGAGCGGGACTGTCGTGGTCAGCTGCCGTGCAGGGCGGTGCGCAGCGTCTGGACGGCCATGGTGATCGCGGCCTCCGCGGCGTGGGTCCCCCGCAGGGCGTCGAGCATGACGAAGTCGTGGATGATGCCCTGGAAGCGCACGGCGGTGACGGGCACGCCGGCCTCACGCAGCTTGTCGGCGTAGGCCTCGCCCTCGTCGCGCAGCACGTCCGCCTCGCCGGTGATCACGAGAGCCGCGGGGAGACCGCTGAGCTGCTCGGTCGTCGCCCTCAGCGGCGAGGCGGTGATCTGCGCGCGCTCGGCCTCGTCGGTCGTGTACTGGTCCCAGAACCACTGCATGCCGTCACGACGGAGGAAGTAGCCGGTGGCGAACTGCCGGTACGAGCCGGTGTCGAAACTCGCGTCGGTCACCGGGTAGAACAGCACCTGGTGCTTGAGGGCCACGTCACCGCGCTGCTTGGCCATCAGCGTCAGAGCGGCGGTCATGTTGCCGCCCACCGAGTCGCCGGCCACGGCCAGCCGGGCACCGTCCAGCTGCTTGGTGGCACCGTCCTGGACGATCCACCGGGCGACGGCGTAGTTCTGCTCGATGGCCACGGGGTAGCGGGCCTCGGGCGAGAGGTCGTACTCGGGGAAGACCACGGCCGCGCCCGCGCCAACGGCCAGTTCGCGCACCAGGCGGTCGTGCGTGTGCGCGTTGCCGAACACCCATCCGGCGCCGTGGATGTAGAGGATCACCGGCAGCGTCCCCGTGGCGCCGGCCGGCTTCACGATGCGCGCCCGGACGTCGCCCGTCGGCCCGCCCTTGACCGTGATCCACTCCTCGTCGATCTCCGGCTTCGCCACGCCGTCGCCGGACTGGACCTCGTCCACCGCCTTACGGCCGTCCGCGGGGGCGAGTTCGAAGAGATAGGGCGGGTTCGCGGTCGCCTCGGCGAAAGCGGCAGCGGCCGGTTCCAGCACGGGGGAGGTGCGTGCGACGTCTTCAGGCATGAGCGGTACTCCTGCAATCCGTGAACCCGGCGCACGGTGCCGGGTCGTGCCGGATGCGTGCACCGGGGAATCAATGGGGTGTACAGGAAACGCTAGGGCGTGACGGCCGTGCTCCCTTGCCCGCGCACGCACGGATGTTGCCTGCCCGTGCACAGCACGCCGGAGGCGGGGACGGAGAGAGACGCCCCCGCCCACGACGGGTGGGGTGGGGCGCCCGCCCGGCACCCCACCCCTGACCCGCCCTGCGGTCCGTGTACCCCGTCGGGGCTAGTTGATGGCCTTGATGAGTTCACCGTTCGCGGTGTCGCCGCTGAGCTCCCAGAAGAAGGTGCCGCCCAGGCCCTGCTGGTTCTTGTAGTCCATCTTCGTGGCGATGGTGGCCGGGGTGTCGTAGCTCCACCAGTCGGTGCCGCAGTGGGCGTACGCGGTGCCCGCGACGGTGCCGGTGGCCGGGCAGCTGTCCTTCAGGACCTTGTAGTCCTCGATGCCCGCCTCGTACGTCCCCGGGGCGGCCCCGGTCGCCGTGCCGCCCGGCTCGGACTGCGTGACGCCGGTCCAGCCGCGCCCGTAGAAGCCGATGCCCAGCAGCAGCTTCTCCGCGGGGATGCCCAGGCCCTTGAGCTTGGAGATCGCCGCGTCGCTGTTGAAGCCCTCCGTCGGGATACCCGGGTAGGAGGTCAGCGGTGAGTGCGGAGCGGTCGGGCCCTGCGCCGCGAACGCGCCGAAGAAGTCGTAGGTCATCGGGTTGTACCAGTCGAGGTACTGGGCCGCCCCCGCGTAGTCCACCGCGTCGATCTTGCCGCCGTCGGATCCGTCCGCGGTGATCGCCGAGGTGATCAGGCTGTCCGTGCCGAACTTCGACCGCAGCGCCGACAGGAGGTCCCCGTACGCGTCGCGTCCGCTCGTGTCGCAGGTCAGGCCGCAGGCGTTCGGGTACTCCCAGTCGATGTCGATGCCGTCGAAGACATCGGCCCAGCGCGGGTCCTCGACCAGGCTGTGGCAGGACTCGGCGAAGGCGGCCGGGTTCTTCGCGGCCTCCGCGAAGCCGCCGGACCAACTCCAGCCGCCGAACGACCAGATGACCTTCAGGTCGGGGTGCAGCTTCTTCAGCTTGCGCAACTGGTTGAAGTTTCCGCGCAGTTCCTGGTCCCAGGTGTCCGCGACGCCGTCCACCGACTGGTCGGCCGTGTAGGCCTTCTCGTAGTCGGCGTAGCTGTCCCCGATGGTGCACTTGCCGCCCTGGACGTTGCCGAAGGCGTAGTTGATGTGCGTCAGCTTGTCGGCCGAGCCGGAGGTCTCGATGTTCTTGACGTGGTAATCACGCTGGTAGACACCCCAGTTGGTGAAGTATCCGACCACCTTGTCGCCGGCCGCGGTGGGGGTGGCGCCGGCTGCCGCCGGAGCGGCGGCGGTGGGGGCCGCACCCGCGGAGGACGTACCCGCGACACCGAGGAGCGCGGCTCCCAGGGCGGCGGTGCAGAAGGTTGCGGCGAGCGCCCGGAGGCGGGCGCGGGGACGGTGAAGTCCGGTCATTGTGGCTCCTCGTGGGGGAGGGCTTGGGTGTGGTGGGGGGTGCCTGTCCGTCCACCTGTGGTTGGCATGGACGCGATGAGGCTTGGGGGAGACCGTAGAAGGACTAGACCAGTTGGGTCAATGGTTCGGACCAATTTCCCTGATCACGGCTCCCGCGACCCGGTGACGCGTGCGCTCCGATCGGGCATACTCGACGCGCCACAGCCGCTGGCCAGCGCCTCCCGTGATCCGGGAAGGCAGGATCGGCTGAGGAGCCGTAGATTTCCGGGCACCGCCCGGGACCACCCGGCGGTGCCGCGCACACCCCGCGCGCGACCGCCGACACGCCCGACAGGGAGGAGAGCGCCGTCATGTCCGACCGTGCCCAGCAGCCGGTGGAACGCCGTCTGCCCACCGAGGAGTCCCGGCAGCTCGTCGAGCTCGTACGCGACATCGTGTCGAAGGAGATCGCCCCACGGGCGGCCGAGGAGGAGGAAGCGGGATTCTTCCCGCGTCCCGTCTTCACCCTGCTCTCCGAAGCGGGGCTGCTCGGACTGCCGTACGGCTCCGCCCACGGCGGCGGTGACCAGCCGTACGAGGTCTATCTCCAGGTCCTGGAGGAGCTCGCCGCCGCCCGGCTCACCGTCGGTCTCGGTGTCAGCGTCCACTCCCTCGCCTGCCACGCGCTCGCCGGATACGGAACCGAGGAGCAACGGGCCGCCCACCTCCCGGCGATGCTCGCGGGCGGCCTGCTCGGCGCCTACTGCCTCTCCGAACCGTCCTCGGGCTCCGACGCCGCCTCCCTGCGCACGAAGGCCGTGCGGGACGGTGAGGACTGGGTGCTCACCGGGACCAAGGCGTGGATCACGCACGGCGGCGTCGCCGACTTCTACACGGTGCTGGCCCGTACCGGGGAGGACGGCCCCCGGGGCATCACCGCCTTCCTCGTCCCCGGCGACGCCCAGGGCCTCGACGCGGCCCTGCCCGAGAAGAAGATGGGCATGAAGGGCTCGCCCACCGCCCAACTGCACTTCGACGGCGTACGGATCTCCGGCGACCGCCGTATCGGCGAGGAAGGGCAGGGATTCGCCATCGCCCTGTCCGCACTCGACTCGGGGCGCCTGGGAATCGCCGCGTGCGCCGTCGGTGTCGCCCAGGCGGCCCTCGACGAGGCCGTCCGCTACGCCACCGACCGGCGCCAGTTCGGCCGCCCCGTCGCGGACTTCCAGGGGCTGCGGTTCATGCTCGCCGACATGGCGACCCAGATCGAGGCCGGGCGGGCGCTCTATCTGGAGGCCGCCCGGCTCCGCGACGCGGGCCTGGCGTTCTCGCGGCAGGCGGCGATGGCGAAGCTCTTCTGCACCGACGCCGCCATGCGGGTGACCACCGACGCGGTCCAGGTGCTCGGGGGATACGGCTACACCCTCGACTTCCCGGTCGAGCGGCTGATGCGCGAGGCCAAGGTGCTCCAGATCGTCGAGGGCACCAACCAGATCCAGCGCATGGTCATCGCCCGTCACCTCGCGGGTCCCGAGACACGCTGAACCGCAGGGGCCGGTCCGACCAGACCGGTGTCGTCATGATCCGGTTCCACTCCTGGTCATGGCGGCCCGGCAGGGTCCGGCCCGCGCTCTCCCAATGGCGCAGCATGGCGCGGTAGATGGGCGGGTCGGTGCTGTGCGGCACGGGCTGCCGCGCGGACTCCTGGGGCGACGGCCCGGACCGGGGAACCGATTCTCCGGGCGTCGGTGCGGCGAGACGGCGGCGGGCCGGGCCGGCCGTTGAATGCAGCGTGGTCATACAGGGCCAACGCCGCCACGGGGCCGGGAGTCACTGTCCGGCCGATTCGCGCGCCCGTTCCTCGGGTGCCGCGGTCACCGGCCGTCCGGTGGACTGCCGTACCACGCCGGCCCGGCCGTCGTGGTACGCACAGGACGCGCCCTCGGGCGCGCGGACGTCAGGCCGCGTGACGCCGCAGCTGCGGCACGTACCGCAGGGGACGCGAACCGGGGCCGCCGGCGTGGGAGAAGGGCTGCATGCGCCAGTCGAGCCCCTGAGGGAGCGTCAACAGCAGCGCCGTCTCCTGCTCCTGGGCCTCCAGCGACTCGTCCGCCGGGAGCGCCAGGGAGGCGTCGCGGTTCGTGCCGGGGCAGACGGTGAGGACGAACGGATTCCACCGCGTGGCGCACAGCGCGTGCTCGGGAAGCACGTCCTCGTCCGCCAGCAGGGCGATCGGCTGGGAGCAGTCCGGGCAGATCACCCGGTACATCTCGAAGGTGTCGTACGCGTCGAGGACGGTGTCCTCGTCCGGAGCGGTGAACGCGGTGCCCACCGCGTCCGTATCGGGCTGCGGTTCGGTACGTCCGGTGAGCTTCAGGCTCTGCATGGGTCTTTCCCCCCTCGGGTGGGCCGGCATGGCGCCACGGCCTCGGCCACAGCAAGCACTTCCCGGCGGAGGTCGGCCGTAATCGCGAGGCCGTCGGCTACCCACCCGTAAAAATGTGGCATTGGTCACATGACCCTCGAACGTGCCCTTCCTGGGGCCCTACGACTGTGCCTGGAGGGACCTGGGGCCATAGGTTGATCCGCATGGAGGAGCTGGACCGTCAGATCGTGGAGTTGCTCGTCAAGGACGGGCGGATGAGCTACACCGACCTGGGCAAGGCCACGGGCCTGTCCACCTCGGCCGTGCACCAGCGCGTCCGCCGGCTGGAGCAGCGCGGGGTGATCCGGGGTTACGCCGCGGTCGTCGACCCCGAGGCCGTCGGCCTGCCCCTCACCGCGTTCATCTCGGTGAAACCGTTCGACCCGAGCGCACCCGACGACATCGCCGAGCGGCTCGCCGGAGTGCCGGAGCTCGAAGCGTGCCACAGCGTCGCGGGCGACGAGAACTACATCCTCAAGGTGCGGGTCTCCAGCCCTCTGGAGCTCGAACACCTGCTCACCCGGATCCGGACGCTGGCCGGCGTCTCCACCCGTACGACCGTCGTCCTCTCCACGCCCTACGAGGCACGGCCGCCGCGCGTCTGAGGGCTCCCGCCCGCCGTCGAGGAGGGGGCGGGGGACGAACCTGTCCCGGCAGGCGCGAGACTGTTCCCATGACCGAGAGCACCGCCCCCCAGAGCGAACACCGCACCGTGCTGCTGCGCGGTGGAGACGTCCACAGCCCCGCCGATCCGTTCGCCACCGCGATGGTCGTCGAACGCGGCCATGTCGCCTGGGTCGGGTCCGAGGGGGCGGCCGACGCCTTCGCGAGCGGTGTCGACGAGGTGATCGACCTGGAGGGGGCCCTGGTCACCCCCGCTTTCACCGACTCCCACGTCCACACCACGTCGACCGGACTCGCTCTCACCGGGCTCGACCTCTCCGGGGCGCGCACGCTTGCCGAAGCCCTCGAACGCGTCCGCGCGTTCGCGAGCGACCAGGCGGACGGCGCGGTGATCCTCGGTCACGGATGGGACGCGGCCCGCTGGCCCGAGCAGCGCCCCCCGTCGCGCCGGGAACTCGACGAGGCGGCCGGAGGCCGGGCCCTGTACCTGCCCCGGGTCGACGTCCACTCGGCCGTCGTGACCACGGCGCTCCTCGACCTGGTGCCGGGCGTCACCGGCAGGACCGGCTACCACCCCGACGGCCCCCTGACCGGCGACGCCCACCACGCGGTGCGCGCGGCGGCCCACGGGGCCGTCACCCCGGCGCAGCGGGCGCGGGCCCAGCGCGCCGCACTCGCGCACGCCGCCTCGCTGGGCATCGGCACCGTGCACGAGTGCGCGGGCCCCGAGATCTCCGACGAGGAGGACTTCACCGCGCTCCTGGGGCTGGCCTCCGAACAGCCCGGCCCCCGGGTCTTCGGCTACTGGGCCGAGCCGGTGGAGGACGCGAAGGGTGCCCGGCGGATCCGTGAACTCGGTGCCGTGGGCGCGGCCGGCGACCTCTTCGTGGACGGGTCGCTGGGCTCGCACACCGCCCTCCTGCACGAGCCCTACGCCGACGCCCCGCACACCGGCGAGGGCCGTCTCGACGCCGCGGCGATCGCCGCGCATGTGACGGCGTGCACCGAAGCGGGTCTCCAGGCCGGATTCCACGCCATCGGTGACGCGGCGGTCTCCGCCGTGGTGGCCGGCGTCCGGGCCGCGGCCGAGACGCTCGGGCTCGCCCGGATCAGGGCGGCCAGGCACCGGGTGGAACACGCCGAGATGCTCACCCCGGAGACCGTCGCCGCCTTCGCCGAGCTCGGCCTCACCGCCTCCGTCCAGCCGGCCTTCGACGCGGCCTGGGGCGGTCCCGACGGCATGTACGCCCGGCGCCTCGGTGCCGAGCGCGCCGCCACGCTCAACCCGTACGCCGCCCTGCTGCGCGCCGGTGTGCCCCTCGCCTTCGGCTCGGACAGCCCGGTCACCCCGCTGGACCCCTGGGGGACCGTGCGGGCCGCCGCCCACCACCGCACCCCGGACCACCGGGTCTCCGTGCGCGCAGGGTTCACCGCCCACACGCGGGGCGGCTGGCGGGCCGTGGGGCGCGACGACGGGGGTGTGCTCGTCCCGGGAGCCCCCGCCGACTACGCCGTCTGGCGTACCGGCGACCTGCTGGTCCAGGCCCCCGACGACCGGGTGGCGCGCTGGTCCACCGATCCACGCTCCGGCACCCCTGGTCTGCCCGATCTCTCCCCGGGAGCGGACCTTCCGGTCTGTCTCCGCACGGTGGTGTTCGGACAAAATGTCTACGTACGGCCGAACGAGTGACGTCGCGCTGTTCCGTACCGCCGATCGATGGCGCGGGCACTCTGCGACGACCTGTGAGTCCGCTGCGCTGACCAGGCGTTTTCCGAAGAAACGGCAGGTCGGGCGACTGTTGACAGAAAGCGGCTGCGGGCCGGTAGGTTCGGCCGGGTCCACCACTGGACGTCCGACCGGTCAGACCTCCACGCAGTCGTCGAACGCCGCTGGGTCATGTGGGGTGGTGTGCCGCACCGGTGCAGCACCACGACAGCCAGGTTCAGCGCCCGCGCCTCGGGGGCGAGGGAAGGTTTCGTCCGGACGGCAGGTGCGACCCGGGTGGGGCCCGGAGGTTCAGTAGACAACGGCTCTCGGTCGACCCGCAGCCAGCGGATCCCAGGTCGGCCCGAAGGACACCGGGCCCCCACCCGCAGTGGTCCCCTTCTGTCCGCAGTTCCACGCTTCTGTCCGCGGGGGCGGACGCGACCCGTGACCATGTCGGAGTCCTGCCGCCCCGTGCTGGATATGGTGTGCACCTGCGTACGGACTTTAAGGGGCAGTAGTGAACGACGGCGGTCAGAGGCAGTTCGGCCCGCTCGGCAGAGTCTTGGTGATCATTCCGACCTACAACGAGGCCGAGAACGTCAAGCTGATCGTCGCCCGGGTGCGCGCCGCCGTTCCGGATGCGGACGTCCTCGTCGCCGACGACAACAGCCCCGACGGCACCGGCAAGGTCGCCGACGAGCTCGCGGTCGGCGACAGCCATGTGCACGTCCTTCACCGCAAGGGCAAGGAAGGGCTCGGCGCCGCCTACCTTGCCGGTTTCCGCTGGGGTTCCGAGCACGGCTACGGCGTCCTGGTCGAGATGGACGCGGACGGCTCGCACCAGCCGGAGGAACTGCCCCGCCTGCTCACCGCGCTGAAGGGCGCCGACCTGGTCCTCGGCTCGCGCTGGGTGCCCGGTGGCCGGGTGGTCAACTGGCCCCGGCACCGCGAGATGATCTCCCGCGGCGGCAGCCTCTACTCCCGGATGCTGCTGGGCCTCTCGGTCCGGGACGTCACCGGCGGCTACCGGGCCTTCCGCACCGAGACCCTGGACGGGCTCGGCCTCGACGAGGTCGCCTCGCAGGGGTACTGCTTCCAGGTCGACCTCGCCCGGCGGGCCGTCGAGGCGGGCTACCACGTCGTCGAGGTGCCCATCACCTTCATGGAGCGCGAGATCGGCGACTCCAAGATGAGCCGCGACATCCTCGTCGAGGCCCTGTGGCGGGTCACCGGCTGGGGCATCACCGGACGGGCCAACAAGGTGCTGGGCCGCAAGGCCCCCTGACCGCCCTGCCGGCCGAAGCCTCATGATCACCCCCTTACGCCGCCTGCACGCCCGTACAGGCACACTGGGGGCATGACGACCGGCACCCCGCCTCCGACCCGTCCACGGCGCTCACGCGCCCGTACCCTCCTGCCGCTGGGCATCGCCGCCTGGCTGGTCCTGGAGATCTGGCTGCTGACCGTGGTGGCCGGTGCGACGAACGGTTTCACCGTGCTGCTGATCCTGGTCGCCGGCGCCGTGCTCGGCGCCGCGGTGATCAAGCGGGCCGGCCGACGCGCCTTCCGCAACCTCACCGAGACCCTGCAGCGGATGCCCGGGCAGCCCGGCGCTCCCGAGGGCCCGGCCGAGGCCCCGTCCGGCACCAAGGGCAACGGCTTCCTGATGCTGGGCGGCCTGCTCCTGATGATCCCCGGCATGATCTCCGACGTGGCGGGGCTCCTGCTCCTGCTGCCCCCGGTCCGTACCGTGCTCGGGCGCTCCGCCGAGCGCTCCCTGGACCGCCGGATGAGGGCGGCGACGCCCGGCGGGTTCTCGGACGCCTTCCAGCAGGCACGCATCCACCGGCCGGACGGCAAGGTCGTCCAGGGCGAGGTCATCCGCGAGGACGGCCGGACCACGCACCCCCGCCCGGACGACGGCACCGGCACGGACCGGCCGCCGCTGACCCCCTGACCTCCCGGTCCCGCCGCCGTCACCCGTCACGGGGCGCGGCGGCGGGCCCCCGGAAAGGTCCTGGCACACCAAGAGCCGCGGGCCGCGACACATGTGCTGTGTCGCGGCCCGCGGCTCTTGATCTGTGCGGTGTGGCGCGGTCAGGCGGACTTCCTGCTGTCCCGCGGGTGCACGGCGATGTTCATGGCACCGGAGCGGAGAACCGCCAGCCTCTCGGCCAGCACCTCTTCCAGCTCCTCGCGGGTGCGCCGCTCCATGAGCATGTCCCAGTGCGTACGCGCAGGCTTGCCCTTCTTCTCTTCGGGGCCATCCCCGTCCACCAGGAGTGCCGTGGCGCCGCACGCCTTGCACTCCCACTCCGGCGGAATTTCCGCCTCTACCGAGAACGGCATCTCGAATCGATGTCCGTTCGGGCATGCGTACTCCACCGCCTGGCGCGGGGCCAGATCGATGCCGCGGTCCGTCTCGTAGCTGGTAACCACGAGTCGCGTGCCGCGGAGAGCTCGCTCACTCATGAATCGTGCCTCCCGGGCTTGTCGCCCACAGGACAGGTGTCGCTGTCGTCGTCATCCGGTCAACGTCCGGTCGGCGGCAAAGATTCCCGTCGCCGGTCATGCGTCGCCCGTCGTGCCGCTGCTTGGTCTGGGTTGCTTACCCATCGGTGCCCGGTTTGTCACCTATGTTCGACGTTGTCACCCAACGGTTCGACGTCTTCCACTCGCAGTAACGGTCCTCCGGGCAGGCCAAAGGCGTACACTACCGGCCTTTCACTTCGACGTCTAAATCCGCTCCGGAACGGGATTGCCCGCGGCGGCCACCGCGGCCCGCACGGGCACCCTCGCCAGCAGGACCGAGCCGACCGCGAAGAAGAGCACCAGGGACAGGATCGCATCTCTGTAGCTGCCGGTGAGCTGGTAGCCGAGACCGAAGACCAGGGGCCCCAGCCAGCTGAGCCCCCGGTCGCTCATCTCGTAGGCGGAGAAGTACTCCGCCTCCTTCCCGCGGGGGATCAGGTGCGAGAACAGCGACCGCGAGAGAGCCTGGCTGCCGCCCATCACGAGCCCGATCGCGGCCGCCAGGACGTAGAAGAACACCGGCGCGTCGGAGGGCAGGACATAGGCCGCGGCGAGGATCAGGGTCCAGACCGCCAGCGACGCGAGAATCGTGCGCTTCGCTCCGTACACCCGGGCGAGTCGTCCCATGCCCAGGGCCCCGGCCACCGCCAGCACCTGCACGAGCAGCACCGCGGTGATCAAGGTCGTCTGATCGAGGCCGAGCTCCTCGGAGCCGTACAGGGAGGCCTGCGAGATCACCGTCTGGATGCCGTCGTTGTAGACCAGATAGGCGAGCAGGAAGGACAGCGTGAGCGGATGGCGGCGCATGTCGCGCAGCGTCGCCCGCAGCTGCCGCCATCCGGAGCCGACCGCTCCGTCGCCGCCCGCCTCGACCCGCCGGTCGCGCAGCCGCCGCAGCGGTACCAGGGCGAAGGCCCCCCACCACACGCCGGCCGAGGCGATGCAGATCCGTACCGCGTCGGACTCCGACAGCCCGAAGGAGTCGTGGCCCGTGTAGAGGACCAGATTCAGGACGAGGACGAACGCCCCCGAGGTGTACCCGAACGCCCAGCCGCGCGAGGAGACCGCGTCGCGCTCCTCCGGGGTGGCGATCTGGGGCAGATACGCGTTGTACAGGGCCATCGACACGGAGATCGACGCGTTCGCCACGATCAGCAGGAAGGCGCCCAGGAGGAAGCGGTCGCCGTCCAGGAAGAACATGCAGGCCGTCGCCGTCGCGCCCGTGTAGGCGGCCGCCGCGAGCAGGGGCTTCTTCCGGCCCGTGCGGTCCGCCGCCGCACCCACGACGGGCATCACGAGCACCGCCACGACGATGGACACCGACACGGCGTACGCGAAGAGCGAACCGGCGCGGACGGGTATGCCCAGCGGGTGAACGAACCCCTCCGCGTCCGCGGCCCTTTTGGCTATGGACGTCAGGTACGGGCCGAGGAAGACCGTCAGCACGCTGGTGGAGTACACCGAGCACGCGAAGTCGTAGAAGTACCAGCCGCGCTGCTCGCGCCTGCGCTCGTCGGTCCCGGCCGGCTGCCCGGCCGGATCCGCGGTCCCTGCGGTTCCGGTGCTCACACCGCGCCCCCTCGTTCGTCCCGTGCGGACGCGGCCGGTCCCGGCATCAGGCCCAGGCCCCCCGCCCGCTCAGCACCGTGCGCAGCGTCTCGATGTGATCGGTCATGATGCCATCCACCCCGAGCTCCAGGAGCGCCGCCATCCGTTCCGGTTCGTTGACCGTCCAGACATGCACCTGCAGGCCGCGGGCGTGTGCCGTGCGGACGAACCGGCGGTCGACGACACGGACGCCGTTCTGGCTCTCGGGGACCTGCGCGCAGACGGCGCCCGCCCGGAGCGGCGCCGGGATGCCGTAGGAGCGCAGTCGCAGGCCCAGCACCCCGCGTACCCCGTAGGAGGTGGCCAGCCGCGGACCCGCGAGGCGGGCGGCCCGGGCCACCCGCGTCTCCGAGAACGACCCCACGCAGACCCGGTCCCAGGCGTCGGTCCTGCGGATCAGGTCGACGAGCGGCACGAGGGCGGGCTCCGCCTTGATGTCCACGTTCCAGCGGGCGTGCGGGAACTCCTCCAGCAGTTCTTCGAACAGAGGCAGTGGCTCACTGCCTCCCACCCGCGCCCGGCGCACCTCGCTCCAGGGGAGGCGGGATATGCGCCCCCGGGCGTCCGTCACCCGGTCCAGCGTCGGGTCGTGGAAGGCGACCAGGCGCCCGTCCGACGTGGCGTGCACATCGGTCTCGAAGTAGCGGTAGCCGGCGCCGGACGCCCGGCGGAACGCGGCTGCGGTGTTCTCCAGGCCGTCCGCCGCCCCGCCGCGGTGGGCGAAGGCGATCGTCGAAGGATGGTCCAGGTAGGGGTGGCGCCCCGAATTCGCTGCGGTCACCGCGGAAGTATCGCCTCCCGAGGTGACGGTCCGGTACCGGCCACGGTGCGGGCATCCGGCGCGGAGAGGTCGAAGACGCGCAGGAAGAACTGCGCGAGCGGGCCGATGGCCAGGGCGTACAGGACGGTGCCGACGCCCAGGGATCCGCCGAGAAGGAAGCCGGTCACGACCACCGCCACCTCGATCGCCGTGCGCACCATCCTGATGGAGCGGCCCGTGAGCCGGTTCAGGCCCGTCATCAGGCCGTCGCGGGGACCCGGACCGAAGCGCGCCGAGATGTAGAGGCCGGTGGCCACGCCGTTGAGCACGATGCCCGCCGCCGTCACCGGGATCTGCGCCCCGAGGCCGTGCACATCCGGTACCAGGGCGAGGGTGCCGTCCATCGCGATCCCGACGGCGAAGACGTTGGACACCGTGCCGAGCCCCGGTCGCTGCCTGATCGGGATCCACAGGAGCAGGACGACCGCCCCGACGATGATCGAGACGACCCCGATGGAGATACCGGTCCGCTCGGAGAGCCCCTGGTGCAGCACCCCCCACGGTTCGAGTCCCAGCCCGGCGCGCACCAGGAGCGCCGAACTGGCCCCGTACAGAGCCAGACCGACGTACAGATGGGTCAGCCGCCGGGTGAGCCTGGTGCCGCTCCGCGCGGTGGGATCGGACAAGGTGGTGCCCCCTGTGTGGTGGTGGTGGACTGCTCCGTGTCACTCTGTGGCAGGGGATTGGCTGCCAACTATGGCCAATCCGAGGAAGGTGGACTGATTCTCATGGTGCAGTGGACCTCGACCGTCGGCGCGGCGCAGCTCGCCCGCCAGCTCCAGGGTCAGCAGGCCCGTCCCCTGGCGCCGGGCACCCGCAAACCGCCCGCCTACCGCGCCCTCGCCGACGGGGTCCGTCTGCTCGTCCTGGAGGGCCGGGTCCCGGTCGCCGCGAGGCTGCCGGCCGAGCGTGAGCTCGCCCTCGCCCTGTCCCTCAGCCGCACCACCGTAGCCGCCGCCTACGAGGCACTGCGCGCGGAGGGTTTCCTGGAGTCACGCCGCGGTGCCGGCAGCTGGACCGCCGTCCCGGCCGGGAACCCGCTGCCGGCCCGGGGCCTCGAACCGCTGCCGCCGGAATCCCTCGGCTCGATGATCGACCTCGGCTGCGCCGCCCTGCCCGCCCCGGAACCGTGGCTCACCAGGGCCGTCCAAGGGGCACTGGAGGAACTGCCGCCGTACGCGCACACCCACGGCGACTACCCGGCCGGCCTGCCCGCCCTCCGGCAGATGATCGCGGACCGCTACACCGGGTGCGGCATCCCGACGATGCCGGAACAGATCATGGTCACCACCGGGGCGATGGGAGCCATCGACGCCATCTGCCACCTCTTCGCCGGACGCGGCGAGCGCATCGCGGTGGAGTCCCCGAGCTACGCCAACATCCTCCAGCTCATGCGTGAGACCGGCGCCAGGCTGGTGCCGGTGGCGATGGAGGAGGGGCTCGGCGGCTGGGACATGAACCGGTGGCGGCAGGTGCTGCGGGACGCGGCGCCGCGCCTGGCCTACGTCGTCGCGGACTTCCACAACCCCACGGGGGCCCTTGCCGACGAGCAGCAGCGCCGCGCCCTGGTCGAAGCCGCGCGGTCGGCGGGCACGGTGCTGGTCGTCGACGAGACCATGAGTGAGCTGGACCTGGACGCCGGCGAGGACATGCCGCGCAAGGTCTGCGCCTTCGACCCCGCGGGCAGCACCGTCCTGACCGTCGGATCCGCCAGCAAGGCGTTCTGGGCCGGTATGCGCATCGGCTGGGTCCGGGCCGCGCCGGACGTGATCCGCAGCCTGGTCGCGGCCCGCGCGTACGCCGACATGGGAACCCCGGTGCTGGAGCAGCTCGCCATCAACTGGCTGATGCGGACCGGCGGCTGGGAGCAGGCCGTGGCCGTCCGGCGTGAGCAGGCGCGGGAGAACAGGGACGCCCTGGTGCGGGCGGTGCGCCGAGAGCTCCCCGCGTGGGAGTTCGAGGTGCCGCGCGGTGGCCTCACGCTCTGGGTGCGCACCGGCGGGCTGTCCGGCTCCCGGCTGGCCGTGGCGGGCGAACGTGTCGGCGTCCGCGTCCCGTCGGGGCCCCGGTTCGGGGTCGACGGGGCCTTCGAGGGCTATGTGCGGCTGCCCTTCACGGTGGGCGGCGCGGTGGCGGACGAGGCGGCTCAGCGGCTCGCCACGGCCGCCGGCCTGGTCGCCTCCGGCGCGGGGGTGGGGGCGGAGGCCCCCCGGACCTTCGTCGCCTGAGGACCCGCGCCTCAGCGTTCCGCGGTGGCCGGTGCCCCGATCAGCTGCTCCTTGTGCGTGGACACGATCTCGGGTTCCGGCTCCGGCTCCGGAAGGGCCTCCTGCACGGCCTCCACCGCCGGCGCCCCGCCGGGCAGCAGGTCGAGCACCGCCGTGCGGTGCGCCTCGCTGGTGGCGTCGTCGTACGGATCCGGAGTGGCCGGTACCTGGAGCCGCAGGACGGGTCCGCCGCCCAGCCGGGTGTACCCGCGGCCCGGCGGGACGTCGGGAGTGGGTGTGGTGTGCGGCTGGGCGCCGAGGACGGCTTCGACCTCGTCGCGGTCCGCCGGGCCGAGGACGACGCGTGCTCTGGTGTGGGTCCGCACGGTCTCGTCGAGGGCGTGCAGGCTGTCGAACTGTTCCGCGACGACGACGGTGACCCCGGCGGCGCGGCCGTGCCGCAGCGGCACCCGGAGCAGCTCCTGCGGATCCTGCCGCCCGTCGGCGGCCGCGAGGTGCCCGAGCGCGCTCGGGCGGTCGAGCAGGATCCACAGAGGGCGTCCGATGTCCTCGGGCTCCGGATGCCCGGACTGGCGGGCCCGGTTGGCGGCGATGAGCCGCCGCTCGGTCTCGTGAGCCGCCCATTCGAGCGTGGCGAGGGCTCCCGCCAGACCGCGCTCCACGGCCAGCACTCCGTCCCGGCCGGCCAGGAAGCCGTACTCGCCGGTTCCGCCGCCCTCCACCACGAGGACGTCGCCCTGCTGGAGCGCCTGCAGGGCGAGTGAACGCATCAGGGTCGTGGTGCCGCTGCCGGGGTGCCCCACCACCAGCAGATGGGGCTCGGTGGAGCGGCCCCCGGTCCGCCAGATGACCGGGGAGGCGTCCCGGGTCACGTCGCCGTCCTCGACCGGAACGGTCCGCCGGACCGCGTCGGCGTCGGTGAAGCCGAGCACGGTCTCGCCCGGGGCGGTGACGAACCGCTGGGCGGCGATGGTGGTGGGCAGGGGTGGGAGCACCGTCATGAGGAGCTGGTTGCTCTCCTCGTCCCAGGCGAAGTGGTACTCGCGGCCCCGGCCCGACTTGGCGTGGAGCACCTGCTCGACCCGGGAGCGGGCCGCGGGGTCGCCGTCGGTGAAGTACGCCGGGTAGGTCACCTGGAGCCGGGTGAGGCGGCCGTCGGCGTCGAAGACGTAGGAGGTGCCGAAGGTCTTCTCCCAGTCGCCGCCGTGGGAGAACAGCGGCGCGGGGTCGTCGGGCACGGAGAAGTGCGGGACCAGCGCCTCGTACAGGGCCTGGAGCCGTGCGGTCCCCGCCTCGTCGGGGCCGGTCCTCGCGGGGGTGCGGTCGCGTCCCCGCCATGCGGCGGCGCCCATCACCGAGATGAGGGCCAGCAGCGGCCCGTAGGGGATGAGCGCCACCGCCAGGACGCAGGCCGCGACGAGGAACAGCACGTGTCCGCGCCGGTCCCTGGGTGTCGCGGTCCACTTCTGCCGCCCCGCTCCCGCCAGCAACCGCATGCCACGGGTGACCGTGATCAGCGGATGGAGGACGTCGGTGGCGTTGTCGGCGGCCGTGCGCGCGATCTCGCGACTGCGGGTGATCGAAGCGCTGCCGCTGCTGAGGATGCGGGGGAGTGGTCGCCGGGCCACGTCGGTCTCCTGGAGAGGTGGGAGCGGTCTGGGGGCGTCAGAACTTGATCCCGCCCAGCATGCTGGCGAGGCTCGCCCCGCCGGCCGTGATGCTCGGGGCGATCGCCGTGCCGGCCAGGTAGAAGCCGAACAGGGAGCAGACGAGGGCGTGGGACGCCTTGAGTCCGTCCTTCTTGAAGAACAGGAAGGCGATGATGCCGAGCAGCACCACGCCCGAGATGGAGAGGATCATGAGCGGTTCTCCTGGTCGAGGGGACAGTCACCATGAGTACTTCCAGGATCACAAGATGTATCTATACGATTAAAGGTGCAACTGAGTGATCAAGGTGTGATTTCACCCGACCGGAGGGTGGACGGCCGCCACCCCGCTGCCCGGGGGGAGCCGCTGCGGCCCTGTCCCCGCCGGAAAAGCGGCCCCGGCACCGTGATCTTCCGCCCCTGCGGGGAAGGCTCACGACTGTCCCGAGCAGTACTCTGTCGATTCACTCGTACGGCCCTCGCCGTACCCCCACCAGGCCGGCCACGGCCGCGAAGGCCATGAAAGGCGGACCGCCCCGATGAGCGAAACCCCCGATCCCGAGGTGGTCGAGCTGGCGACGAAGGTCTTCGACCTGGCCCGCCGGGGCGAGAGCGACGCGCTCGCCGCCTACGTCGACGCGGGCGTCCCCGCGAACCTCACCAACGACCGGGGCGACTCCCTGCTCATGCTCGCCGCCTACCACGGCCACGCCCCCGCCGTCGTGGCGCTCGCGGACCGCGGCGCCGACCCGGGCCGGGCCAACGACCGGGGGCAGACCCCGTTGGCCGGAGCCGTCTTCAAGGGCGAGCGCGAAGTGATCGACGCACTACTCGCCGCGGGCGCCGACCCGGCCGCCGGCACACCCTCCGCCGTGGACACCGCGCGCATGTTCGGCAAGGACGACCTGCTGGAACTCTTCGGTGCGCGCTGAGCGGCGGCCCGGACCGCGTACCGACCGGTGCGTCGTAAATGTGGTCGCGTCGGCGAAATGGCTGGGTCATCATGACGTCGCGGGTCCGAATCGGGCCACCGACGAGAGGCAGAGGAAGATGAACACCAGGCAGAAGACGGCGGTCGGCCGATCATGTTGCTGCGCGGCCTAGGGGATGTCACCCCGGCACATGGAACAGCACAGTCCCGGTTGCGTCGACAGCTTGATGTGAGGCTTTCCCCATGTTCGATCCGTTCATAGCGCCGAGCGGCACACTGCTCGGCCTGCTGCAGAGGGGCCGCGGCGACGGCACGCTCCACGCTCTCGCCGCCCCCCGCTCCGAGGCCCTCGCGGCTCTCAACCACTGCGTCCTGAGCGATCCGCGTCATGACTGGCAGGTCGAGAACCGCTCCCTCTACTACGCCCGCCTGTACCTCGACCTCGACGGTGGCACCGAGGAGATCGAGCGCCATCTGTGGGACGCCGAGGACCACCTCGACACCGACGACTCACGCACCGGCCTCGCACTCGCCGTGCTCGGGCACCTCGCTTCCTACGGGCGCGACGACGCCCTCGTGCTCCTGCGCCGGTACGCCGCGACCGGGGCCAACTGGGCCTGGGCGCTCGACGAGCTGGCCCTGCGCGACGACGACACCGGGCTGCGCTCCCTCGCCGAGGCGGTGCTCGCCCGCTTCCCCGCCACCCCGGAGGGCACCGCGGAACTGGCCGCGACCGTGCGGGACGCCTTCGAGCCCCGCCCCTGGCGGCTCTGGGCCGACGACCCGCGTGACACGGTCGGCGCCCGTGTCAGGTCCGCGACGGAGCAGGGCTCCTTCGACCGGTGGCAGCGGCAGATGAGGCCCGGCGGACCGCGCCCGGGCTGGAGCGTCCAGGCCGTCTTCGACTGGGCCCAGGAAGGACTGGAGCGCGGCAGCGCGCTCCACGTCCCCGCGGCGCGCTGCCTCTCGGCGGTCGCCGGCACCGAGGACCGCCCCCTGATCGTCGAGGCCGCCCGCAGCGGCCCGGAGGGCGCGCGCTGCGCCGCCCTGCACTACCTCGCCGAGGCCCGGGACCCCGCCGTGCTCGATCTCGTCGAACAGGCGGTCGCCGGCGCCTCCCGCACCGTCGCCGAGGCGGCCGTGGCTGCCTTCGAGCGCATGTGCGGTGAGGAGGCGGTCGGCCGTGCGCGGCGCTGGGCCCACCGGCCCGACGCCCTCGGCGCGTCGGCCGCCGGGGTCCTGGCCTGCCGCGGCGCCGCACAGGACGCCCCGCTCGTCCTCGCCGCACTGCGCGAGGCGGTCCGCGGCGAGGGCCCCGACGCCCCGCGGCTGTGGACCCTGGTCGACGGCACGGGCCGGCTGGGTATCGCCTGTGCCGCACCCGTCCTGCGTCATGTGTACCGCGAGACGTGCTCCTCGCACCTGCGCGGCCGCGCCGCCCGGGCGCTGGCCGCCACCGACCCGTCCTTCGCCAGCGGATTCGCCGTCGAGTGCCTCTGGGACTGCGAGGAGACCACCCGGGAACTCGCCGCACACCATGCCGAGACCGGGGACATCCGCGTCGCCGAGCGGCTGAGGCGGCTCGCCGCCGACCCGGCCGAGGAGGCCGAGGTCCAGACCGCCGTACGCAGCAGGATCGGACCGGACGCACCCGCCGTCTGAACCGGCACTCCGCAGACCGACGGAGTCCGGACGCCGCGCGCCGGGGGCGCGCGGCAAACGCTCACGGGACGTTCCCCGGGCGGACAGATCCAAGTCGGCAGGGACACGCCCCATGCGGTGACAACACCCGTATGCGTGTCGTCATCGTCACCGAATCCTTCCCGCCCGACGTCAACGGCGTGGCCCACTGCACCCTGCAGACCGCCCGGCACCTCGCCGCCCGTGGCCACCGGCCGCTCGTCATCGCCCCCGCCGGGGCGACGGCACCCACCGGCTCCGCGTCCACCGACGACCCCTGCCCCGTGGTCCGGGTTCCCTCGCTGCCCCTGCCCGGCTAACCGCAGGTCCGCGTGGCCCTTCCCGGCCGGCGGCTCGCCGCCGCGCTCACCCGGCACCGCGCCGAACTCGTCCACCTGGCCGGCCCGTTCGTCCTCGGGGTGCGCGGCATGGCGGTCGCCGCCCGGCTGGGGCTGCCCGCCGTGGCCGTCCACCAGACCGACCTGGCCGGCTACGCCCGTACCTACCTCGGCACCGGGGAGGGCGCCGCCTGGCGCCGGATGCGCGCCGTGCACAGCGCCGCCGACCTCACCCTGGCCCCCTCGACCGCCGCACAGCGCGACCTCACCGACCACGGAGTCCCCCGGGTGCGACTGTGGCCGCGCGGAGTGGACACCGCACGGTTCCGCCCCGGACTGCGCGACGAAGCCCTCCGCCGCGCCCTCGCCCCCGGCGGGGAGAAGATCATCGGATACGCCGGACGTCTCGCCCCCGAGAAGCACGTCGAACTCCTCGCCGGCGCCTGCTCACTGCCGGGGGTACGCGTCGTGGTCGTCGGCGACGGACCGAGCGAGGCGCCGCCGCGCTCGTCGCGGACACCCCGCGCTCCCGGGCCTTCGGCCGGACCGCGCGGGCCGCTGTCGAGGGCCGCACCTGGGAAGCCGTCGGCGACCAGCTCCTGAGCCACTACGACGAGGTCCTCGGCGGCCGGACGGCGGTGGCCGCATGACCGGGAAGCGCTCCTGCGGGCTCAGGATCGTGCGGCTCGCGAACTTCGTCACGCCGGCCTTCGGACCGGGCCTGGACCGAGGACCGTTCACTGTGGAGCGTGGACCGGCTCCACCCGGGCCAGCGGGGGCACCGGAGACTGGCTGCCGTGGGATTCCACCGGCTGCTCGCCGAACGCGACCTGGCCCTCGGATCCCCGCCGGGACGCGAGCCGCGGCAGCCCACGCCCACCCGCGCCGCCGCGGTGCTCTGGCCGGCCACCGAGGGCACCGGCCGGCTCGCCAGGCGCAGCACCGATCTGCTGCCCCGACTGCTCGGCCTCGCGACCACCGAGATCGGCCACCGGGCACGCGGCACGAGCCGGCAGCTCGACGCGCGGGCGGAGCGGGCCCTGCGCGAAGCGCTGGACGGATTGCCCCGTACGCCGTTTCTGCGGGGGTCCGTCCCCCGGGCCAGAATGGAGGGATGGCCGGACGCTGGGAGTTCTGGATCGACCGCGGCGGCACGTTCACGGACGTGGTGGGACGTGACCCCGGCGGCCGGCTGGTCTCCCGCAAGCTGCT
>Ga0164308_10000301_pt1 | contig 26686 bp, 22 predicted proteins | sample Whisoiple_246_MG_FD_109983 | JGI IMG/M metagenome (GOLD analysis project Ga0164308, IMG submission 109983) | Soil microbial communities amended with fresh organic matter from upstate New York, USA - Whitman soil sample_246_MG | ecosystem: Environmental > Terrestrial > Soil > Unclassified >... | reverse complement strand
CGATTTCGCCGCGCTGGCCCCCGGCAACGGCAACGGCAACGGCAACGGCAACGGCAACTCGAGCGGCTCCAGCTCCTCCGGTTCCTCCAGCTCGAGCAACGGCAACGGCAACGGCAACTCCGGAAATAACGGCGGCGGCAATCAGAACGGCGGCATCGACGGTGACGGCAACCGCGGCCACGGCAACAACGCCGACCACTGCGACCCCGACAACCCGGGCAACGGCGGTGGGGACTGCGGCGGGAATGGCGACTCCGGCAGCGGGAACTCCGGAAGCACCGGGAATGGCAGCTCCGGAAGCAGCGGGAGTGGCAGCGGCAACGGCAACTCGAGCGGCGGCGGATCCGGCTCCGGCTCGAGCGGTTCCACCAACGTCGACGGCGATCATCCGCTCTGCACCTCGGCCACGCCAATCCCGAGCTCGTTCGACTCGGTCAAGGGGCACCTCTACCAGTCGCGCGCTGGAGAATGGCTGTCCGGTTCCGGCAGCGGCGGCTGGCAGTGCCTGAACATCAGCATGAGCGGCGCGCAGCGTTACCAGTACGGCTACGACGTGGGAGCAAGCGCCGTACCTGGTGCCGCAGCAGCGCCCGCCGGAGCGGACGCGAGCTTCGCGGCCTGGGCTCGCGGTGACCTGGATGGCGACGGCCGGACCTCGTGGTTCGTGCTCAATGGCGCGTCGTTCGACGGCCGTGTGACGATGGCTCCGGCGGTGACCATCATCGATCAAGCGGAGTGAGTCGGCTCGGGTGCAGCGCTCGGGCCTGTCATGGGCACGAAGGACACGGGCGTGACGACGCGCTCGTCGAAACCGAAAGCGGTGCGTAGAACGAGCCGGAGCTCTTGCTCCTGTCGCCCGACCGGAATGACCAGGCGCCCACCGAGCGCCAGCTGTTCGGGCAGGGCCTGCGGAATGACGGCCGGCGCCGCCGTGACCAGAATCGCGTCGAACGGCGCCGCTTCGGGCCACCCCACCGAGCCGTCGCCGACGCGGAATTGCACACGCGCGGCGAGCCCCAGGCTCTCCAGGGTGGCCCGCGCCGAGCGCGCCAAAGGCTCGAGGATCTCCACGCTGAAGACCTCGGCTCCGAGCGCCGCCAGGATAGCCGTCTGATAGCCAGAGCCCGTACCGATCTCGAGCACACGCGTGCCGTCCCTGACCCCCGCCAGGTCCGTCATGAGCGCGACGATGAGTGGCTGGCTGATGGTTTGTCCGTGACCGATTGCGAGGGGCCGGTTGTCGTACGCCCGCTCGCGCTCGGCTGCCGGGACGAATTCGTGACGCGGCACGCGGCGGAGGGCGGCGAGAACCCGCGCGTCGAACATACGCTGCGTCGCCAGACGGTGGACCAGGCGCGCACGCAGCTCAGTGTCCGTCTCCTCCATGCCGCGCTCCAGTCGACTCAGCGTGCCCCTCTCGGCCGCCCGCGCAAGTGCGAGCTTCAGTCGCTGCGAACCCGGCCCGAGCTGTGCCGCTCGAAGTGGTCGCGGAACTCCGGGAAGATCGAAATGGGTCGAAACACCGATTCACCCTGACGCCGAACCTGCAGGCTCTCGTCGTCTTCGGTCACAGCGCGTTCGTAGAGCTCGCGAAAACTCAGCGGCCCCCGCTCGCGCCCCCCTTCCAGGGTGAAGTAGCGCACCCCTGTCCCCATCTTCTAATTGGTCATGCCGGCCAATTGGTCAATCCGTCAAATAGATTCAAATACTCGTTCTATTTCAAATATTTAGACAGTCGCCACCCTGGTGAATGGTAGTCATTCGTCATACAAAGGCCCCGATGGCTGACGACGCGGCCGATAGCGTTCCAAAAGTGCGGCAAACGTCGGCAGCGCCAGCAGCGTGAACGCCGTCGACGTGACGAGACCACCGACGAGCACAATCGCCAGCGGCCGTTCGATCTCGGTTCCGGGTAGGTCGAGGACCAGCAGAGGCAAGAGGCCCAGAATCGCCGTCATCGCCGTCATGACCTTCGGCCGCAAGCGCCCGACCGAGGCCTCTCGAAGCGCCTGCTCGAAGGGCTGACCGGAGGAGACGAGCGCCTGCACCTGCGAGAGCAAGACCAGGCCGTTTTGCACGGCGATGCCGAACAGGCCAATCAACCCAACCAGGGAGGACACGTTCCAGGTCTCCCCCGAGAGCCAGAGCGCAACGATGCCGCCCACGAGGGCGTCGGGCAAAGTGCCCAGCACCACGAGCGTATCGAGCACCGATCCGAGCGCCAGATAAAGGAGCAGGAAGGTCAAGACGAGCGACGCGCCGATGGCGAGAGTGAGCGAGCGGGTCGCGCGCTCCTGGCTTTCCACTCGGCCGCCGACGTCGACGAAATACCCGGTGGGAAGCTCCAGCTTCTGGCGCAGGACCTGACGCAGCTCGTCCGCCGTCCCGCCCAGATCCCGACCCACGACGCTCCCCTCGACGGCAATGCGCCTTTGCCCGGCTTCGCGGCGCACCGCCTGGGGCCCGAACCTCTGCTCGATGTGCGCCACCTGGCTGAGCGGAATGCGCGTGCCGTCGTGGCCGTCGATCAAAAGACTGGAGATGGCGCTCGGCGTGTCCCGCCTGTCCTGGGACAGCCGCACCACGAGGTCGTAGCGGCGCTGCCCCTGCCACACTTCGCCGACCTCGATTCCAGCCACGCCCGTTCGCACGGCTTGCACCACCTCCCCAGGGGAGAGCCCGACCCGCGCCAGCGCCGGTCGATCGAGCGAGATGCGCAGCTCGGGCAGGCCAGAGGTGGTTTCCACCCGCAGGTCTTCGACGCCGCGCACGTCCTCCATGATGCCCTGGGCCTGCTCGGCCAAGCGACCTAGCTCGTTCAGATCGGGCCCGAAAACCTTGACCGATAGATCGGCGGGCGTACCGCCGAGCCCTTCGTCGATGCGCATGCCGAGCGGTGTGGTGAAGAGCACGCTCACGCCGGGCACGAGGCTCAGCTCTTGTCGCATGGCCTGCATGAGCTGCTCCATGTTGCGCTTCCGGCTGGGCCGCAGAAGCACCAGGACATCGGAGATCGTGTGCGGCATCGGATCTTCGGTGCGTTCGGAACGGCCCGTCCGACGCACGACGTCTTCGACCTCCGGAAATGTGCGCAAGACGTCCTCCACTTTGTGGTTGAGGCGGTCAACCTGGTCGAGGGACGCTTCGGCGGGCAACACCGTCTGCAAGAGCAGTGCGCCCTCGTCGATTTCCGGCATGAAATCGGCACCGACATGCAACCCGAGCCAGACCGCTGGCACGGTGAGCCCGAGCGAGAGGGCGCGGACCCAGCCGGGGCGGCGCAAGCAGGCTTCGAGGGCCGGCCGATAGAGCGCCTTCAAGCGGCGCACGAGCCAAACATCGGCCTCGGCAGCGCTGTCCGCACCTCGCAGGAGCCAGCCCGCCAACGTGGGCGTCAGGGTGAGGGCAATGATCAGCGACGCCGCCATGGAAGCGATGACGGCCATCGCGAGCGGCTGGTACATGCGGCCCTCGATGCCCGACATGCCGAACAGCGGCAGGAACACCGCAATGATGATGCCTGTGGTGAACGCGATGGGACGGCCAACCTCGATTGCAGCTCGCACGGCCACACGCTTTCGCTCCGCCAAGGAAGACACGCCGACCAAGCGATGGAGCACGTTTTCGACCACGATGATCGAGGCGTCGACCAAGAGGCCCACCGCAATGGCGAGGCCGCCGAGAGTCATCGTGTTCAGACCGACGTGCGCACGATCCAGGAGAAGCCCCGCGATCGCGACCGACAGCGGAATGGTGAGCGTGACCAAAAGCGCCGCACGGACGTTGAACAGGAACGCGAACAGCACGAGCACGACGAGCCCCGCGCCGAGCAAGACGGCGCGCCCCACCCCACCGAGCGCCCCCTCGACGAGCGAGGATTGGTCGTAGGCCACGCGCAGTTTCACCCCTGGCGGCAGGGATTTCTGCAGCTCGGCGACCGCACGCCGCACGCCCGCCGCCACGCCCACGGTGTCCGCACCGAACTGCTTCACGACGCGGCAGCTGACGATTTCTCCCTCGAGCCGATGCGCCAGCCCTCGCCTGACTGCAGGCCCCTGCCGGACGTCCGCCACATCCGAGACGAGTACCGGAGTGCTGCCGCGCAGATCCACGACCACGGAGCCGAGATCTGCAGCGCTGCTGGCTCGGCCGAGGGCGCGTACGTTCCACTCCATTGGTCCTTGGGTGAGGAAACCGCCGGACGCATTGTCACTCGCTCCTTCGAGCGCGTGGAGAACTTCGCTCACACTGACGCCGCGAGCGACCAGACGATCCGGGTCGAGCTCGACTTGAAACTGGCGCAAATAGCCGCCGAGGCGCTCCACACCGGCGACGCCCGGCACGGCCAAAAGGCGGCGCGTCACCTCGAATTCGGCGATGTCGCGCAAGCCCATCAGGTCGAGAGCGCCGGGGTCCGCTTCCAACGTGAGCTCGAGCACCTCGTTCAGGCGGCCGGTGAGGCTCGACAGCAGGGGCGGTTCGCTCCCCGGCGGCAGCAAAGGGACGACCGATTGCAGCCGCTCGGCCACGTACTGCCGAGAGCGCGCGTAGTCGGCGTCGGGCTCGAACTCGACGGTGACTTGGGCGACGCCGAGCTGGCTCGTCGAACGAACGCGGCGCGCCTCGGGCAATCCGGACAGCGCGGCTTCGATCGGAATGGCCACCGAGGTCTCGAGCTCCTCGGCCCCCATCGCGGCGTTCTGCACGATGACGTGGAAAATGGGCGCCGACAGGTCGGGAAAGACGTCGCGCCGCAGGTCGCGGAAGCCGAGAATGCCAAACAGGGCGGCGGACGAGACGAGCAGCACCGCGACCAGGGGTCGTGCGGCGGCGGAAGTGATCAAACGTTCGATCATGGCTGTCTCAGTGGTGATGGTGGTCTTCCCCACCACCGCCCGCCTTGTCGGCTTCTGCCCGGAGCAGGAAGGCTCCATCGACGACCACTCGCTCGCCAGCTCCCAGGCCGGAAAGAACCTCCACCTCCCGACCTAGGTCGCGGCCACGCCCCACCGGACGCAGTTCGAACGTGCCTTCCTCGGTGCGCGGTAGAAACACACACCAGCCGTCCTTGGTGCGTTGGATCGATTCGATCGGCACCGTCACCACGCTTTCCGCCGCATCGCCGAGCGGAACGAACGCGGAGGCCGACATCCCGGGCCGCAAGAGGCCCTTGTTGTCGAGCTCGATGCGCACGTCGACGGTGCGGGACGTCGGGTCCACTCGGCTGCCCACACGAGTCACCGGACCTTGTGCAGTCTGGCCTGGCAGCGCCGGAAAGGTCACCTGCGCCGTCGCGCCCGTCCGCATACGAAGCGCATCGCGCTCGAACGCGTGCACGACCAGCCAGAGGCGGCGAAGGTCGCCGATCACGAACAGCGGCTCCGACGCATCCACGAGTCGCCCGAGCAAGGCCGAGCGCTCGATGACGGTCCCCGCGACCGGAGCGACCAGGACGAAACGCGCCCCATTTCCGCGCGCGGCGCCCAGGGCGGACAGTACCTCCTGTGACGAGCCGTGCTCGGCGCGCGCTTGTTCGAGCTCCGCTTCCGCCACCTGCACCTCGCGCTCGGCCACAATCTGTTCGGCCCCGAGCTGGCGCTTTCGTTCCGCGTTGACCTTGGCCAAATCGAGCCGCGCTCGAGAGCTCAGGAGCGCTGCCCGTGCTTGACCGACTTGCGGACTGTCCAGCTCGACCAGCGGTTGCCCGAGCGTCACGATGTCGCCGGGAGCGGCGAGCACCTTGGCCACGCGAGCCGGGATGGGCGCGCCCACTTCGCCGTACGCCTCCTCGCTCACGACGAGCTCACCGAGCACCGTGACCGCGTCACCGGCGGGACGCGACTCGGCGAGGGTCGTGGTCAGCCGCAGGTCGCGGAGCATGCTGCGCTCGATGCGCACCGTGGAAGCCTCCTTTCCCTCGGCGTCCCCATGATGCTCGCCTGGCTCGTGCCCATGGTCCTCGGGCTCACTGCCCTTCGGCGCGCTGCGGCAGCCGAGCCCAAGTAAGCCGAGGAGCAAGAAGGCAACGGTCGTTCGGGCGCGGGCGTTCATCGTACACCTCCGGGCGTCTGGGCGCCGGCCCCGCTTGGCCAAAGGCTCCCCACGGCAACCTCCAGCAGGATCAACCTCCGTTCGTACTCCGCGTGCGCCAGAACGACGTCGCGCTCGACAAGGAGCAGGCGATCGCGCAATAGGGCGACGCGCAGGACGTCGAGCTCGCCAGCCCGGTAGCCGCGCTCGATCAGCTCGAGGCCCTGTTCGAGCTCGGGCAGCATGCCCTCTCGAAACAAAGCCAGCTGCCGCTCGGCTGAGCTGAGCTCGGCGTGCGCCCGCACCACCTGTGCCCGCAAGATTCGCCGCTTTCGCTCGCGCTCGGCCTGCGCGACCTCTTCGTCGACGCGCTGCTCGGCGCGCGCGCCCTGCGCCCGCTGGAAAACGGGCAGCGGAACACCGAGCGTCCCGAGCACGATGTAGTTGGCCGGACTGCCGGCAGAGCCTTCCCGCGACAGCTCGACCCCCAGCGCCGGTTTGATGCGCGCCTGACGGTCGAGGAGGGCGACTTCGGCATGCGCTTCGGCGACGAGCGCATCCTGGCGCGCCAGCTCGGGGTGCTGGCTCTCGGTCGTCCGCAGAAGCGCATCGACCGGCGGGACGGGCGCAGGCGTCAAGAAGCCGCGCTCCGGCCAGGGTGGCGTTTCGAGCGGAAACCCGGCCAGGGCAGCAAGCTCGAGCCGGGCGTCCTTGGCGGCATTCTCGGCGGCCAAGCGGCCCTGTTCCGCATGCAGGGCGTCGGCCCGGACCACGTGCAAATCGATCGTCGTCGCCTCGCCAGCACTCACGCGGCGCTCGGTCACGTGCACGAGCTCGGCAGCAAAAGCAGCCGCTCGTTCTTCGATGACCAGGAGCGACTCCTTGTGCACACTCGAGCGATAGGCGAGCCGAATGTCCTGTCGGAGGTCCCAGAAGTAAACTGCGCGCTCCGCTTGCAAGCGGCGCTCGAACTCCGCGACCAAGGCTTTGCGCCGCCCTCGCTCCCCCGAGATGCCCACCCGCTGCTCGAGGCCGACCGAAAAGTCGAAATCCGTGCCCGCGCCGCCGCCGAAGCGGGGCCCCAAGCTGAGCGCGAGCTCGGGATTGTCGGACAGGAGCACGTCCGCACCTTGGCGCCTTGCGCGCACGTGCCCGAGCTCTTTGTCGATGACCTCCCGGCCCGGCGCGTGCTCGCGCGCATACTCGAGCACCTGATCGAGCGAGAGACGGGCCGGCTCTGCGACGCTGGTGGCGCCCTGCGCGCGGGCGAGGGTCGACAGGCTCAGGCTGAGCACGAAAGGCAAGGTGAGAAGGCGGGTGGTCCGAGTGGACCCGTAGCGAGAAACCATGGGGAAATGACTCCAGTGGAGCGCTGAGGACAGGAGGCGCGCGCTCGACCCGCCCTGGAGCGGGGAGCTGCGCGCAAAATGACGCGAGGTGGCCGGCAGGGTACGAAACGCACCCCACCACCGAGCGACCTGACCGGAAGGACCAGGTCGGACGGATTAGATCAGTCGGTGCGAGCGCGAAGCGTTGGGTGGACGCAGCAGCACGGGGCGGTAGCCACTGCGAGGCTCACCGAGGTTCGGGACGGCGAAGACCATCGGCTCGGACGCGAGCGCGCTTGGAACGACGAGGGTCGCTCCAGGAAGCGCGTTCGGGTGCGCGCAGCCGGGACAATGCAAGCAGGACTGAGGGCACTCCCCGGCGCCATCGTCGCACTCCCCGGCGCAGCACGAGGCCCCAGTGAGCGCGAAAGCGGCCTCGCGCGCGAGATCCGCAGGCCCGGGAACGCACGCCAAGACCACCAGGAAAAGCCAGGCCCGGAGCCAAAAGCGGGAAGCAGAGCGGGGCCGCTGCACGGTAGGGCAGCGTGCCCCCGCTCGCGCCCCGCCGCAAGGCGGGTCCCTTCACCGCGTCTTCACCGCAACCCCAAGCCGCGTCGCGAAGTAGTGAGCTTCTCCGTCCGTACCGGGCCAGAACGTGCCGTCCACGGAGAGCGGCCAGCTCGCCTGCCCACCGAGCGGGACCAGGACGATGTCGTTCGGCCGGACGTCGATACGTAAGCGACCGAGCCCACCCGCTCTGTCCTCCCACTCGCCCCCGTATTCCTCGAGCTGCCCGAGCTCCGGCTCGAGCTCCGCCCGCTCGAGCTCCGGCCCGAAATAGAGGTCGACCGCATCGTGAAGAAACGGCAAGAAGTTGCCGGCGTTGACCGCAAAAGCAACGCCGAAGCGCCGACTCGGAATGAACAGCAGCCCGGCACCGAACCAGGGCAACCCGCCCAGATGGTAGGCAACGAGCTCCTCGCCGTAGCGTTCCAAGAACATGCCGTGACCATAGTCACTACGGCCGCCGTTCGAGACCGAGGTCTGGCTCGAGAGGAGCCCGGCGCGCAGCTCATCCGAGAATGCCGTCGATTCGCCGAGCAGTGCTCGGAGCAGCGCGGTCAAGTCCCGCGCACTGGCCCAGGCTCCCCCGGCTGCTTCGATCAGCCCACAGCCGATCGCGTCCGGAACCGGATAGCTCGGATTCTGGCCGACGGCGCGCGGGGTGCTGCCACCCGATTTGTCATAGGTCGCGGTGCCCGCGCCAGCGGGGGAAAAGACGGCGTCCGTGATCACCTCGGGTAGACGTCGACCGGTGACTTCTTCCAGAGCAGCGCCGACCAGGGCAAACCCGCCATTCGAGTAGTTGAAGAGCACTCCGGGTGGAGCCCACACCGGATCCGCAGAGTGAGCCCGCGCCCAGTCGCTGGGCGTGTCGAGCCCCGGTTCGCAGGCGGAGGAATCAGGGACCCCAGCCTGGTGGCTCAGGGCCAAGCGGGGGGTGATCGCCGGATCGGCGCCGCTGACGTGGCTCTCGATCGGCGCATCCAAGTCCCAGAGCTCCTGCTCGGCCAGGGAGAGCGCGGCGGTGGCCAAGAACACCTTCGACACCGACGCCAGCAAGAACAGGGTCTCGTCCGTGACGGGCTCTCCCGTGCCGTCGGTGTCGCCGAAGCCGTCCGCGAGCAGAACGGCGCCGTCTTTGACCACGACGAGGAAACCCCCGGTGGCATCGCTCTGCGCCAGCCGGTCTTCGAATTCTCGCTGGAGCGCCTCCGTTCGACTGTCATCGTCGCTCAGCTCGGCCACGTCCCAGCCAGGCGCGTGCGTCGTCACCTCCCCCGGCAAGAAGCGCTGGCCGTCGACGGGGACCATTTGCTCCGCACTGCTGCAGCCAGCCAGTGTGGCGAGCGCGAGCAGAAGAAAGCGAGGGCGGTGTCGAGTCTGCACTCTGCTCGGCTAGCACGGCTTGCTTCCCGGTGTGGAGTGGCTCACCCTGCCGAGAATGGAGACGCTCGAGCTCCGCCTTCTGCTCGCGTCGCTCGCGCTGGCTCTGCCGATGGGCTGTGGAGGCGCGACGGACGCGGGTGCGACCGGGGGCAGCGGAGGCATGCCGAGCGGCGGCGGCGGAGCGGCCGACGGCGGAACGACCTCAGGCGGCTCGATCGGCCAAGCCGGAGCCAGCTCGGGCGGCGATCCGACCGCCGGTGCGGGAGGGGCGGCCGAGTGCCCCCTGGCCCCGGTCGCGCGGCTTTTTCCAGTCATCGGACCGTTCTGGTTCGGCCCGGATCCGGGTCCGTGTTCGGACACGGACGGCTCGACCTACGCCTACGAAGGCGGCCTGCTCGCGAGCTCGACGCAGGGTGGCGGCGAGACCTACCTGCGGGACGACCAGGATCGCCTGATCGAGGTGGTCTCGAACAGCGACCCGGCAACGTACGAGTACGTGGACGGAGAGGTGCTCGAGACGCGAACCTCCCACACGGCCGTCTACACCCTGAGCGAGCGCGGCTACCCGCTCGTGGCCAGCGTGGTCTTCACCGACTCGGGTGATCTCGAAACCTACGACTACGTCTACGAAGATTGCCGCCTCGTCCTGCGCCAGGGGCCGCCGAGCCGGGGCGACCGCTCGTACACCTATGACGACCACGGGCACCTCGAGACCTTGAACGACGGCGGAAGCGTCACCACCTACGACTACGGCTGCTGGTGACACCGACTGGAGGGCAAGAACTCTTGCAGCTCTCAGACTCCGCCTGACCCGCCATCGTAGGGGGCATGAAGCTCTCTCGAAGTATCGTGACACTGGCGCTCGGCTCCGCGTTTCTGGCCAAAAGCTCACTTTGCGAGGAGGCCGAGCCCTCTCCCACCGATCCCGACTTGCCGTCGGCGGGAGCGGAAGGTCCTGCCGAAATCAAAGATGAGCCGAAGCCCGAGCCCGAGCCCGAGCCGGAACCCAAAGCGAAGCCGAGACCTGCGCCAGCGGCCGAGTCTGGTGGGCCGGTCGGTCGCGTGCTGCGCGTCGAGGATGGCATCGTCGTTTTGATCAAGGATCCCTTCGGCACCCTGCAGCTCGGCGACCGGGTCGGCTTTCGCGACGCGCTCGGCGACGAGCGCATCATCGGCAAGGTCGTGCGCGTCAACAACAAGACGTACTACGTGCGCATCCAGGTCAACGAAGAGGTCAAAATCGGCGAGCTGGCCTACCGCACGCCCTCCGAGCCCACCGGGCGCCTCGTCCTGCCGGTGTCGAGCGACTACCGCGCGCAGTTCGATCTCGACATCAAACCCTGGGTGGGGCTCAACGATTCGGACTCGGGTGCCCTCTTCGAGGCCAACCTACGTTTCCGGCTGTCGGAACGTCTGCGCCTTTCCGCCGTGCTCGAACCGCTGGTGCCGCCCGTCGGCGCGACGCCTCTGTCCTTCGAGGCGTACGTGGCCCCGTCGGTGTCGTTCAAGCTGGCGGAAATGGGCTTCGGTGTCGGCGCCGGCACCACGAACGTCAATCCCTGGGGCGATCCGCAGGTGGGTGTCCTTCTGACGCCCATCCTGCGAGTGGGCCACGAGGACGGCCTGACCTTGCGGGCGCGTAGCAGCGCCATCGTCTATGGCGGCCACGCGCTGTTCGCGAGCTTTCGAGCGGACGCAGCCATCCCGGTCGCCTATGGCGCCCGGCTGCTGGCCGGCTGGGGCGGTGGCGACAGCGGCTACAGCTACTTCGAAATCGGCATCGAGCTCCTCTTGGTCGGCAACGGCCAGCGCGGGAGTTGGTTCGGTCGTGGGCTGCTCGGCTACGGGGGCGCCCACGCCGCCGAAACGGATCCCACTTACGGCACGACCGCCTACATCAACAACGCTGGCCCATACCTCGCGCTCGGTGTCAGTCGGCGCTTCTAGGCGGGGTGCCCGTACCCCGGCGGTGGGTATCGCACTGGGGCGGTTTGACCCCCACTTATCTTGGGGGTGGGTCTAGAATACCTGACGCCATTACCATAACTTGCCCAGTTATGCGCTCAATCACCGTCACCCTCTTGGGCTGCCTCCTGGGTACCGGGTGCGTCTCTGCTCCCGGCAATCCGAATGAAGACGTGCTCGTGCCCGGACCGGTGGCCGATGTGAGCGAGACGCCGAGCGCCCCCCTGCCGACCAAGACCTGCCGCGGCCGCAGCGACTGCGGCTCCGACGAAGCGTGCGTGGCGACGCTCCCGGGAATCTCTGAATGCCTGACGCTTGCGGAGGCGGGCGAAGAGGAGCCGGCCGACGGCCCGGACGGGCAAATGGCGCCACCTGCCGGCATGCTCCGCGGCGCCGCGCGCTTCGAGCGACGGGGAAGCGCGCGATGAGGCCCTGGCTCGCAGGCGCGAGGGTGGCCCTTGCCAGCGTGGTTTTCGCCGCGCCAGCCTGGTCCGTCACTACGACTCAGGTCGCGACGCTCGGCGCCACGGTGGACGGGACGGCGCTGGGTGACGTCGATGGCGACGGACGCCTGGAGATGGCGGTGCTGACGCGCCCAGGCAAGACGGCGTCCTCGGGCATTTCGCTCTGGGACGGCAAGGGCAAGGTGCTCTGGAACCAGTTCTCCAAGGTCGAGCTGGCCGGCTTCCCGCTCATGGCCGACTTCGATGGCGATGGGTTCGACGACGTTGCTTACTGTGAGCTGGCCGAGAGCGGCTATTGCAAGGTGCTCGGGCCGACAGGCCAACTGAAGTCCCAAGTGGGGCCATTCTATTTTCCCGGCATGACGAACGTCGGCCCGTCGGCAACCGACATCACCGGCGACGGCGTGCCGGAGCTCATCGTCGCCAGCTTCGGTGGCAAGGTGGCGGCCTTTCAGGGGGCCGCCAAAGGCACGAGCAAACAGCTGTGGTCGACGGACCTCTGGGCTGCCTACGGTGAGCAGATCTTCGGCCACCCGGCGATCGGTGACATCGACGGCAACGGCACCCCAGAAATCGTCGTCGCTGGCTACAACTGGGGTACGACCTTCGCCATCGACGCCAAGACCGGGAAGGTCAAATGGGTCAGCAAGGACCCGAGCGGAAAGGCCTACGCGTATGCGAACGGGGCCCTGCTCACCGACATGGATGGCGACGGCGTGCGTGACGTGGTGCTGACCCTGACATCGAGCGATGGCGTGGACACCGTGTCACTCCTCGACGGCAAGACCGGCAACTACCGGAGCCAGCTGAAACTGGCGGGGTCCATCCTATCCTTCGCCACCGCAGTCGCGGCCGACGTCGACGGCAATGGGAAGCGCGAAACCTTCTTGCAAGGCGGCGACGGCATCCTGCGCGAGCTGGTCCTCCGCAACGGCGCGCTCAGCATCAATCGCTCGCTGAACTTGGGAGCCAAGAGCTGGGCCTCACCGAGCTTCGTCGACCTGAACCAGGACGGCATCCTGGAAATCGTCGCTTCATCGGTCAGCAAGCTGAGCTTCTTGGACGGCAAGACGCTGACGACCAAGGACAGCTATGCGAGCAAGCTCGGCGGTCTCATGCCAACCTCCATAGTGGGCGACATGGACCGCAACGGCACCGTCGACCTGTATTTCGGTTCCTGGAACGCGCAGACGCTCGAACGCATCGAGTTCAAGAGCCAAACGGCGACGAGCTGGCGTGGCCTGGGCGGCGGCGCAACGCGGTCGGGCGAGCAGTCTCCCACCAGTGCCCTTCCGACCAGCGCCGCTTGGGATGCTGCGCGGGACAAGGTGCTGGGGCTGATCAACGGCGGGGGCCTACCCGCAGCCACGGCGCAAACGCTGAAGACCCGTGTATTGCCGCTACTCGACAACGTCGCGATCCGCGTCGAGCGGGGACAGATGGCCAGCGCCTTGAGCCGAGTCAAGACCGCGATCACCCGGCTCGAAACCGAGGTCCGGGGTTACGACTCCACGGCGCTCCGGCGCGAGCTGGCCGAGCAAGCCATCATGACGGCGCAGATGTACCGCGAGCGTGTCGCCGCTTTCTCTGGAACGAAGCCCCTGGCGAGCGCTGACCTAAACCTCAAAAATGCCAAGGACAGCCTGGCGAGGAACGACCCGCGGACGGCGTCCGACTACGCTGCCAAGGCGGCAGCCGACGTGCAGACGGCCGCGAACAACGTGAGCACGTTCGTGCACGGCACCTGCGCCCAGGCACTCGGTACCACCGACCCCGTGCTGAAATGGGAGTGTCAGCTGCTCAGCGTGCATCAAACGCTGATCGGCAAGACGGGCCAGCTTGCCCGGGCCCGCGATCAGCTCGAAGATGCCATCCTGGACCTCGCCGACCTCGACATGGATAGTACGCTGGTCGATCTGGCGGATACGGTGCAAGAGCTCGCCAAGCAGGCCGGCACCACCGCCACCCAGCTAGCGGTTGCCACTCCCGCCGAACGGCTCACGCGCATGTACCTTGACGACGTGACCCTAGCGGGCGGGCAGACGGCTGCGCTTTTGACCTCGGCCGAGCAGTCATACACGACCGGTAAGACCGAGCTCGGAAAGGCCAACTACGGTAGGGCGCTCGACGCTTTCGAGAAAGCGGCCGACACCGCGTCGCCCTGATTTGCGCAGCCGGCCGCCACGCCTGGCCGCATCGCACACGCTAGCGCCGCCGTGCTAGTCTCGCGCCATGCTCGTCGTCATCGTCGATGTTTGGGTCAAGCCGGATAGCGTCCCGGCTTTTGCCGAAGCCACCAGACACAACGCCGCCGCTAGCCTGCAGGAAGCGGGGATCGCCCGCTTCGACGTCGTCCAGGACAAGGCCGACCCCGGGCACTTCGTCTTGATCGAGGTGTACCGGAGTGATGCGGCACCGGCCGCACACAAAGAGACCGCGCACTACGCCCGCTGGCGCGACACGGTGGAGCCGTTCATGGCCCGGCCGCGTTCGAGCGTGAAATACGGGAGCCTGTTCCCGGACGACGAGCACTACTGAGCGGGCGATGGATTTTTCGTTTGCGACAGCGGCCGAGATCGTCTTCGGCCGAGGCGTAGCGCGTCAGCTGGCGCCGCGGGCACTCTTGCTCGGCAGCCGACCCTTGGTCGTCACCGGTCGAGGGGCCGCGCGGCACGCCTGGCTCTTTGCTGATTTCGAGGCGCGCGGGACCACCGCCGTGCACTACGTCGTGCAGTCGGAGCCAACGACCGAGGACGTGGCGGCGATCGTCGAGCTCGGTCGCCGGGAGCTGGTCGACGTGGTGGTCGGTCTGGGCGGTGGGAGCGCCCTGGACTTGGCCAAGGCCGCAGCCGGCCTCATCCCCGCTCCTGGCGAGGCGCTCGACTACCTGGAGGTGGTGGGCCGCGGCGTCCCGCTGCCGGGACCAGCATTGCCGAGCGTGCTCGCGCCCACGACGGCTGGCCCTGGCGCCGAGGTGACCAAGAACGCCGTCATCGAGGTGCGCGAGCATCAGCTGAAAGTCAGCTTGCGCAGCCCGCTCCTTCTGCCGCGCGTGGCACTGGTCGACCCGGAGCTTTGCGTGAGCCTGCCGCCCGACGTCACCGCAGCAACGGGCTCCGACGCGCTCACGCAAGTCATCGAGCCGTTCCTGTCGTGTCGCTCGAACCCCCTCACGGACGCGCTCTGCCGCGAGGGCATCGTCCGCGGGGCCCGTTCGCTAGTGCAAGCCTTTCAAAAAGGCTCCGACCTCGCCGCCCGCGAGGATCTTTGCCTGACGAGTTTGTTTGGTGGCCTGGCACTGGCCAACGCCAAGCTCGGAGCCGTGCACGGCTTCGCCGCACCCCTGGGTGGTCTCTTGCACGCGCCGCACGGCGCTCTCTGCGCAGCCCTGCTCAGCGCGAGTTTGCGCGTCAATCACGCGGCGCTCTTGGCGCGAGAGCCGGATTCCCCGGCCCTCGCCCGCTTGGACGAGCTCGGCGTGCTCCTGACGGGATCTCCGGGCGCGAACGTGGAGGACGCCTTCGCCTGGTGCGAAAGCACGACGAAGGCCCTTGGGATACGGGGCCTGTCCGCCCTCGGCCTGCGGAAGGGTCTCTTGACCGACGTCGTGCGCAAGGCCAAGCAAGCGAGCAGCATGCAGGGCAACCCCATCGTGCTCACCGACGGCGAGCTCACGGAGATGCTCGAGCGATCGCTGTGAGCCCGCTCGCCTACTCGACGTGACAGATCACGGTCGACAGGTAGAGGCCCTGAGGAAAGGCGGGAGGGACCGGGTGGTCGGCCCCTTGAAACACCCGCTCGACGACGACGGCTCGCCGGCGCGCGTCCTTGGCACCGAGGGCCACGGCGCGCTCGATCTCGACCATGCCAATCGACTGCGAGCACGACGACAAGACGACCAAGCCTCCCGGCGTCGCAGCGCCGAGCGCTGCAGCTGCGATGCGGCGAAAGGCGCGGAGCGCGCGCTCACGCGCCGCCCGGCCGGGAGCCAGCTTGGGCGGGTCTGCCACCACGAGCTCGAAGGCGCCGGGGTGGGCCGCCATGAACTCGACGGCATCGGCTTTGCGCGCGATGACGGACACACCCTGGGCAGCGGCGAGCGCGCCCAGCACTTCCAAGGCCGGCGCACTCGAATCGACGCTCGTGACCTCGCGCGCGCCCCCACGCGCGGCAGAAAGGCCAATGGCACCCACGTAGCTGTAGGCGTCGAGCACGCTCCGGCCGGCGCTCAGCGCTTCGACGCGCTCTCGAAGCGGCCGTTGATCGAAATAGAAGCCGGTCTTCTGTCCGAGGGCGATCGGCAGCTCGAAGCGGAGCCCGCGCTCACTGAAGCAGAGCGCGTCCGGCGCCGTGCCGAACAGGACCCCGGGCGGACGCGCGAAGCCTTCAGCCTCCGCCACGCGCGGACTCGTGCGATCGACAATGCCCTCCGGCCCGAGCACGCTGCAGAGAGCCTGGACCACGATGTCGACACGGCGCGCCATGCCTGCCGTCCCGAGCTGGAGCACCAGATGCGGCCCGTAGCGATCGACCACCAGGCCGGGCAGGCCGTCGCCCTCGCCATGCACCAATCGATATCCATCGGTCGGGCGGGCACCGACGTCCGGGAGCCCGAGCGCGCGCCGACGCTCGATGGCCGCACGGAGCCGCCGCTCGACGAGGGGCTGGTCGAAGCCGCCTTCGTCCGCCAGAGCGAAGAGCCGCACCGCGATGGCAGAACGCTCGGCAAAGAAGCCGCGGCCGAGCACATGCCCTTCGGCGTCCACCACCACGACCTCGTCCCCGTGCGCCGCCGTACCCCGCACCTGGGCGATGCCCTGCGGGAAAACCCACGGATGTCCGGCCCACACCGGCTGAACGTGCCCGCCCTTCAGGACCACTTCGGCCATGCGGGCCCCCCATACCACGACCCCTCGCTGCGATTCCGACCGACTCGGCGTCGCGCGATCACTTCACACTCTTTCGCGGTCCGAGGGCGGGTAGCGAAAACAACCACACAGCCTGGAGATCGAGCGACAGCAGAAACCGGTCTGACACCCCTGTCCTAGGCCGTGTACGTTCGTGCGCGCACGCGGTGTGCCCTTTTGCCCCAGGCCTCATGGAGGCCCCCAATAAATGGCTGGATTCGTCGCCGAGCGCGCGGGGGACTAGTCAGCCGTACCGGGCGCTGGCGTGTTTCCAAGATGGCGCGCCCCATGCATCGCATCTTAAATGCTTGGGGCCTTTCAAGTCCCCGGCCTTCCTTGTAAAAAATGTCGGGTTCGTTCGGGGCGCGGTGTCCCTCGCGGACACGAGAACCACTCTCACTAGGAAGGTGAGACTGGCTTCCAACGAATCAGTACTCGAGGCAGTCCCACGAACGTGCGGGGCCACTTCGACAACAACACCGCGGGCCCCGTCCCGGTAAACGAGAAAAAGAAAGAGGAGCTTTTAGCAATGGCATTGATCAAGAAGGTGGGTTTCTTCGGCGCCCCGCTGCTCATCATGGCAGCAGGTGCGCTCGCGACGCAGGGCTGCGATTCCAGCGACGTGTGCGGTCCCTGTGGCGACGTGGAAAAGGGCGCTCTGGGCATTTCCGGCAGCGCAAAGCTCGACGGCTTCTTCAATGCCGTCGCGGTCATGAAGACGAATGCCGACGCCTCCGTCAAGGAGTTCGAGGTCGGCCTCGGCAATCTCGAAGTGGCCTTCACGGGCGAGGTCGGCACGGGTGACCTGAGCGCACGCGTGGACGACCTCGTCGGCGCGATCCAGGCCGACATCGCGGCCAACGTCGAGGGTAGCCTCACCGTCGATTACGTCGAAGCACAGTGCACGGCCAACGTCGACGTTGCGGTCAACGCGCAGGCCAACTGCGAAGTCGAAGCAGGCTGCGACGTGAGCGCCGAGTGTGAGGGCGGCGAAGTCTCCGTCAAGTGCGAAGGCTCGTGTAGTGGCTCCTGCGAAGGCACCTGCGAAGGCATGGCCAAGTGCGAGGGCGAAGTCACTGCGACCGCTGATTGCAGCGGCACCTGCGAAGGTAGCTGCGAGATCGACGGCTCGGCCACCTGCGAGGGTACCTGCCGCGGTACCTGCAGCGGCAACTGCTCGGCATACGCCAGCAGCGATACCGGCGCTGACGCCGAGTGCGCCGGCGAGTGCGACGGCACCTGCGAGGGCACCTGCGAGCTCAAGGTCGCGGCAGAATGCCAGGGTACTTGCCACGGCAAGTGCACGGTCGAAGCCTCGGCAGACGTCGAGTGCTCGGGCGAGGTCAAGTGCGAGGGTGAGTGCAAGGGCGAGTGCTCGGGCGGCTGCGAAGGCACCGCGACTCCTCCGAGCTGCTCGGCTGAAGGCAGCTGCGATGCTTCGGCTGACTGCCAGGCTTCGGCCAGCGCTCAGGCCAGCGCCGACGTGAAGTGCACGCCTCCGAGCATCAGCGTCGAATTCGCGCTCGCCGCCAACGCCGACGCCTCGGCTCAGGCCGAGTTCTCGGCCAAGATGGCAGCTCTCCAGGTCAACGGCGTCGCCATGCTCGGCTCTTTCGCCAAGTACGGCGCCCTGTTCGAGGGTGACAGCTGCGCTGCCGCCAGCGTCTCGGCAGCCCTCGACGGCGTGCTCGAAGGCGTGATCAGCGGTGAGCTGGTGGCCGAGGTGCCCGCCGGCAAGCTGCCGTGCGTGCAGCCCGCGGTCGAGTCGTCCATCAACACGATGGCCAGCCTCGTCTCGGAATCCGCCGCCAACCTCGAAGCGCAGGCTTCGTTCGCCACCGCCTTCACGGGTGGCTTCAGCGGCGGCTGAGCTGATAGAAGCCGCGCATGGCCATCGGCGATGCGCGCAACCTTGGACGGCTGCCAGGAATCCTGGCAGCCGTCGGCTTTTTGTTGTCGGGGATCCTGGAGTGGGTCCACGTCCAGACCAACGTCTTCCCGGCCGCGGATAGCTACTGCTCGGTCGGCGCGAAACTGGACTGCACGGCCGTCGCCGCGTCCCCTCACTCGGTTCTCTGGGGGTTGCCCCTGGCCGTCATCGGCCTCGCCGGCTTTTCGGCCCTGTTCATCGCGAGCCGTCAGCGTTCGGTCTGGCTTTTGCCACTGTCCGCCATCGCCGCGGCCGCGTCGCTCGCTCTGGCGGCGCTGAGCGGCATCGGTCTGGGCACGTTCTGCCTCCTCTGTGAGGCGGTTCATCTCACCGCCCTCGCGCTTTTGGTGGTGGTGGTGAAACGGCGCGCGGCGCTCACGGGCAGCTTTCAGGACCGCTCGACGCTCGCTAGCGTGCTCGGCTTCCCGGCTCTCTTGCTGCTCGCCACCTGGATCTCCCTCCCCCCGTACTGGGCAGCCTTCAGCTACAAGGGCGTGCCCCCTGCGCCGACCGGAGTCACGGCTGACGGTGTGCCCTGGATCGGTGCCGCCTCGGAGCCAGCCCACGTCGTCGACGAGTTCACCGACTACACGTGCCCGCATTGCAAGGTTGGCGCGGCGCGGTCGCTGCGTCTCCTCGCCAAGCATCCCAAGGTTCGCCTCGTGCGGCACCAGAACCCGCGCATGCGCTGCGCCCTGGGCACGAGCTCTTGCTTGCCTGCGCGTCTGGCCGGTTGCGCCGCCCAGCAGGGTCGCTTCTGGCAAGCGGATCGCTACCTCTTTGCCTACGCGGACGCGCGCAGCAAGCTCGACGTGCCCCGATTCGCGGAGGAGGTGCACCTCGATCTGGCGCGGCTCGAGGCCTGTGTGAAAGAGCCAGCTGCCTACGCCGAGGCCGAACGCGGCTTCGAGCTCGCCCGCAAACGTCGCCTGCGGGACACACCCGGCTATCTGGTGGACGGCAAGCGCGTCCCAGTGGACGAGCTGGACCGAGCCCTGCGCTGAGCCGGGCACTGGGCGCGGCGCGATCGGCTGGTGCTTTCCCCGGGCCCTGCTACCTCCGCCGCATGAGTTCTGCGCCAGCGCCTGGTGGCCTCCCCGACGTCCAGAACGTCCTGCTCGTGATGAGCGGCAAAGGCGGGGTGGGAAAAAGTACGGTCGCCGCCAACCTCACCCTGGCCCTCAAGCGCCAGGGCTATCGGGTGGGGCTTTTGGACGCGGACATGTACGGCCCCAGTGTGCCCACCATGTTCGGCATCACGGGCAAGCCACAAACCAACGGTCAGAAAATCATCCCGCTCGAGCGCTTCGGCGTCAAACTCATGAGCATCGGCTTCTTGCTGGATGACGCACGCGCGGCGGTCGTGTGGCGCGGACCGATGCTGCATGGGGCACTAACCCAGTTCATCGCGGACGTGGCCTGGGGACCGCTCGACTACTTGGTCGTCGATCTCCCGCCCGGCACGGGCGACGTGGCGCTGACTCTGTCCCAGAAGCTCGCGGTCACCGGAGCGGTGATGGTCACGACGCCACAGGAAGTCGCGCTTGCCGACGTCTACAAGTCCGTATCGATGAACGAAAAAGTCGGAATTTCCATCGCCGGCGTGGTCGAGAACGCGAGCTACTTCGTCTGCGATGGTTGCGACAAGCGGCACGAGCTCTACGGGAGCGGGGGCGGGCAGAAGGTCGCCGAGATGGCCGGTGCCCCACTCCTTGCGCAGTTGCCCCTGGAGGCGTCCGTACGCTCCTGGGGAGACGCCGGTACGCCCGTGGTGCAAGCCGCCCCAGGATCGCAGATTGGGCAGGCGTTTCTGCAACTTGCGGACCGGGTCGTGGCACGCCTCGCCGAGATGAGCGAGAGCGCGGAAGCGGCTCCAACCATCGACCGTTCTGGCGGACAGAACCGGCACCTGCCCATCACGCGCGGCTAGGCGGCGCGCGGCCGGTTCCGCCGTTTGGATCCGCGACCGAGGCGCGATATGAGCGGTCCCCGGACGGGCGCCTGAGCGCCCACCCGGACCAGCGATGGCCCCCAATTCAACACCTGAACCCTCGGCACCGGAACAGCCCCCGGAGACCGAATCCCCTCCCCAGTCTAGCGCAGCTCCGGGCGAAAGCGCGCTCGCGCCGCCTGCCGTGCAGGGCGATGCCGTGAGCTCGGAGAGCTCGCCCGACGAAGCGAGCGCAGGCGAGGGCGCCGATGACTCGGACGACGGCTCCGAGGACGGGACGGACGACGGTGACACTGATGCGCACGACGAAGGTGCAGCTGCTGGCGACGCAGCTCCCGGAGATGCGCCAGCGAAGAAAAAGAAGAAGCGACGACGCAAGAAGAAGCCCGACGGCCATCACCACGCCAGCGAGCGAGCTCCGTTCCACGTCGGCGAAGAGGTCTTCGGCAAGGTGACGGCGGTGCTCGACACGGCCGTGATGATCGATCTGTCGGGCAAGGCGCTCGCGATTTTCGACCGCGGCGAGATGGCGGAAGACGACCTGGTCCCGGCGGTGGACGATCGGTTCGTCGCCAAAGTCCTGTGCGACGGTGCGCGCGGAGGGCTGGTGGTCTTGACCCGGAAGCCCCTGCGTGAGGAAGAATCCAAGCCCAAGGTCGAGCAAGCGGCCAAGGACGGCACGCTCGTCATGGGCCTGGTCACAGGCGTGATCAAGGGCGGCGTCGAGGTCTTGATCGATGGCTTGCGCGCCTTCGCGCCCGCGTCTGGGATGGATCTGCACCCCCGCGCCGCCAATTTCGTGAACCTGGTCGGACAGCGCCTCGACTTCAAGGTTTCGACCTACGAGAAGCACGGCCAAGACGTCGTCGTCACGCGGCGGCCCATGCTCGAGAAGGAGGCGCACGAACGCCGCAAGCGGGCGCGCGAGCTCCTCCAAGAGGGCATGGACATGCAAGGTCTGGTGCGCACCGTCGTGGAGTGGGGCGCCTTCGTGGCCTTGCCCGCGGCCGAGTATCTCGAAGGCTTGGTGCACATCTCCGAGCTCAGTCACAACCCGCGCGATCGGGTGGCGGACCTACTCAAGCCGGGGCAGAAGATCGACGTTCGCATCCAGAAGATCGACGAGAAGGGCAAGATCTGGCTCAGCCGCAAGGCATTGGTCGAGGATCCCTTCGCCAAGCTCACCGAGCACCTGAAGCCCGGCGCCGTCGTGGAAGGCACCGTCACGCGAGTCGAGGACTTCGGCGCGTTCATCCAGATCGCCGACGGCTACGAGGGCCTCTGCCACGTCTCGGACATGGGCGTCACCCGCATCGAGGATGCACGCAAGGTGATGCAACCTGGACAGGTCGTGCGGGTGCTCGTGCACCACATCGATCCCAAGGACCGCCGCGTTGCACTCCACCCTGCGCCAACCCCCGAGCAGGAGGCCGAAGAACGCCAGAAGGTGGTGCGCGGTCAGAAGCTCAAGGTCGAGGTCGTCAAGATCGAGCAAGCCGGCCTCACGGTGCGCATCCTCGGCGCCACCGGCCGCCATGCGCGGGGCTTCCTCCCCGCCGGACAGACTGGAACGCCACGCGGCGCCGAGTTGCGCAAGCATTTCACGCAAGGCTCCATCCTCGAAGTCTTGGTGTCCGAGATCGACCCCAAGCGCCGCGAACCGAAGCTCAGCGTGACCAAGCTCGCGCAAGAGGAAGAGCGCAAGGCGCACAAGGAATACCAAACCAAGATGCGCAAAGAGTCGAACTTCGGCACCCTGGGCGATCTGCTCAAGAGCAAGCTCGGCGGTTAGCTCACTCGCCGCCGTATTTGACGGCAGTGGTGCAGCGGGGATTGTCGAGCATGTCCTTGATGATCTTCTCGCCCCGATCGACGTTGACCTGGAGCTTGGCAATTTCCTCGTCGTCGAGCTTCTTGAGCTGCGCCTCGCTGGCATTCTGCAAGCGCGCACGCCACGGCTTCTGTTCCATCTGTTCGTACGACGAACGGATGGTCATGCCCGAATCATAGATGTTCTCGAGCCCCTGCACGCAGCCGTGCATCTGCTCTCGGTCGGGCCCTTCCGGGCTTTCGAGCGTGCCGTCGACGTACCAGTCGAGCACCTTCGGATCCTCGGCGTTCACCACCCAGCCGTAGTCTGGCACGCTCATGATGCTTGCGCGGTCCTCCCCGCCGCGGACGAGCGGGTAGAGGTGCTTTTCCGCCGCAGCGATGATTTCGTCGAACGTTTTGCCCTGGCGTGCCGTCTCGTTCGGCTCGTAACCCTTGTCGGTCTTGATCGCCATTTCGAGCACGTTGTATTTGCCGTCTTGCAGGACCTTGATCAGGTCTTTGGCGTCCCGGTGGGCCTCCCGGTACATGTTGCGGATCAGATCCTCCGCCGCGCCCGTGTGCCGCAAGCGATAGGCGAGCGGGCGAGCTGACAAGAGGCGCGTATCGACCCAGCGCCTCTTCCCGTCGGCCGTCTTCACCACCGCTCGGTTGGCCTCGATGAACTCCTGCACCTCCGAGCCTTTGGTCAGGGTGGCCTTGCTATCCGTCACATGACAGACGGTGACCGGATCACCGGCCAACAGGTATTCTCCCTTCTCGGGCGGGTCGATGGCGTAGTTCTCTTGGATGCCGCCTGGCGGAAAGGGGTCCTCGATCGACATCCCAAGCCACACGACTTGATCCGTGAAGCGCCCGGCGAGCAGGTCGGCGCTGGTGATGGGCAGGAAGTGTTTGTCTTGGTTCGCCAAGTCGTCACCGGCGTCGGCCGGCGGCGTCGGGCAAGCCATGTTCGGCGCGGGATCCTCGGCCGGCGGCGGCGGCTCCGTGTTCGTCGTCTTCGGCGGCAGACAGCCCACCAGCAAGAAGGGGAGAACCGAAGCAGCAGATCGAAAGAGGAATGAGCGCATCGGACGCGATGATAGACGCCGCGGGCGCGGCCGCTACTCCCACGAAGTGAAATTCCTGCACGCGGTGGAACGGTTGAATCGACGGGCACGGTGAAGCCAAAGTGGAATGTGAGCGGGCCGTGAGGGCATCCCCCTGGCGCGCACCTCCGAAAAGCGGACGAACACACCGGAGACGGAGTCGAGACGTGTAGGCAAAATGGCAACATCTGTCGCCGAAGAATTTGCTACGCACGCCATGCCGACAGATGGAATGCACAAGTTTTCACTTTGCCGACCTACGTGAGCAAGCTATGAGTGCTGACATGCTTTTGTCGCGTCGCTTGCGAGCTCGGGTGTGGCCTCAGCTCGGCCCGGGCCTGTTCCTTTTGACGACCCTCGTGCCACGACTTGCTGACGCGCAGGCGCCGGCAGTCTGCGCAACCGAAGCACACGCCGCGACCAATGCGGATGGCCTCCTGGCCCTGGCCAGATGCTACGAAAAGGCCGGGAAGACCACGTCGGCTTGGAGCGCGTACAAGAAGGTCGTCGTCGCCGATCTGAAAGAAGGAAAGGCGGACGCGGCCACGCAGGCTCGCGGTGACGTGGCTCGTCTGGAGAAGGGCCTCGCGCGCGTGACGGTCGTCATGCCGCCGGAGAACGTCGCGTTGGCGGGCGCAGCCGTCGTGCGCGGCGAGCAGGCAGTGCCTCGCGGCTATTGGGGCATCGCCGTCCCAGTCGATCCCGGCGACTACGTCGTGAAAGCGTCGGCACCCGGGTACAAGAACGTCGAGGCCAACGTGACGGTCGCGGCTGGCGCCAGCTCCAGCGTGACCTTGCCCGTCATGGAGGCAGGGGAAGGTGGCGCTCCGGTCGCCGCCGCAGCTGCGGCAGGAGCGGGCGTCGCCGTAGCGGGCGGAGCTACGGCTGCTGCCGCGCCCACGCCAGCACCTGCCGCCGCCCCGGCGCCTGTCGCCGCGCCGACACCAGCTCCAGCGCCGGCACCCGCCGCCGCGCCGGCCCCAGTTGCGGTCGCGCCGCCACCGGTCGAGCCCCCGCCCCCAGCTGCGCCGCCACCGGCCGAACCGGCGGCCGCACCGCCGCCACCGGCCGAACCTCCACCCGCAGCACAAGCTGCCGCGTCACCCCCGCCGCCAGCTGAAAAGGCGCCCAAGCGAGGCCCGGGCGCCGGTCCGTGGATCCTCGGTGGAGCCGGCCTCGCCCTAGCCGGTGCAGGCACCGCGTTCGCCTTCCTCGGCTACCAAGACAACGAGGCCGCCAAGGACATCTGCCCGAATTCGCCGCCTGACCCGTGCAGCGCGAGCGACGTGACGGAATGGCGCGGCCATACGAGCTCGGCCAGCACGAACTACATGATCGCCTACATCGGCTGGGGCGTCGGCGGCGCCGCGGTGATTGGCGCGGCAACGTGGCTCATCGCCGGCAGCGGCGGCAGCCAGAGTGCGAGCGCAACCGGCGCCATCCCCATCCTGGCCACGGACAGGACGCAGCGCCGACCGACCTTGGCCCTGCGGCCCATTGCGAGCCCAAGCGCATTTGGCGTGCTCGCCACGGGGAGCTTCCAATGAAACGAACCGCATCACTCTTGGTGCTCGGTGCCGTCTTTGGCTGCGCCGTGGACAATCGCTTCTCGAACGTCGAGGAGGGAGCCCCCTTTCCCGGCTACGCGGACGGCGCCGGGGGCGGCGACACCGGCAGCGGCGGTGACACCGCCAGCGGTGGTGGGGCCTCCACCGGCGGAAGTTCATCGACGGGCGGCGGCTCGTCGAGCGGTGGCAACGCAAACACGGGCGGCATCGCGAATACCGGTGGCAACGCGAACACGGGCGGCAACCCGAGCGGCGGCAACTCAGGGACCGGGGCCTCCGGCTCCGTGGAAGAAACGATCTTCGACGGCAGCGGGGTCGCCATCGCCGATGGCAGCAACGACGCGGGGATCCGCGGATTCTTTTTCGTTCTGGAAGACAGCGTCTCGGATGGGGTGCCCAAGGATGACCCCTACCTCACCTATAGTGATTTGGATGTCTCCGACGGCGGCGACGTCGAGCCGAGCACCTTCGACGGCGCGACCGCGCCGTGCGTCTCGGGCACCATCGCCTGGGTGACGGCCTGGGACGGCAACGTGTGCATTGACGGCGATGCCGACTACCCCTGTCTCTACGACGACATCTGGGGCGGCGGCATTGGGCTGACCCTAAACGAAGTCACCCCAAACAACCCTGGCGCGTGGGACGCAACCGCCGCTGGCGTCAGTGGCGTCGAGTTCTCCACCATCGGCACGAGCGATGCGGTGTTGCGCGTCTTCGTCATCGACACGTCGGGTGAGCAATTCTGTCGAGTCGTCAACAACGTCAGCTCGACCGTGCAGGTCGACTGGTCCGACTTCCAGCACAATTGCTGGCAGCCGGACAGCGTCGAACTCGACCCGACTCAGATTGAGCAGATCACCTGGCAGTTCGCCTCGAGCACCGAACAGGCCAACTCGGTCAACTCTTTCTGCGTGACCAGCCTCGGAGTCTACTGATCGTGCGGGGCTTCGCTGGCCTCTTGGCAGTGGGGATAGTCCTCGGCTGCGGCTCGCTCCCGGGCGCGAAGGCGCCCCCGCCCTACCTCGCCTGCGCCTCGCCGGTTCCCGGCTACCACTACGACGACTACAAGGCGCTCTGTGATGCCGGCAAGCACGCCGAGGAAGCTTCCGCGGATGTCCTCGCCGTCACCGCCTATGCGGACCGCCTGCTCGCGGTGAACGAGAGCTTGCGTGTCAACATCGACGACGCCGAGTGGCAAGCCCGCACGGGGCGAGCAAGCGAGCTGCTTGGCGGAGTCGTGGGACAGCTCACGGCCGGCGACGTCGCGAAGGCTCATTTGGCGCGCGGCCTGCTCGAGATCCACGCCTACGGCTACAAGGACGCACGGCCTGAGCGCAGCTTCCGCGCGGCCCTGGATGCGGGCGGAGGCTGGGACGCTGGTGCGACGCTGGTGTCCTTCTACGCCGAGCGCACCTTCCCCGGACCCGTCGGTATCGACGCCTGCGAGCGCACCTACGAAGCTGGGCTGGCGGCGAAGCGCGAGTACCAGGATCTGCGCCGGCTGGTGGACACCTGCAAGGGGTTGGTCGTCGGCGCCAAGGACCCGAAGAACCCGTACACCTCGATCGAGCCCGAGTACTGGGACGAGCTGCGCGCACTCGCCGCTGCCAAGTAGGCGTGCTTGCTCGCGGCGCAGCGCTTACTCGCGGCGCAGTGCCTGGATCGGATCCAGCTT
>Ga0164308_10000300_pt1 | contig 26718 bp, 23 predicted proteins | sample Whisoiple_246_MG_FD_109983 | JGI IMG/M metagenome (GOLD analysis project Ga0164308, IMG submission 109983) | Soil microbial communities amended with fresh organic matter from upstate New York, USA - Whitman soil sample_246_MG | ecosystem: Environmental > Terrestrial > Soil > Unclassified >... | reverse complement strand
GGAGGGGCGGGAGCCGGGCCGGAACCCGCTCATCGGACCAGCCGCCTGATCTCGCCCCGCACCCGGTAGAAACCCGCCTCCGCGGGATGCAGGGCGTCGACCACATAGCGCGCCCCCGGCTGGCGCATCGCTCGCGGGAACTGCACGTTCCAGGACGGTTCGAAGCCGTCGGAGACGACATGGACCCGCAGCCTGCCCGCGTCCTGGACACACTCCACGACCACGGCGCCGGGAGGCGGCAGCGTGACGGTCGTGACCGTGGCCGCCGGGGTGTAGGTGGGCAGCGCCGCAGCGGACTTGATGTCCGCGGCGACCGGCACCGTGCCCTGCTGGGCCGCCGCGACGGCCGCGGGGCTCGCGTCGAGGCAGACCAGCGATCCGTCCGTGGTGACCATGTACAGCTTGTCCTCGAAGAACTGCATGGACAGGGCCGATCCACCGCCCGTGCCGAGCTTCCACAGACGTGTGCCGTCCTCGTCGAAGCAGTACACCGACGACGAGCTGTCGCCCGCGAAGACGAAGCGGCCACCGGGCGCGGTCGCGCACGCGTACACGGCGGTGTCGCAGCGGAAGGTCGCCTCCACCACGCCCGTCGCCTTGGACAGCCGCTGCACGACGTTGCGCGCGGTGCCCGCGTACACCGAGTCGTCCTCCTGCCAGCCGAACAGCACCTGTCCCGAAGTCGGGGTGTGCCACAGCTCCCCCGAGCCGTCCGGCGCGTAGGCCGTGACGCCCTGGTGGTGTCCGTGGTAGACGGCCCGTTCGTCGGCGCGCACCATCCAGCCGTGCTCCCCGGTGGACCTGCGCGCCCACTGGTACTCGTCCTCGTGGTCGATGACCGTCAGACCTCCCGCGCGGTCGGAGACGTTCAGCACACCTTCGCGGATGTCCAGCCAGAAGATGTCCACGTCCGCAGCGATGTCGTACGCCGCGAACGGAAGCTTCGAGGAGAGGTCGTACACCTTGCCGTCGTCGCACCCCGCGTATATCCAGAAGTCGTCCGCAACCAGGCACTTGACGCCGTCGGGCAGCTTGTAGTGGGCCAGGACCTCACCGCCGTGGCTGACGGTGTAGACGTCACCCGCCTGATTTCCCACCCAGCAGCGGTCCTCGCCGACGTGGATGCCGAAGGCCGCCTGGCCGGTCCTGAACCGCCACAGCACGGGCGCCACGGCGCGGGCGGTGGAGGGCGCCGATGTGACCTGACGGCGCGTCACCGCCCGGGCGGCACGCTGCCCTCGGACCGCCGGCGCGTATCCCTTGCGGACCTTCTCGCCGATCTTCTTGACTGCCGCGGCCTGCGCCTTCGCCTCGGAGGGGAAGGCCGAGGTCTGTGACTGGCCGTCCGCGCCGATGCGTCCGTAGCGCACGGTGACCTCCGTCCCCTCCACGGCCACCTCGTAGAACTTGTGCGCCCCCGCGCCGTCCTGCGACAGCTCGAGATACGTGGTGGTACGCGGCATGACAGTCCCCTCGACGAGATGAACCCGGCGCTCCGTCCGCACCGTGTCCGACAAGGAGAACGCTACGGGGGACCACTGACATCGGGACGGCGGGCGGGCGCCGGTCCATGACGGACCGTCGTGGACGCGACGTGCTTCGCGAGCGGCTCGTCACACCGCCTGTTCGGGGACCGTCGGAAGGACTGTCTCGGCGATGTCGACAAGCGCGCCGTCGTCCGGGAGGGCTCCGGACGTGCTCCACACGGTGATCTCGTAGTAGCCGCCCGGGTCCTTCCCGTCGAGGGCCACGGTCAGCGTCCTGGCCGGAGGGCCTTGCCCGACAGGTCCGCCGGATCCGCCGCTCCCGAGGCCGAGGTCGAGGGCGATGGACATGGTGTGGTCCGAGGAGAGAACCGCGGGCCGGCCGAGGACCGAGAGCGTCTTGACGTCCGTCTCCTCCCCGAACTCCATCAGTTTCACGTACTGGGCGATCGACAGCTCGTTGTACGTGGCCGACACGTTCACGGTGTAGGTGTCGAACCGGACCTCGGCCTCCGGTCGGGCGACCTTCCCGTCGGTCAGGAGAGCGGTGTCGCTGGTGCCGGACACCACGGTCGCGGTCTCCGTGGGCGTTCCGAGGAGTCGGGCGAGGTCGGTCCTGTTCAGTGCTTCGCACAGCTGGCCGCCGGTGACAGCCCGGGACGCCCCCGTGTAGGCACTCGGCAGCTCCTCGTCCTCCCCGCTCGGGCACGAGGGGGCCCGCGGGCTGCTGTTGTCACCGGAGGGCAGCAGATTCGGCCCCAGCCACAGTGCGGCCCCGAGTGCCGCGAACACGGCCACGGCCGCGACGGCCTGGCCCCACGCGTTGGGTTCCTTCCGGGGAGCCGCAGGGGCGGGACGCTGTCCCGCCGGACCCTGCGGCTGCGACTGCGACCGGACGACGGCGTCGGACACCGCCCCGTCCGCGGAGACCGCAGGAGCCGGGTTCCGGCGTGCGCGCACAGCCCGGACCACCGTGTGGACGCGCACCGCGGTGGCCAGCAGGAACGCCACACCGATGGCCCCGGGCACCCATGCTTCGTCGCGGACGGCCAGATACATGATGCGTACGCCGAAGACGGAGCCGATCACGATGAACAGGGGCTCACGCACCCAGAAGGGCAGGAGGCGGAGGAGGAGACCGAGCATCCGGCGATCTCATCAGGACAAGATCGCGTTGGCTGTGACGGAAGCCATAGTTCCGGCTCTGTGCGCAACCGTGATCCGGCACTGCCCGAATCGCGCGCCGGCGTGGCACCGCCACAGCCGCCCCGGGCCTCGCGGCCCGACTAGCCGCGAGCGGCGGTCCTGGCCCGGAGGACCTCGGCCATGGACTCCTTCCGCCATCGCGCCAGGAGTTCATGGAAGGCAAACGCACCGTGGGGGTAGGCGATCGGGCCGTTCGGCCGGCCGCGCCCCTCACGGTTGTAGTAGCCGGGGGTGCAGTCGGCGTGGAACCACTCGTGGTCGGGAGCGCCCTCGGCCAGGACGGCGATCCAGGCGTCCTGGACCTCCCGGGAGGGTTCGATCAGGGCGCCTTCGGCTTCGGCGGCCGCGACGAGCGCGGCGGCGTGGACGGCCTGCTCGTCGAGGATGTGCGTGAAGTTGACGCTGCTGGCGTTCTGGAGGGACCCCATCTGGATCAGGTTGGGGAAACCGTTGCTGGTGAAGCCGTGCAGGGTGCGGGGGCCCTCCTTCGCCCACGCGTGCAGGAGTTGGGTGGCTCCTCGGCCGTGCACGGGGAGCTTGCCGGAGGTGATGCCGGAGGCCCCCACGGAGAAGCCCGTGGCGAAGATCAGGCAGTCGAGTTCGTAGGTGGTGTCGCCGACCACGACACCGTTCTCGGTGATGCGCTCGATGCCGTGGGTGTCGGCCGTGTCGACCAAGGTGACGTTGTCCCGGTTGAACGCCGGGTAGTACGCGTCGGAGAAGGTGGGGCGCTTGCAGGCGTACCGGTACCAGGGCTTGAGGGCTTCCGCGGTGTCCGGGTCGGCGACGGTCTCCTCGACACGGGCGCGCAGTTCGTTCATCTTGGCCGCGTCGGCGAGCTCGTAGGCCGCTTCGAAGGCCTCGCGGTCGCCCTGCCGGCGGAAGCTGGGAAGCAGCTTCTCCAGAAGGCCTGCGGACGCGGTCCAGCGGTCGGCCACCAGATCCCGCTCGGCCGTCTCACCGGAGACGATACGGAGGTAGTTCTCGCGGCGGTCGTGCGCCCAGCCCGCACGGTCGGCGCCGACATCCGCGGCGGTGGTCCGGCAGTTGGCGCGCACGTCGACGGTCGAGGGGGTGCGCTGGAAGACGTAGACGTGTCCGGCGTCCTCGGCCAGCATGGGAACGACCTGGATGCCGGTGGCCCCGGTGCCCACGATCCCCACACGCTGACGCGCGAGTCCGGTCATGCCCCCGTCGGGGGTGCCTCCGGTGTACGCGTAGTCCCACCTCGACGTGTGGAAGGTGTGGCCCGTGAAGTCCTCGATGCCGGGGATGCCGGGGAGTTTCGGCTCGGAGAGGGTGCCGGTGGCGGTGACGACGTAGGTCGCCCGGAACTCGTCGCCGCGGTCGGTGGCCACGATCCACGTCTCCGAGTCCTCGTCCCAGGTCAGCGAGGTGACGGCGGTGGAGAACAGGGCGTCCGGGTAGAGGCCGGACTTCTCGGCGATCCGCACGGCGTGGCGACGGATCTCCTCACCGGGGGCGTACTTCCACTCCGGGACGTATCCGGTCTCGTCGAGCATCGGCAGGTACACGTGCGACTCGATGTCGCAGTGGATGCCCGGGTACCGGTTCCAGTACCAGGTGCCTCCGAAATCGCCGCCCTTCTCGACGACCCGCACACGCCGCACGCCTTGCTGCCGTATGCGCGCACCGGCGAGGATGCCCCCGAATCCACCCCCGACCACCGCGACGTCGACGGTGTCGTGGAGAGGGGCGCGCTCGGCCGGCTCCGCGGTGTACGGGTCGGCGGCGTAGTAGCCGAACTCGGCTTCCGTGTCCCGGTACTGGCCGGCCCCGTCGGGCCTCACCCGCCGCTCGCGCTCGAGGCGGTAGCGCTGCCTCAGGGCGATGAGTTCCTCGGGAACGGATGCGTGAGGGGTCGTCATGTGGGGGACCTCGATCCTGCCTGTCCGGCCGCCCCGGAGTGAACGGCCGTCCGCTACGGTAACAACAACCGGACAGTGGTGTCCGGTTGTGTCGCGGGGGTCCGTCGACTTCCGGCCAGCGGCTCCCTCGCGCTCGGGCGGACCCGGCCTCCCGACTGTCGGCCCCCGCACCCGTGACGCACCCGACCGAACAGGAAGAGTGATTCCCTCCATGCGACGACACCTGATCCGGCCCCTCGCCGTGTTCGCTGCGCTCGGCACACTGACCCTCACGGGATGCGGCACGGAAACCGGCGAACCCGGTGGCCGGACCGCCTCCGCAGGCACGGACCGGACCATTCGCGCGCACGAGGTCATGCAGCTGACGCAGGTGCACAAGGAGACCGGGATGACCTTGCTGGAGGGCCCGACCTTCGACCGGAACGGCAAGCTGATCGTCGTCGACGTCACCGCCCCGGCCGGGAAGCCCAAGGTGATGCGTGTCGACGTCCGGAAGAAGACGTCCAGCGCGCTCCACACCGACAGCCGTGGCGCCTACACCTCGGCGCAGTTCAGCCCGTACGACGGCCGCCTCTATCTGACCGACTACGCCCACGGCGAGGTCGTGAGCCTGGCCCCGGACGGAAGCGATCCGCGGACGTTCTTCACCGGTGAGGTCGACGGCGCGCGCATGAACCCCGACGACATCGCCTTCGACGAGGCCGGCCATCTCTACGTCTCCGATTCACGCGGGCTGTCCGAGGGCGAGGCGCAGGGGCGTGTGGTGCGTATCGACCGTGACGGCACGAAGGCGACCACCCTGGCCGACGGCCTGGCCGCGACGAACGGAATCTCGTTCGACGCGGACTACCGCGGCCTGTGGATCAGCGAACTCACCCAGAACCGGATCTCCTACCTCCGTATCGACGACAAGGGAGGAGTGACGTCCAAGCACACCGCCGTGCGCGTCGACGGGGGGATCGCCCAGACCGACTCGATCGCCGTGGACGCCGACGGCAACCTCTACCAGGCGCTGCACGGCCGGGCCGCGATGGCCGTGTACGACAGGAACGGGAAGCGGCTGGCGACGGTCGAGGTGCCCGCCCGCGCGGCAGGGCTCGAATCGGCGACGAACGTGGCGATCACGCCCGGCGGGACCAAGGCGTACATGACGGTCAGCGGGCCCGCCGGCGGATACCTCTACACCTTCGACGCGCTGGCGGAGGGAACCCGGCAGTCCAACGGAGGCTGACACCGCTCCCCGGGCTCACCCGTCGTAGGGCCGGACCTGTCCCACCTCGACGCCGAGCAGCCGCCAGGCGGCCAGCGCCCGGCGTTCCCGCTCCTCACGGGTGGGGCCGGTGACGGCGCCCGTGACCATGGCGACCGCCAGCATCAGGTCGTCCGCCGCCCCCAGACGATGGCCGTCGGGCAGCCGTCCCCGCAGGCTGCGCTCGACCCGCTCGGACAGCATCGAGGCGTGCGCGCGGATGCCGGACCGGCCCCCGGCCTCGTCGGCATGCATCAGGCCGATGAAAGCCGCCGATTCCACGGCATGCCACGTCAGCACACCGAGAACTCCGGCCAGGGTCGCGCCGTCCACGGCGGCCGCCTGCTCGATCTGCCGTACGTTCTCCTCCAGGACCGCGGTCACCAAGGCGCCCCGGTCGGGGAAGTGCCGGTACAGGACGCCCTGGCCGACGCCGGCCCGGCGCGCGATCGCGGAGAGCGGGGCGTCCAGGCCGCCCGCCGAGAAGACTTCCCGGGCGGCGACAACCAGAGCGGTCCGGTTGCGCGCGGCGGCCTTCGGCCCGTCGTTCGCGGGCCGCCGCTCGTCCGGCGAAGAATGCTGTATCACCCCGGAAGAGTACCGGCCGGGCGGAATCGGACTCCGTCCGCCGGTGGGCCGGTCCGGCACACGCATGCCCGGGCACTCGTCCGGGCCCGGCGACCGGGGGTGGCCCGCGCTCGGCAGGGGCGACGTCGCGGTCCGCTCCCGGGACGGTCGCCACCATGGCGTGCGGACGGGGGTCCGGGCCACACTGGCGTCGGGCCGGAGGCCGGGACAGGCGCTCCCACGCCTGCTCCCGGAACATGGCGGCGGTCCCTGTTCGACGATGGGGGAAGAGATGCCACGGAGCGGTGACCTCGCGCAGCGCAGGGCCACGCTGGAGGACGAGTGGTCGCGTGTGATTCCCGGCCTGACGTCCCCCGGCTCGCTTCGGCGCGCCGGCCGCGTCCTCAGCCGGGAAGTGGCCGATTCCTGGGCGCGTTCCCTGGCGAGCGTGGACCCGGCACGGACCCACGCGCCCGAGTCCTCGGACGGCGCGGCGCACCACCGGTGGAACGGCTCGCCGCTGCGCGGACCGGTCGACGGCCTCGCCGACGAGCTCCGCAGCGTCGCGGACGACGCCGGTTTCGTCACCGCCGTCACCGACGCGTCGGGCACGATCCTGTGGACGTGCGGGGGGCGCACGATGCGACGGCGGGCGGAGCGGGTCAACTTCGCCCCCGGCGGACGGTGGGACGAGGAGGCGATGGGCACCAACGCCCTCTCCCTGGCCCTGCGCACCGGCCGTCCGAGCACGGTGTTCTCCGCCGAACACCTGGTCACGGCGCTGCACGGGTGGGTCTGCTACTGCGCCCCCCTCCACGGACCCGACGGACGCGTCCTCGGGGTCCTGGACCTCTCCACGACCTGGGACCGCTCGCACCCCCTCGCCATGGCCACGGTGCGCGGCCTGGCCTCCGCCGTGGAGGCGGGTCTGCGCACCGGGACGTCCGGCGCACCGCTCCCGACCGACGCCCCCGGGCTGCGCCTGACGTGTCTCGGCGCGGAGGACGCCGTGCGCGCGGGAGCTCGACTGCGGCTGCGGCCACGGCAGTTGGAGATCCTCACGCTCCTGGCGCTCGAACCCGAGGGTTACGCTCCGGAGCGACTGCGCGCGTCGTTGTACGGCGACCGGCCTGTCACCGCCTCCACCTTCAAGGCGGAGATCTCCCATCTGCGCCGGGCCCTGGGCGGCACGGTGGCCACCCGCCGGTACGCGCTCACCGCTCCGGTCTCGTGCGACGCCGTCGACGTCCTGCGCGCGCTGCGGCGCGGCGACACGGGGACCGCGCTGCGTCTGTACCGCGGCCCGTTGCTCCCCCGCTCCCAGGCGCCGGGTATCGAGGAGTGGCGCACCTGCCTGGAGGTCGCGGTGCGCGAGGCCGTCCTCACGAGCGACCGCCCCGAACACGCCCTGCGGTACGGCGAGCGGGCGCCCTACGACACGGAGGTCCACCGGCACGCGCTGCGCCTCCTGGACGCGGGGGACGCGCGCCGCGCCATCGCGACGGGCCGGCTGGCCTCCACGGCGTAGGGGCCGGCCGTCAGGCGCCAACCTCACGCCAACCTTCGGGGCCCATGGTGGTTCGCACGCGACGGAGCGACCGTCGCGCCGTCGAACTCACCGTCCACGTCCCCGAGGAGAGCCGCCATGGTGTACGCGCAGCCAGGAACGGAAGGCAGCATCGTCGCCTTCGCCCCGCGATACGACAACTTCATCGGCGGCGAGTGGGTCGCCCCGGTCGAAGGCCGGTACTTCGACAACCCGTCACCGGTGAACGGCAAGGTCTTCTGCGAGGTCGCCCGCTCCTCGGCGGCAGACGTGGAACTCGCCCTGGACGCGGCGCACGCCGCGGCCGACCGGTGGGGCCGCACCTCGGCGACGGAACGCGCCAACATCCTCAACAGGATCGCGAACCGGCTCGAGGAGCACCTCGAGAAGATCGCGGTGGCCGAGACCTGGGAGAACGGCAAGCCGGTCCGGGAGACGCTGGCCGCCGACATCCCCCTCGCGATCGACCACTTCCGGTACTTCGCCGGGGTGGTGCGGGCGCAGGAGGGCAGCATCGCCGAGATCGACGCGGACACGGTCGCGTACCACTTCCACGAGCCGCTGGGTGTGGTCGGTCAGATCATCCCGTGGAACTTCCCGATCCTGATGGCCACATGGAAGCTCGCCCCCGCCCTCGCCGCCGGCAACTGCGTGGTCATCAAGCCGGCGGAGCAGACGCCTGCCAGCCTGCTGCTGGTCGTCGAGCTGATCGCGGACCTGCTCCCTCCGGGCGTGGTCAACGTCGTCAACGGATTCGGCATCGAGGCGGGCAAACCCCTCGCGTCCAGCTCCCGGGTCGCGAAGGTGGCCTTCACCGGGGAGACCACGACCGGCCGCCTGATCATGCAGTACGCGAGCGAGAACATCATCCCCGTCACGCTGGAACTGGGCGGCAAGAGCCCGAACATCTTCCTGCCCGACGTGATGGCCGCAGACGACGACTTCCTGGACAAGGCCGTCGAGGGCCTCGTGATGTTCGCCCTCAACTCGGGCGAGGTGTGCACCTCCCCCTCCCGGGCCCTGGTCCACTCCTCGATCTACGACGAGTTCATGGCCCGCTGCGTCGAACGGACCCGGGCCATCGTCAGCGGCGACCCGCTGGACCCGGCGACCATGATCGGCGCACAGGCGAGCAACGAGCAGTACGAGAAGATCCTCTCCTACGTGGACATCGGCAGGAAGGAGGGCGCCGAGATCCTCACCGGCGGCACGCCCCGGACCGTGGCCGGCTTGGAGGACGGCTTCTACATCGAGCCGACCGTCTTCCGCGGCACCAACGACATGCGGATCTTCCAGGAGGAGATCTTCGGACCGGTCCTCTCCGTCACCACGTACGACTCGGTCTCCGAGGCCCTGAAGATCGCCAACGACACCCTGTACGGGCTCGGTGCGGGCGTGTGGTCCCGGGACGGCAACACCGCCTACCGGCTCGGCCGCGAGATCAAGGCGGGCCGTGTGTGGACCAACTGCTACCACGCCTACCCCGCCCATGCGGCGTTCGGCGGTTACAAGAACTCCGGCATCGGCCGCGAGAACCACAAGATGATGCTGGACCACTACCAGCAGACGAAGAACCTATTGGTGTCGTACTCGCCGAAGAAGCTGGGGTTCTTCTAGGGAGACGCCGGCGGCAGCGACCGTCGGGGGCGGTACCGGGACCTGAGCCGCTGCCCCCGGCGGGAGGCAGGACGGACGGCCCCCGGCGGCGGGCCCGAGGAGAGCTCCCGGCGGACCGGTGCACGACCGGGACCACCGGTCCGCCGGGGAGCTTTCACGCGCGCGTACGCGCGGCCGCGGCTCCACTCGGATCGGATCGGAGCCGCGCCGCACGCGGGTTGCCGCCGGTTTTCCGACTCCACCGTGCAACGACGCTCATCCTGTTACATTTTGAGACCAATGGTCATCGACGGGAACGGCGGATGTCCGGGGGGCGGATGAAGCGGCGAAGTTCGTCATGCGTGGTGTTCGATGTGGAGCTGGCGGCGGAGCGTTTACCCCCGGAATGGGCCGAAGGCCCGCTGCCCGCGTTACGCGCCGACGCGCCGGCGGCCGACCGCGAGCGGCGTCTGACCTACTTCGAACCCCGCGTCGGCGAGTCACTGTTCGGCACTCCTGCCCGCCCCTCACGCTGGCACCTGCACAACCCGGCCGAGGCGGACGAACCCGCGGTGAAGGCGATGGAGCTGCTCCGGGTACCCGCCGCCGCCGGCCTGGGGAGACGCACTGCGGGCCTCTGCGTCCTGCACGTCCACCTCGGGGACGACCCGCGGACCGAGCTGACCGCTCTCGCCGCCCTCCCCACCGACCACGCCCGTCTGGCGAGGCTTCTGCCGAGCGGCGTACGGGTGGCCGACGGGGCGAGCCGCGCCTGGACCCTGACGCACATGACGTTCGATCAGGGGCCGCCGCCGGCGGTGATGCCCGCCCCCTACGCCTCCTGGGAGACGCATGACCAGTGGCTGTGGCTGCTGGCCTCCCGCACCCCCCTGGAGCGCTTCGCACCCGACCCCGAGGACACCGCCCTGTTCGCCGGGCGGGTCCGGTTCTCCGCCGACTGGCAGGCGCTGGTCCTGCGGGACGGGACGGCGTTCGTCGGCCTCTCCGCGGACCCCGGCGGTGACCAAACGTTCCACGCCACCGCGGCGCACCACGTCCACACCATCTATCTGGACGTGTTCCTGCTGGGCCGGCTCCAGCACCTCGGTGCCAACTCCCTCGCGAACACGGTCTCCGCGCTCACCGCGCGCGAGGCCGACGTGCACCGGTTGCTGCGACTCGAAGGCCGCCTGATCGAGCTGCGACGGGCCTTGTGGTCGTCCCACATCACCACCCGCGGCAAGGCCGACGAACTGCTCGAACGCTTCCAGGAACAGCACCGCCTCGACCGGCTGCTGACGCACACCGGAACCACCCTCGCGGAGACGGCCCGCTACGTGGAGGCGGCCCGGTCCCGCCGCGCCTCCGTGGCCCTGGGGCTGCTGTCCGCGGTGGGCCTGCCGTTCGGTGTGGCGTACGCGGCCGGCGCGCTGTGGGGCACACCGGGCCCCTGGACGCTGCTGGTCGCCACCGTCGTGGCGCTGCTGCTCACGGTCGCGGCGTTCGTGTCGCTGCCGCCGCTGCGAGGGCTCGTCTCCGACACGGCGTGGGACAGGGCGGAGGACTGAACGATGGCTCTGGTGGCCCTGTACCGGTCCGCTCCCCTCAGGCAGCGGATCTCCAAGGGATACAGCGTGTACGTCCCCGGCCACGGCAGGGGCGTGGAGGAGCTGGTCGGCTCACTGCTGGCCGGCCCTCCGCCGCTCCCCGCCGGCCCGTCCGGGCAGCCGCACACCGTGCGGGGCAGCGCCCGCGCCCGCGGTGCGCTGTGGGTCGACACCGGCCGTGTCTCCCTGCACGACCCGGCAACCCGCGCACGCACGGCCGAGGCTCTGGCCGTGTCGGTCGCCCGGGTGGCCGCCGACGTCCGCCGCCGCGGCGGCCTGCTCCTCCCCACGGGCTGGCAGCAGCAGCCGGACCCCCTGGCGGGTCTCTGCGCCGACCTGCACTCCGCCGAGGTGCTGAACCCGGTGCAGCGTGAGGTGTTCACCAATCTCGTACGGGAGCACACCGCGTCCCTGATCGCCCTCGGCGGCCGTCAGCTGTACGGACCGGGCGGTGTCGCGCCCGGTGGCTCGGCTCGCCTCTCCCGCTCGTTCGACCAGGTCAGCACCCGCTACCTGGACTCGTGCGCGCCGGAGCACCTGGAGCGGGTGCGCACCAGGCTGCGCCAGGAGGAGCGGGTCGGCCGCCTGGAGGTCATGGACGTCAGCCCGCTGGGGATGCCGGAGGCGCACGCCGGCGAGGACGTCACGGTACGGCTGTTCGACGCCCAGGTGACCGTCGCCGGAACGCTGGCCCACGCCCTGCTCGTGCAGGCCCTGTCGATGTGGTCGCGTGACCTGGAGCGTACGGGACGGCGGGTCCGCCAGGTGCCGCAGTTCCTGCTCGAGCAGAACCGGGCCCGGGCCGTCGCGCACGGCCTGGCCGCCGAGCTCCGGGTCGACCAGACGAGGCGCACCGAGGAGCCGCCCCGAACGCAGTCCGCAGGCCGCGCGGTACGCACACTGCTGTCCGAACTTCTCCCCTATCTGCGCCAGTTGGATGCGACGACCGATGAACTGGCCCCTCTCTTCCTCGGCGTGGAGATGGCCGGGTCCGCGGCCGCCTCCGGCTTCGTGCGCAACGAGAACGACCTGCTGGCCCACTGGCACAGGGAGGACCGGACCGCCCTGGCACCGGAGCGCCTAGCTCAGGGCCTGGCCACCCCGGACTGGCTGACGGCGGACCACTGCGGGGCGTCCAACAAAGCCGTCGGACAAGGCAGTTGGGCGGCGGCTCGGGTATGGCTCACGGACCGCCTCGCCGGGCCCGCACCGCAGCCGGACAGGAGACACGAGGCACAGCCGGACCGGAGGCACGAGGCGCAGCGGGACCGGAGGCCGGAGGCCCGCAGGGAGCCCGGCCGCCCGGCACCTCTCACCGCCGACCAGCTCCTCGACCGTCTCGCCCGGCCGGACCTTCCCGCGCCCGAGGTCATGGATGCCCTCCGCTCCTACTGCCGCGCGGGCGGAACCCTCGACCTCACCCGCCCGCTGCGTTCCCGCGGCCGGGACGAGGCGCGGGCGTTGCGCCGGGTGCTGCGGCCGCGGGCCGGGCAACGGGTGCGGTGCGAGAAGCCGCCGGTGTCCTGGGACGACGCCACGGCGACCCGTGCCCTCCGTGCCGCGGGTGAGCAGGGGGTGGCGCTGATGCACTGGGATCTGCCCGCGCAGGACCGCGCCCGGGTACGCGAGGCACTGCGCGGTATGGGCCGGGCCCCCGGCGGCGTACGGACGGTCCTGCTGACCGACACGAACTACACCGCCCGCGAGGACGAGAAGCGCGGCACGGTCGAGGTGCTGCTGGTGGCTCCGCGAGAGGGGACCGACCGATGACCCAGGAGACGCCGGTCGTACCGGTGACCCTCGACCTGCGGGAGTTCCGTGACGTACCCCGCTCCACGGACGCGTGCGTGTCGCTGTGGGAACGGCTGGAACCGGCCGTGCTGACGCTGGACCCGCAGGCCGGGCCGCGGGTGCGGTTCGATCTGGGTGACGAGGGCGAGGTCGGGGTGTGGTTCCTCGATCCGGCCTCGGCTCCACGGCCGCTCGGCGCCACCACCCGGTTCGCGATCCGGGGTGTCCTCGAGGCCCCCGAGATCCGGCACGCCTGCACCACCTGCCTGACGGCACACACCACCACCTACGCGCCGTACAAGTGCCCCGGCTGCGACGAGGGCCGTCGCACGGGACGCGCCTGCGAGGAGCACGCCGTGTTCCTGGAGGGCTCCCTGCGCGCCTCCTGCCTCGGCCACACGCCCGTGTGCCGGTGCGGTGCCAGGGCGAAGGTCTGGTGCGGCGGCCCGAAGTGCCGTACGCGTACGGCCTGGTGCGAGACGCATCTGCGCCGCCATCCCGGCGATCCCACCGTCGCCTACTGCGAGGACTGCTACGCCGAGCGCTTCCCGGCGTGCGAGCACGAGCACTGCACCGGCAGCGGGTACATCCGCTGCGAGCACCGCACGCTCTCCGGGATGAAGCCGTGCGGTCGCCGCATCTGCACCGAGCACGCCCGGCGCTGGCAGGTGTACGGCTCCTACAACCGGGGCCTCGCGCTGTGCACCCCGCACCACCTCCGGCTGTCGTCGACCCCGCCCGAGGGTCTGATCGACATGATCCTGGCCGGCACGGTGGCACGCAGCAGCCGAGGCAGGTCCGCGACCCGCCGCCGGGCGCAGTTGCCGCGCATCAGCATCGTGCGGCACATCCTGATCAACACCCGCCGGGCCGTACTCGACATGGAAGCCATCGACCTCCTCTTCACCACCCTCGAACAGGGCCTGCGCGGCCGGACCCCGCGGGACACGAACCTCTCGACCGCCCTGGACCTGCTCTCCAGGCACCGCGTCTCACGACGTGAGGACGTCGAGCGGTTCCGGGAGCAGCACGTCGAAGGGCGCGGTCACTACGACCGGCTGGTGCAGGAGCTGCACCGAGGCGGCCGGTACGAGCTCGCCGAAGCCGTGGAGTTCTCCGACTTCCGGCCGCGCAGCGGGATCCTGTTCGTCCGGGTACCGGAACGCCTCCAGGGCCTCTTCCGGGGCAAGGGCGGTTCCTCCGTCAGGCAACTGGAGCAACGCGTGGGCGTGAAGATTCAAGTGGAGCGCGGATGACTGCCTTCAAGCTCTCGGCGGCCGGCACCCGGCTCGTCACGGCGACCGGCCCCGGCCTGGTCGCCGACAACCGGCTCGCCGTCTCCCCGTCCCAGCTGACCGACGAGACGGCGGGCGTCCTCCGGGTGCACGACTCCGGTGGCACCCGTTCGGTGGCGGTACGGCTGCTTCCCGCCGTCGGTGTGCCCGCCGATGTGGTGGTGGTCCCCGCCGCCCTTGTCCAGGAGCATCGCGTCACACCGGAGGAGGGCTGGGAGCTGGAGTCCGCGGACGCGACCGTCCCGGCCGCTCTGGAGCTCGAGCTCCCCCCTGGTCCGTCCCTCGACGAGGCCACGACCGTGCTGCGCGGCGCCCCGCTCCTGTGCGGCCACGTCTTCGCGCACGGATTCGAGACGTCTCCCGACGTCTGGATCGAAGCCTCCGGCAGCCTCTTCCGGGTGCGTGCGGCCCTGGACCGCGGGGGCCTGCCCCTGCAAGGCCTTCTCCGGGTCGGCCCGGAGACCGCGCTGACCCTCTTCGCGCCGGGAGAGCGCAGCGGTGTGGACATCGTCGTACTGGCGGACTGCAGCGGCTCCATGAGCATCGAGGACATCCCCGCGGCGCCCAGCGACGGGGGCCGATGGTTCAACCGCGGGCGTACGAGTGCCGGCATCTCCCGCATGAACGCCCTCAAGGACGCTCTCGGTGCCATGATCGACGCCCGGATGCGCTACGACGGTGTGGGGACCCGTTTCGCGCTGGTCCGCTTCGACCACGACCACGAACCGATGTTCCCCAGCCGTTGGGGCATGGAGGAGGTCTCGGACGCCCACTCCGTCCAGCGCCTGCGCGAGGCCGTTTCCCTGCTCAACTACCGCCAGTCGGGCACGGACATCGGCAAGGCGCTGCACAAGGCCGGTGAACTGCTCCACCGCTACGGCGTCCCCGGTAACGAGCGCCTCGTCGTCCTGGTGAGCGACGGTGCGCACTACGCGCCCATCCCCGACGAACGCAGCGGCGAGTCCGTCTCCGGCACCCAGGACCCGGTGTCGCTCATGGAGGACCTGCACGCGGGTCTGGACATTCGCCTGCACGCGGTCGGCATCAGCGACGACGCCCTGTTCGACCGATGGTGGCAGGCGCAGCGGCACCGCCCTGGCTGGGCTCCGCAGGCCCACGAGAGCATGGTGCCCAACCACCGGATGCTGGTCGATCTGGTGACCGTCGCCGGCGGCGACCGGCAGCGCATCGGCGGCCTCGACGTCCTGGAGAAGTACTTCGCCGAACTGGGCAGCGGAGTCGTGCGCGCCGTGGGGCGCCCTGCCCGTCCGCGCCTGCCCGCTCTGCAGCTGACCCCCGAGCGGCTGGCCGCCGAGCCCCTGCGCCGCGCCGCGACCGATCCGCGGCAACGCCGCACCTGGGACGCGGCGGCCGAGGACACCCTGGTCGCCTACAGCAGGGTGTGCGAGGCGTCACGGGCCCGCCTCGGCTACCAGCTGCTCCGCTCCTCGCCGCCCGACGACTTCACCCGTCTGCGCCGCCAGTGCGGCGACCGGGCCGACTTCACGGCCTGGCTGTCCGTCGCCTATCAGGTCTTCAACGAGCGTCTGCACGCCCCCCTGCGCATTCCCAGGAAGGATCCCGCGAAGGTACTGGACCTGCCGCAGCTCGCGGCGGCCTTCTGGGACGGCCGCATGTCCCAGCTGCACGAACTGCGCAACTTCTACCACCACGACCGGGACATGGAGGAGCGGGCCGAGCGGAACCGCGTCGCGGGAGGCATCATCCACAAGCACACGGGCAGCTACGCCCCGTCGGAGAACGACGCCGACGCCTGGCGTGCGCTTCAACTGGGCCTGGTGCGCGACCTGGCGGCCCTCCTGAACGAGGCGCACGCGATACTCGACGCGGCGCCGGCCCCCGAGGCGGCACCGGAGGAACCCGCGGAGTCCGGGCCGGCCTCGGCAGGCGGGATCCGTGTGAAGTCGCAGGGCTACGAATGATGTCGGAGCCCCGGGAGGAGCGCGTCCTGCTGTCGGCGGGCTGCTCGGCAGGGCCCCGAGCAGCGGCTGACGGCCCCGTACCACGGCGATCTGGGTATCCACGCGTGTGCGACTGAGTACGCGCACTCAACGCACGGCACCCCTGCGGCGGCGAGGGTGGTGGCACACAGAACCGCTGGAGAGGATCCACCCCATGTCCCGCAGAACGAACAGGTCCGCCGCCCGTCCCCGGTCCGGAAGGACGCGCGTCGTCGCCGCTGCTCTCACCGGTGCGCTGGCCGTCGTGACACTGACCGGATGCGCCGGCTTCGCGTACCAGGAGGACATCTGCGGCGGCGGCGAGTATCCCGTCCTGTCCGTGGGCGGAACCGGTTCCGCCTGTGTCCCGGAAGCCGAGGAGCCTCCGGCGGGATACGCGCGGTATCCGGAGGGCAAGGTGCCTCAGCAGGTCGACGACAAGTGGGACGTGTACTGGGACACCCACACCCTCGACAAGGACGGAAACACCGTGGTCGCCCCGGACGCGGCCTGACCTGGGAGGTTCTCTCCCTGCCGGCCGGCACGCGCCCCGCGGGCCCCACGCCGTCCGCGGCAGCCCGGGACGAGCGGAAACGGCCCGGTGGTCCGTACGTGCGCTGGGCGCACACCGGCCGACGGTGACAGCATGGGAGGGCGGGGGACGAAGAGCGTGAGGAGCAGCGATGCCTACCCGCCCGTCCGACGCCGCGCAGGAACCGAGGACGGTCGTGGGTGTGGACGGTTCGGAACACGCCCGGGCCGCCGTCCTCTGGGGTGCGGCGGACGCCTCGGCACACCGCCGGAGCCTGCTGCTCGTGCACGCCGCCGACCTCGACCGGCTGGACCGGTTCGCGTCGTTCGAGACGTCCGAACATCTGCGGGACGCGGGTAACTCCCTTCTGACGACGGCGGCGGAGGAGATCCGGGAACGGTTCCCCGAGCTCGACGTCGCCGTCAAACTGAGCCGCAGGAAGCCGGTTCCGGCTCTCCACGCTTCCGCCCGGCCCGGCAGTTCCATCGTCGTCGGCAGCAGGGGAAGCGGCGGGTTCGGTCCCCTGCTCCTCGGGTCGACCGGACTGGAGGTCGTCGTCGGCAGTCCCGCGCCCGTGGTGGTCGTCCGTGGTGGAGCCGGACGCGAGGACGCGCCGGTCACGGCTGCCGTGCGCGACGTGCACGACGCCCGGTGGCTGGTCCGTGCCGGACGGGAGGCGCAGGCGCGCGAGCGTGCCCTGCGGCTGGTGAACGTGCACAGCCTGCTCGCCCGGTTCGACGGGACCGCGCGGGACGCGAACGGGCGGGCTGGTGATCGCGGCGAGGAACTGATGGCCGAACTGGCGTCCCGGGTCCGGGAGAGCGCTCCCGGTCTCACGGTGGAGACCGAGGTCGTCGCGGCGCGGTCGGCCGCGTCCGCGCTCGTCGAGGCGAGCGGGCACGCGGGCCTCCTGGTCATGGGAAGCCATGAGCGGCGCAGTGTCTCCGTGCTGGGGCTGGGTCATGTCGTGCACGCCCTTCTGCACCACTCCCGATGTCCGGTGCAGATCGTGCCGTACCGGCGCGACGACGAGAGCGGGGTCGTGGAGGAAGGACTCAGGGACGACGAGGGCTGAGGACGAGACCGCGCAATCGCCTGGGACGGGACACTTCGGGACGGTCCGGATGGGGCATGTCCCGGACGCGCGCGTCCACGTGCGGCCGGGCGGACCGGTGCGACGGCCCTTCGGCGGGCCGAGCGGGACAGGGCCCGCTTGTCATGTTCCCCCACCTGCGACTACTGTCGCCACGCCTTGGTGAACGGGAAATCCGGTGTGATGCCGGTGCGGCCCTCGCCACTGTGATCGGGAAGTCCGGCTCCGGCCCTCACGGGCAGCCACTGGGTCCTTGTGACCCGGGAAGGCGGAGTTCGGGCGGTGTCACCCGTAAGCCAGGAGACCGGCCAAGGCGCTTCAACCATCCACGAGGTGCTGGAGAGGGTCTGCTGCGCCATGCACATTGCCGAGGGATTTCTGCCCCCGGCGCACGCGATCGCCTGGGGTGTCGCGTCCGCGCCGTTCGTCGTCCACGGAGTCCGGTCACTTTCGCGTGAGGTCAGGGAGAACCCTGAGAGCACGCTGCTCCTGGGGGCCTCCGGGGCCTTCACGTTCGTCCTTTCCGCATTGAAGATCCCGTCCGTGACGGGAAGTTGTTCACACCCCACCGGTACGGGGCTGGGGGCCATCCTGTTCCGACCGCCCATCATGGCGGTCCTGGGGACCATCACCCTGCTGTTCCAGGCCCTGTTGCTCGCGCACGGCGGTCTGACCACGCTCGGAGCCAACGTCTTCTCGATGGCGATCGTCGGCCCCTGGGCCGGATACGCGGTCTTCAGGCTGCTGCGCCGGTACGACGTGCCGCTGATGGTGGCGGTGTTCTTCGGCGCGTTCGTCGCCGACCTGTCCACCTACTGCGTCACCAGCGTGCAGCTGGCACTCGCCTTCCCGGACCCGAGCAGCGGCTTCCCGGGCGCGCTCGGCAAGTTCGGCTCCATCTTCGCGGTCACCCAGATCCCGCTCGCCGTGAGCGAGGGGCTGCTGACCGTGCTGGTGATGCGGCTCCTCGTGCAGTCCAGCAAGGGGGACCTGACCCGGCTCGGTGTGTTCCTCACCCGGAAGCAGGCACGCACGGAGAAGGCCGAGACCGAGGCGGTGGCCCGATGAACAAGAACACGAAGATCAACGCTCTGCTGCTCGTCGTGGTGGCCGCGCTGGCCGTCCTGCCGCTGGCCCTCGGCCTGGGCGACGGCGAGAAGGAACCGTTCACGGGGGCCGACGCACAGGCCGAGACGGCGATCACCGAGATCGACCCGGACTACGAACCCTGGTTCTCCCCGCTGTACGAACCGCCCTCCGGCGAGATCGAGTCGGCGCTGTTCGCCCTTCAGGCCGCGCTCGGCGCGGGCGTCCTCGCCTACTACTTCGGCCTGCGGCGCGGACGCCGTCAGGGCGAACTGCGCGCGACCGCGGGGCAGGAGAGAAGGGGTGCCGGCGGCGGTGCCGAGGAGCCGACGGTCCGAAAGGCCTGAACGCACATGCTGCCGATCGACGCGGCGGCGCACAGCAGCCGCTGGCGCCGCCGCCATCCCGTGGACAAGGCCGCGCTCGGTCTGGGGCTCACGGCGCTGGCCGTTTCGCTGCCGCCCTGGCCCGGTGCGGCCCTTGTCCTCGTGGCCGCCCTGGCCGTTCTGCTGGGGCCGGCGGGCGTCACCGCCCGTCACCTGTGGCGGGCGTACCGGGTGCCCCTGGGTTTCTGCGTCACCGGGGCCGCGACGCTCCTCGTCCAGGTCGGCGGACCGCGAGGGCTCGTCGCTCTCGACCCCGGGGGGCCCGTACGCGCGGGGGAACTGCTGCTGCGTACCTCGGCGGCGTCCCTCGGGGTCCTGCTGTTCGCCTTCACCACTCCGATGTCCGACCTGCTGCCCCGCCTGGTCAGGGCGGGGGTGCCCGCACCGGTGGTGGACGTCGCCCTGGTGACGTACCGCATGAGCTTCCTCCTCCTCGATGCGGTGCGCCGGATCAGGGAGGCCCAGGCGGCCCGGCTCGGCCACACCACCCGGGCCGCCGCCTGGCGGTCCCTGGCGGGGCTCGGAGCGACCGCGTTCGTCAGGGCGTTCGACCGCGCGGCGCGGCTCCAGACGGGGCTGGCCGGGCGCGGTTACGACGGGACGCTGCGCGTCCTGGTGCCCGAGGCCCGCGTCTCCGCGCGCTTCGTGGCGCTGAGCGTCCTCCTGCTCGCGGTCCTCACCATCCTGACCTTCGCCCTGGAAAGGCCGCTGTCATGAGCGAACCCGTGCTGCTCGCCCTGCGGGGCGCGTCCTTCGCGTACGAGGACGGTCCCGCCGTGCTCAGCGGCCTCGACTTCGAGGCGCGCGAAGGGCGCGCGCTCGCCCTGCTCGGCCGCAACGGCAGCGGAAAGACCACGCTGATGCGGCTTCTGAGCGGCGGACTGCGTCCGCGTGAGGGGCAGTTGGCGGTCGAGGGCCGCCCCGTCACCTACGACCGGAAGGGACTGACCCGTCTGCGTACCACCGTCCAGTTGGTGGTGCAGGACCCGGACGACCAGTTGTTCGCCGCGTCAGTCTCCCAGGACGTGTCGTTCGGGCCGCTGAACCTCGGCCTGCCGGACGCCGAGGTGCGCGCCCGGGTGGACGAGGCGCTCGCCGCCCTCGACATCACCGCCCTGGCGGACCGGCCCACCCACCTCCTGTCCTACGGGCAGCGGAAACGGACCGCCATCGCGGGGGCGGTCGCGATGCGGCCCCGCGTGCTGATCCTCGACGAGCCGACCGCCGGCCTCGACCCGGACGGCCAGGAGCGACTGCTCGGCACACTCGGCGCGCTCCGGGACGGCGGAACGACCGTCATGATGGCCACCCACGACGTCGATCTCGCCCTGCGCTGGGCCGACGACGCCGCACTCCTCACCCCGGCGGGTGTCCGGGCCGGGCCCGCGCCCACGATGCTGGCCCGCACCGATCTCCTCGGGGAGGCGGGGCTGCGTCTGCCGTGGGGCGTCGCAGCATCGCAACTCCTGCGCTCGCACGGCCTGCTGGAGGATTCGGCACCCGGCCCACGGACCGCCGAGCAGTTGGCCGCCCACGTCGCCGCGCCGACCGCGGCCGGGAGCGCCGTCACCGACGGCCGACGTCCCTGAGGACGTTCCACCGGAGTCCCGGGTGCCGGACGGTCCTTCACCCACGACACCCGGGATTCCGGCGGGAATCAGAACACCCGGGAACGGTTCGGGGAACGAAGCGATATGCACGTCGAACACCGAAGCCGCGGGACGCACGAGGACCGGGATACACGAGCGACAGCCGCTTCCGGAGACGATTCATCGAACCCCGTCCCGCCTTCACATCGATTTCACATTACTCGACAAGCCGAACCGATGTACGAATACGAGCATCATTCGCGACTGGCATATGCAGCAGCCAACCAGTCGCGGATGATCTCACATAGCGAGAACGGAACGTGAGGCACATCCCCAGGCCACGGGGGGTGAGCGAATGATTCAGCTCGTTCGGCATCGACTTTCGGACTCTTCACAAGGGATTAACTCGATAAGCACTTCGGCCTGTTAGCTTTTTGGAAGGCAAGTGGCATCCATGAGGAGGTGAAGGGGTGCGCGCAGCGACCGTACGTTTCGTGCTCGCGTTCCTGATGAGCTTCCTATTGGCCCCGTACTCCGGCACGGCTTCGGCCGACGCGCATACGTACGGACCGGAAATGCGGGCCGACGGCGTCCCGGACGCCACCACCGGAGCGGCGCACCTCGCCCACGGCCCCTGCGGCACGGCCGAGCGCGGGAGCGAGCCGAGCGGCCTCCTGCGTCACCGGGACCGGCATCGCACCGCGACGGCACCCGCTTCCGAGACCCCGCCGCGTTCCGTGGTGACGCGGGACGCCGACGGCGCGGTCGCCCCGGCGGCCTTCGCCGCGCTGGGCAACGCGCCCCACAGCTCCAGATCCTCCGGCGCGCACTCCTCCCCCGCTCTTCAGGTGTTCCGCTGCTGAGCTGACCCGGCACCCGGCTCACCCGCCCCTCCCGCTCGCGCCCTGCGGGACACGTCGACGAGGGGTCGCGCCGACGCGCCCTCCGGCCCCCGTTCTCGTACGCGTACCGACGCGCCGGTCTCCGGCGCGCCAGGAGGAACACCGTCATGCATGCACTCTTCGAACATCACGCGGTGGACGTACCGCACCTCAGCGACAGCGCCGTCTGGGCACCTCCGCCCGGCGACGTACGCTCCGCCCCCTTCCGCACGGGATGAGGGCCGCCATGGACCGCGTCCGCACGTTCCCGTACCTGCGGCAGGACTTCGCCGCGTCACTCGTCGTCTTCCTGGTCGCGCTGCCCCTGTGCGTGGGGGTCGCCGTCGCGTCGGGGGTCCCGGCCGAACTGGGCCTCGTCACCGGCATCGTGGGCGGAATCGTCACCGGCCTGATGCGGGGCAGCAGTCTCCAGGTGTCAGGGCCGGCCGCCGGTCTGACCGTGCTCGTCTTCGAGGCCGTCCAGTCCTTCGGGCTCCCCGCTCTCGGGGTGATCGTGCTGACGACCGGACTGCTGCAAGTGGGCATGGGCGCCCTGCGGCTGGGCCGCTGGTTCCGGGCCATCTCGGTCTCGGTCGTCGAGGGCATGCTCGCCGGCATCGGCCTCGTCCTCATCGCGGGTCAGCTCTACGCGGCGGCCGGTGTCGACGCGCCGGTCTCCGGCACGGGCAAGGTCACCGGAATTCCCGGGCTGCTGGTGGACGCGGTGTCCAGTCCCGCGGCGCTCACCTCACTCGCGCTCGGCGCCTGCACCATCGCCCTGGTGGTGGGGTGGAGCAGGATGCCGAAGCGGGTGCGGGCCGTTCCGGGCGCCCTCGCCGCGGTCGTGCTGGCCACCCTCGCCACACTGGCGTTCGACCTGCCGGTCGAGACGGTCCGGGTCCAGGGTCTGCTCGACGCCGTCCAGGTTCCCGCACTGTCCGAGTTCGGCGGGCTCGCGACGCTGAGCCTGCTCGGGACCGTCGCGGCCTTCACCCTGATCGCCTCCGCGGAGAGCCTGTTCAGCGCGGCGGCGGTGGACCGGCTGCACGACGGACCGCGCACCCAGTACGACAAGGAGCTGATGGCGCAGGGCACGGGCAACACGGTGTGCGGCATCCTCGGCGCGCTGCCGATGACCGCGGTCATCGTCCGCAGCTCGGCGAACGTGCAGGCGGGCGCGCGGACCCGGGCCTCGCGGGTACTGCACGGTGTGTGGCTGCTCCTGTTCGCGGCGCTGCTCCCGTCCGCGCTGGCCCTCATCCCGCTGCCCGCCCTCGCGGGCATCCTCATCCACGCCGGGTGGAAGCTGATTCCGCTGCGGTCGCTGGTGCCCCTGTGGCGTGAGCACCGCGGCGAGGCGCTGATCCTGGTCGTCACGGCCGTGGCCATCGTGACGATCAACATGTTCGAGGGCGTGCTGATCGGCCTGGCCCTCTCGGTGGCGAAGGCGGCCTGGGACGCCTCCCACATCAAGCTGGAGGTCGTCGACAGCAGTCCCGACGGGGTCCGGGCACGGCTCTCGGGCAACGCGACGTTCCTGCGGCTGCCGAAGATACTGGACAGCCTGGAGGCCCTGCCCGACGACCGGCCCGTCTCCCTGGACCTCTCCGGTCTGCACCATCTGGATCACGCCTGCCGCACCGCCCTGGAGAACTGGGCGGAGAGGCACAGTTCCTCGGGCACCGAGCCCGTGCGGCTGACCCGGGACGACGTGGTGACGACTGCCCCGTAGACGGGTTCCCGAGCCTCCGGCTCGTGGACGCACTTCGGCTCGCCGGGGCGCCTTCGACAGGCGTCCCGGCGAGCCGCAGCAGGTGTTCAGCCGTTGGGCAGGATGACCGCGCGGCCGTTGATCTTGCCCGCGTGGAGCCGCTCGTAGGCGAGCGGGGCCTCGTCGATGGAGTACGTCTCGACGTGCACGTCGACGGCTCCCGCATGGGCCAGTTCGATGACCTCGGCGAGCTCCTTGCGCGAGCCCCAGTACGGCGCGGTGACCGAGGTGGAGAACGGCAGGACCCCGAATCCGACGGGCAGCAGTCCGCCGCCGATGCCGACGATGGTGACGTCGCTGTCGACGGAGGCCATCGCGCCGGCCGCCTTCACGGTCGGCTCGGCACCGACGAAGTCGAAGACGACCTTGGCACCGATGCCGCCGGTGAGTTCGCGGACCTTGGCGGCGGCGTTCTCGTCGGACAGCACGGCCTCGTGGGCGCCGACCGCACGCGCGAGGGACAGCTTCTCCTCGGTGACGTCGAGCGCGACGACCCGGACGGCGGTCATGGCGCGCAGGAGCTGGATGGCGACGTGGCCGAGGCCTCCGGTGCCGATGACCACGGCGGTGGCGCCGGGCAGGAGTTTCGGCAGCGAGCGCTTGATCGCGTGGTACGGCGTGAGGCCCGCGTCGGTCAGCGAGACCGTCTTGACCGGGTCCAGGTCGCCGATCGGCGTCAGATGACGGGCGTCGTCGACGATCATGTACTCGGCCATCGCACCCGGGTTGCCGAGTCCGGGCGGGTTGATGCCGAGGTCGGCCGCCCGCAGGCAGTAGTTCTCGCGGCCTTCCGCGCAGTTCACGCAGGTACCGCAGCCCCACGGGCCGTAGACGGCGACCGAGTCGCCGACGGAGACGCCCACGGCGCCCTCGCCGAGCGCGGCGACCGTGCCGACGCCCTCGTGGCCGAGGGTGAGCGGGAGTTCGTAGGGGAACCCCTCGGCGGGCCAGCTCATCACGGCGATGTCCGAGTGGCAGACACCCGCGGCGGTGACCTTCAGCAGGATCTGACCGGGTCCGGCCACGGGCTCCGGTATCTCGACGACCTCGGGCGCGGCACCCACGGTGCGGTACTGGACGGCTTTCATGACTCTCCTTCGTTCTCCGTACTTCCTTTGTGACCCTCGTGGTGGCGGTGCGCCACTCGGGGGTCAGGACGCGGAGTAGCCGCCGTCCACCAGGTGGTAGCTGCCGTGGATGAAGGAGGCCCGGTCGGAGAGCAGGAAGGCGGTGAGCTCGGCGACCTCCTCCGACGTGCCGAGGCGGCCCGCCGGGTGCAGGGAGACGAGGTGGTCCCGGGCGGGGCCGTCGGTGTCGCGGAGCAGGGGGGTGTCGATGAAGCCGGGGCCGACGGCGTTGATGCGGACGTTCTGTGCCGCGTACTCGAGTGCCGCGCTCTTGGTCAGGCCGACGACACCGTGCTTGGCGGCGGCGTACGCCGGGGAGCCCGCGAAGCCGTTGGTGCCGAGGATCGACGAGATGTTGACGACGGCGCCGCCGCCCGCGGCCAGGATGGCCGGGAGTTCGTAGCGCATCGAGTAGAAGACGCCGCTGAGGTTGGTGGCGACGACCCTGTTCCAGTCCTCGATGCCGTACTCGCCGGTGGGCAGGGAGGGGCCGCCGATGCCCGCGTTGTTCACGGCGAGGTGCAGGCCGCCGAACGTGTCGACGACGAAGCGCACGCCCGCCTCGACGGAGGCCGGGTCGGTGACGTCGAGGGCGACGGCCGCGGCGCGGGCGCCGGTGGCCTCCAGTTCGGCGGCGGCCTTGCGGGCGCTCTCCTCGTTGTGGTCGGCGACGACGACGGCCGCACCGCTCGCGGCGAGCCGCCGGGAGAGGGCGAGGCCGATGCCGGACGCGCCGCCGGTGACGAGGGCGACCTTGCCGGCGAACTCCGCCTCGTAGGCGGTGGGGAGGTGGGTGCTCATGATGTGCTTCCTTGCGTGGTGCTGTGGGGCGCCGGCCCGTCCTGCCGGGATTCCAGCAGGTCCGTGGAGAGGGCGTCGAAGGCGTGTACGACGAACTCGGGCAGGGCGGCCGGACGGCCGCCCCGTACCCAGGCCGCCTGGGCCGCGAGGAGCGCTCCGGCTCCCGCGGCGACGGTCACGGCGGGACGCAGGTCCTGCCGTGGGTCGACACCGAGACGTTCCGCGAGAATCGCCACCGACTCCTCCTGGGCGTCCACCCGTATGTGGTGGTACGCCGCGTACAGAGTGGGTTCCTCCTCGGCCATGGCCAGCAGGTCGAAGACGCGTGGCCGCAGGTGCCAGGGCTCCGCCTCCGCGTCCGACAGCCATGCGAGGACGGCACGACGGTAGGCGGTGAGCGGCGGCTCGGCCGGGGGGCGCTCGCGGAGCGCTCGGTTGATCCTGTCGCCGTCGCCCCGCACTGTGTCGAGGACGGCGGCCTCCTTGCTCGGGAAGTACCGGCTGAAGGTGCGCCGGTCGACGTCGGCCGCCTGCGCGATCTCCTCGACCGTCACATCGCGCAGACCGCGGTCGAGTACGAGATCGAACGCGCTCCGCGCCAGTGCGTCCCGGGTCCGTCGCGCCTTGCGGCTGCGCCGTTCCGGGGCCTTCCCTGTCTCAGGCATGGTTGCATCATACACCTTAAAATGTCCCGCCGGGACATCTGTCCCGACGGGACATCGTTGACCCGGCTCCCTCCCGGCAACGGAAAGGGGCCGGGGCGCCGTACGGCCGCCCCGGCCCCCTCCCCGCCACCCGCACACGCTCCGCCGGTGGCAGCGGCCTCGCGCTACGTCAGCGATTCCGCCTTCTCCGGCGTCTCCTCACGGCTCCGGCTGAGGACGCCGGGCCACCAGGCGGTGGGGCCGATGTCCCTGACGAGAGCGGGCACCAGGAGCGAGCGGACGACGAGGGTGTCCAGCAGGACGCCGAACGCCACGATGAACGCGATCTGCACGAGGAAGGCGAGGGGAATGACCCCCAGCGCCGCGAAGGTGGCCGCCAGGACGACGCCCGCCGAGGTGATGACCCCGCCCGTGGTGGTCAGCCCGCGCAGTACGCCCTGCCGGGTGCCGTGGATCAGGGACTCCTCGCGGACCCGGGACATCAGGAAGATGTTGTAGTCGACGCCCAGGGCGACCAGGAAGACGAATCCGTACAGCGGCACGGAGGAGTCGGTCCCGCTGAAGCCGAAGACGTGCTCGAAGACCAGCGACGAGAT
>Ga0164308_10000298_pt1 | contig 26758 bp, 25 predicted proteins | sample Whisoiple_246_MG_FD_109983 | JGI IMG/M metagenome (GOLD analysis project Ga0164308, IMG submission 109983) | Soil microbial communities amended with fresh organic matter from upstate New York, USA - Whitman soil sample_246_MG | ecosystem: Environmental > Terrestrial > Soil > Unclassified >... | reverse complement strand
GCGGGGGATGCGGGCGCCGGGGCGACGACTTGGACGCTGGTCGGTGTTTGCTGCTCCAAACGTAGGTTGGTATCGAGCGGCTGATCCGCTGCCAGCGTCACAGTTTGCTCGACGTCCGCGTAGCCGCGCAGACTGAGCAGCAAGCGATGCTCCCCAGGAGCCAGCTCGCCGGTCCACGGAGTGACGCCCATGGGTTGTTCGTCGACGCTCACGGTCGCTCCGGCGGGGCTGGATAGCACGGTCAACTGTTGCACGCCCTTTTTGCGAAGAGACTCGGCGAGCTCAGCGATCAGCGGTCGCACGGCGCCCGCATTGTTGGCGTCGGGATTTCTGCGCAGGTAGTCGCGGTACCAGCGCAGGGCGCCCGCGTCGTCCGCCAGCTTTTCGTAGGCGCGCGCAATGTTGAAAGATAGCGGCGCGCTCGGCGAAAGCTTGTCGGCAGCCAGGAACAGGTCCACCGCGTCCTTGAAGCGGCCCGCCGAGTAGGCCTCTGCGCCCTGCTGGTATTTGGACTTTGCCTCCGCGCGCCTTTGTTCCATAGCGGCCTCGTCGCTGGGTGCGTCGGCATGAGCGATGGGTTGTCGGGCTAGCGACACGGCGGCTAGCGACAACGCGCAGAGCCAGGCGAGTGGGCGTCGAGGGCTTTGGGTCATCGTTGCTCAGTAGGGGGCAAGCAAGTCGCGCTGGGCGTCACCCGAAGGAGCTTGCGTGGTCGGTTGCGTTCGAGCCTTGCTCGGCTGCGCGGTGGATTTGCGAGGCAAAGCCGCCTTGCCCGCCGTGCCCTTCGCTTGCACGCTCGGGACAGGACTCGAGTCCACCGCTTGGCTCACGACGGGTGGCGCGGCTGTGGAGGTCGCGACGACTTGCGGTTGAGAAGGCGCCGGTGGCAGCGCGGGCGATGGTACTTCCGCCGTCCGACTCAACTCCGGGCTTTCGCGCGTCCAAACCAGCAGCCCGACGCCGCTCGCCGCCAATGCGAGCAAAGCCAGTCCAAGCCAAACCCGCTGCCGACCGATCGGCTTGTCCGCGTTGGGAGCCGGACCCTCTGTTGCTGTCGCTGCTGCTGCTGCTGCCGCTGCCGCTGCAACTTCCAGGCTTACGGTCGGTGCACCGCCGAGTGCCGTTTGTGCCGTCCGCACTCCAGACTCCGGGGGGGTCCCGGTGAGCGAGGCGAACGACGCACGCGAGGCGCGCTGTGCAGAAGGCGTGTTGCTTCGGGCAATCCATCTCGAGTCGAGCGACCCGCCGGAAACGTCCTCGAAGATGCCTTGACTCATCAGCCAGGCTGCCAGGGCCTGCCCCAGCTCGGCCATCGTGCCGAAGCGCTGCGCGACGTCCTTGGACAAGCCGCGCCGGATGATCTCCCACAACGGCTGATCCGCGGCCAAGAGCGTCAGCAGCGATTCTGGCTCGTCCTCGACGATCGAGCGAATGAGCGAGTTGTAGTTGGTGCCGGTGAACGGTGAAGCGCCGCTCAATGTCTCGTACAAAACCACGCAGAACGACCAGATGTCGGTACGATGGTCGATGTTGTCTAGGCCACGCGCTTGCTCGGGGGACATGTATTCCGGGCTTCCGAGCACTGCACCGGCTTGGGTGAGCTGCTGATTCGGGCCGGCCTCACCCTCCAGCTTGGCAATGCCGAAATCGAGCAGCTTTGGTTGAAGCTGTTCCCCCTCATCGGTCAGGAAGATGTTGTCCGGCTTCAGATCGCGGTGCACGATGCCCTTGGCGTGGGCAGCCACCAGCGCGTCCGCCACGGGCAGTAGCAGTTGCACGCCGTGCACGGCAGACAAGCGTTGCTCGGTTGCAAGCATGCGACCGAGGGTGCGCCCATTCAGGAGCTCCATCACGATGTATGGATCACCGAGCTCGGTATCCCCAACGTCGAACACGCGCACGATCGCTGGGTGACCGAGCTTGGCGGCTGCACGCGCCTCCTGCTTCAATCGCCGCGCGAGTGACACTCGATCCAGCTCGCCGCGAATCAACTTCAACGCAACCGGCGCCTCCAGCTGCAAGTTGAGGGCGCGCCAAACGGTGCCCATGCCGCCTTCACCGAGGAGTGAATCGAGCCGATACTTCCCGGCAATCACGTCCCCCACGCGGTACGGTGCAGTCTCTGGCGTCCGGACCGACAAAGTAGACGACATTTCCTCCGACCAAGAGGCTATCACGGATGCTCCCCCGGCACAGATCCAGCGTGTTGATGTCGGGAAACATCGGCCAAACCCAGCACCTTCCCGATTTGAGCCGTGTCTACCTTTCACGGCGATCGCGATATGACTCGAATGTCAGGGTACGCGCCTGTGCGAGGTGCGGATTTCAGCTGGCAATTGCCACTGTTCGGCCAGTGGGACGTGCTTGCTCGTTCGAGCGTGGCTTTGAAAGGCTGAGCGGAAAACGGCCAATCGGTGGCGGCGCTTCGTGCATGTTGCAGTGCGCTGCGCGGCCTGCGCAGCGCTGCTGTTCGACACGGCTGTGGTGTTTCACTGCCGAAGTCGGTGCCGGTCGAGAGCAGCGTCGACCAGGCCAGGTGAAACGGATCCTGCGCGCGACATTTTCCGATCTGAGCGAGGAGGAACGGACGCGATACTCGACCAAACCGGATCTTCAGGCGGCGCTCGCGCTCGAAATCGAGCTGAGCGGAATTCGGAACGTTGCAGCTGCGTTGAGCAAGGACCTTTCGGATCGACCCGAGGGTGCCAAGGGGCGCCGGTGCGGATCGACTAACTGCGGCGACCGCACGCGCGCAGCGTTTCATCACGCGCCTGGGAGCCATTCTGGGGCGGACGCACCCGAAACCAATCCTCGGCGCGTGTTCGTCGCCTTCACGGACGCACCGTTTCACTGCTACAGCCGGGACGCCCGCAATAGGTCGCTGCTCGCCGCATTCAAGCGTCTGGAGACGGCGGAAATGCTGGCCGTCTCCAGCGCTCGGGCACTACGGTGCACGTGTCGGATCCCAGCTGGGTCGATCAAACGATGCTACTTCTCGGATTCGCTCACGCCGACTGCGCTGTGACGGCGCGCTTGACGCAAAACGCCTAGCTGACATACTGCGGTCTCCGATGTCGTTCCGCGCTATCCGTCGTTTCGCTCGTCGCGCCGCTATTCGCGGCGGGCGCGAAATGCCGTAGCGGTCCTCGACACCGGCATTCGCGTAACCGCCCACGAACTGGGTGGTTATCGTCGCGTCTCGCACGGCGGGCCACCCGAAAGGATAGCCACCGTGACTCGACCCTCCGTATCCGCCCCTAGCGCGCTCGACTCTCGGCTCTCGATCGATCCCTCGCTGCTCGCTGCACAGGCGCAGTTGATGACCGTTGCGGCGCGTCCGCCGCGCATCATGGTGCGAGGCAGCGGCTCCTACCTCTGGGACCACGAGGGCAGGCGCTATCTCGACTTCGTCCAGGGCTGGGCGGTGAACGCCCTCGGTCACGCCCCTGCGGAGATCGCGGCCACGCTCCACGCCCAGGCCCAAACCTTGCTGACCGCCAGCCCCGCGTTCCACAATGGGCCTCAGTTGAGCTTCGCGCTCGAACTCACCCGCGCGACCGGGTTGTCTCAAGTACACTTTACCAACAGCGGCGCAGAAGCCAACGAAGCCGCGCTCAAGCTCGCGCGGAAGTGGGGCCGGCTGCACCGCGGCGGCGCGCACCAGATCATCACCACGTTGAACAGCTTTCACGGTCGCACGTTGGCCTTGATGGCAGCCAGCGGAAAGCCCGGCTGGGATGCGCTCTTCCCTCCCGTGATGCCGGGCTTCGTTAAAGTGCCATACGGGGACGTGAGCGCAGTGGCGGCGCAAATCGCTGCCGATACCGTTGCCGTAATGGTCGAACCGATCCAAGGCGAAGCCGGGGTGGTCGTACCTCCGGAGGGTTACTTGCGTGAGCTGCGCAGTCTGTGTGACTCGCACGGACTGCTCCTGATCTGTGACGAGGTGCAGACGGGCATGGGTCGCACCGGCAGCTTGTTCGCGTACGAACGTGAGGGGGTGAAGCCGGATATCCTGACGCTCGGCAAAGGACTAGGCGGAGGCGTTCCGATTTCGGCCGTCCTGGCCAACGAGCGTGCGAGTTGCTTCGTGCCGGGCGACCAAGGTGGCACGTACAACGGCAATCCACTGATGGTCGCAGTTGCGCGAAGCGTGTTCGCGGTCGTATCGCAAGCGGAGTTTCTGGCCACGGTGCGTGCCCGTGGTCAGTATCTGGAGCAACGCCTAGCCGGGCTGTGCACGCGCTACGGCATCGGTTTGCGCGGTCGCGGCCTGCTCTGGGCCTTGGTGCTGCCCGACGCGACGGCAGAGGCCATCGTCGCCCGCTGCTTGGCCGACGGCTTGCTAATCAACGCGCCGCGGCCGAATTTATTGCGCTTGATGCCCTCGCTGCGCGTGAGCGAAGCGGAGATCGACGAGCTCACGGAGCTCCTGGAGCGCGCCCTGCACGAAGGCATCACTGGCTCGGGTTGAATCAGTAGCCGACGCGTTGCGCGGTCAAAAAGTAGCTTCGGGGCGAGCGGGAGCGCTCTCCAACTTGCCCCGACGCACGGGCGCTTGAACCTTTGGCAGCCGGCACCGCGGTGTGCCGCTGGCGGCTGCGCGATGTCCGTCAGTCGCAGCCGCAGTTGGCCTGCAGGCCGACGAGCTCCATTGCGTCGCCGCAATCAATCGAGGTTTCGGAATGCAGCACGCGGGCGGCCGAGCGCAGGGCTGACTTGCGCTGTTCGACCGGGGCGCTGATGACGGCGCGCAGGGCCTCCCGCGCTTTGACGGGGACGGCCTCGCTGTGGATGAGCAGGGGAGCCAAGGAAAATGCCATGGGTCGTTCGTCTTTCCGGGTTTGCCGCGGCGGATACTGCTCCAGCCCGGCTCCTGGAACGTGTGGCCGTAGTTTCTTTCGTCAAGCGACTTTCTTTCGACAACCTACTTTCTTTTGGAAAGTGCGGTGACTACATTAAGCCCATGAACAAGGCTGTCGACTGCCAGTGCCAAGCGTTTCAGCTCGCCGCTGACGTGCTCGGTCGTCCTTGGAGCGCGTTGATCCTGACCGCGCTTTCGGCTGGTCCACGCCGCTTTGGTGAGCTGGGTGATACCGCTGCGGGGCTTGGTACCAAGGTTCTCTCCGCGCGCTTGAAAGAGTTGGAGGCGCGCGGTCTCGTGCAGCGCCACGTCGAACCAGGCCCGCCCGTACGGGTCTCCTATCAGCTCACTGCTCGAGGGCGCGGCTTCGGTCACGTTGCCGAGGCCATTCAACGCTGGGGGCGTGAGCTCACGGTAACCAAGCCGGCGCGCGTCCGCCGCCCTTGAGCCCAGTTCGAACAGTTTGCCCGTGGCTCCCGCAATCTCGGTGCTAATGCCGGCCTATGACGCCGCGCGCACGATTTCGTCCGCGCTTCGGAGCGTGCAGCGACAATCGGAGAGCAATTGGGAATGCGTCGTGGTCGACGATGGCTCTTCGGACGACACACGCCAGATCGCGACCGCGTTTGCACTCGCAGACGAGCGTGTGCGCATCGTCCCTTGCGAGCATCGCGGGATCGTCACGGCCTTGCAAACCGGGCTCGCACGATGTCGAGCGCCGCTGATCGCCCGCTTCGACGCCGACGATCTCATGTCTCGCCGGCGGCTCGAGTTTCAACGTGCAGCGCTCGAGCAGAGCCCAGATCTGGTTGCGGTAGGCTGTCACGTGCGGCTGTTCCCGCGCGCCACGTTGCGAGAACGCCGGCTCCGCTATGAAAGTTGGCTCGCGTCCATGTGTACTCCCGAGCACGTGGAACGCGATGCCTTCGTGGAGTGTCCGGTGGCACATCCCTCGCTATTGATTCGACGTGAAGCTTTGCTCGAATTCGGCTACCGCGACCGCGGTTGGCCAGAGGACTACGACTTAGTGCTGCGAATGTTGCAAGCAGGGCGACGCATCGGCGTGGTGCCGCGGCGGCTGCTGCACTGGCGCGATAGCCATTCGCGCTTGTCACGCACTTGCCAAAGCTACTCGATCCCTGCCTTCGTACAGTGCAAAGCGGAGTACTTGGCCAGCGGATTTCTGGCCGCGAGCGACCGCTATTTGCTGTGGGGATTCGGTGACACGGGCAAGGCGCTAGCCAACGCACTTTCCCTGCACGGCAAGCATCCGGATGCCATCATCGAGCTCCACCCGGGGCGCATTGGGCAGGTCATCCGCGGTGTACCGGTGGTCGCGCCGCGCGCGCTGCCGGGGCTGAAAGCTCGACCCTTGATCGTGTCGGTTGCGGGCTTGGGTCCGCGCACCGAAATTCGTCAGGCGCTGACTGGGATGGGTTTTGTGGAGCTGCGCGATTACGTGTGTGCAGCTTGAAGCCGGGGCGTTTCCGGGTTCATCCGGAGCACGAAGCGTTCGCTGCGGCCATCACGGGGTCGTGCTGCAGCCGCTCATCCAGCAAAGCCTACGCCGGCCGCTGGAGCGGCGTGATCGCGCGCCTGCGTGAACGCCTGCCCGGTTCGTAGTATAAGGCTCGAGTGGCCCAAGGAAAAGGCTGGCTATTCACGATGAGCTGCGTCGGTATCCTGGCGTTCGGCTGCGGGGGCAGCAACGGCACGCAGTACACCGAGGCCGCGGTCGGCCTGGGAGCCACGGTTGGCGCCACGGGGATCTACCGCGCGCAGACGCACGGTTGTTGGGCGAACTGCTCGCCTGGCTACGGCTGTGACCGCGCGAGCGGCCTGTGTCATCGCGTGGAATGTGTCCCCGCCTGCCCTTCCAACCAGACCTGCTTCATCGAGGTGGACGATAGCTTTCGCTGCATCGATGTCTTGGGGGCTGGCAAACTCGGCGCTACGACTCCGGCACCTACCATGAGCAGCGCGCCGGTTTCGAGCCCCGCGGCTCCCATCAGCAGTGCCTCACCGAACTGACGAACGGGCGCTTAGGATTCGTTTGCTGGTTGCGCTGAGCGGAGCCGGGCTCGCGCTCGCTTTTGCGTTTGCCGCCGCGCATTACTATTCCCCTCCGGCTTTCAAGGGAGCCAGAGTTCGCAGTCCTTGGCTCGAAGCAGACTTCTGTTTGGCAATGCTGTCGAGCTTGCTGGCGCTCGCAGTCGGTTCGCGAGCGGCCCTCGGGGACGCGCGAGATCGCGTGCTCGGCGTTGTGCTGGTGCGCGCGCTCATCTGGCTCGCGCTCACGATCGTGCTGGGCGCAGCTTGGGCAGGCAATGTGGGCCTTTTGACCTTGCTGATTGCACCGAGCCACGCGTTCGCCGGGGTGCGTTTGGCCGTGCTCGCGCGAGCATGGCGTGCCGAGAGGCTCTGGCGTGGCTAGGCGCGAGCGTGGCTAGGCGCGAGCGTGGCTAGGCGCGAGCTAGGCGGCCTTGGCCGACGAGGGCAGGCGTGCGAGCAAGGCCACTGCGACCAGCATGAACGCTCCCGCCGCCACGGCCAGCGAAACGTGCACGCCCAGCATACTCCCGACCAGCCCGACGGTGACGCCGCTGAACGCGCGCAACCCGGCAGACGACATATTGAACAAGCCCAGCACACGCCCGCGGATCTCCGAAGGGGCCTGAAGCTGGACGATGGTCTGGGTCATGCTGCTGAACGACAGCTCGAAGAACCCGGCTAGGAACAGGCACACTAGCGCGAACGGATAGGAACGCGCGAGCGCGAACGCGCCCAGCGCGCATGCCCAGAGCGCGGCGAGCTTCAGCGCTGCACTGGTCTCCGTGCGAAGCAGACTGCGCCCGCTCTCGAGCAACAGCCCGGCGAACAAAGCACCAGCGGCGTCCGCACCGAGCAACGCGGTGTACGCGGCGCCGGGGTCACCATGTCCGAGATCGGTGGCAAAGGTGGGCATCTGCGCTTGATAGCTGTTGCCCACGAAGAATGACGCTCCGCCGGCTAGCACGATCATCGCCAGCAACACCGGTAACCCGCGCACGTTGCGCACCGTCTCTAGGATGTCCGCCAGGCCGCGGACCGCGCGCCGCGGGCCCTCACCGCTTCGGAAATGGCGGCCGTAGGGCGCTGCAATCAACCACACGATTAGCGGTGAATAGAAGGTTGCATTGAGGAACATGCCGTAGTTTGGGCCGAGCGTCCGCAAAATGAGACTGCCCACCCCGGGGCCGACCAGCATGCCGAGGTAGCGCGCGCTGGCGTTCAAGCGCACCGCACTGGCAATGCGGGCGCCGCCCACCACGTCGTAGAGCAGCACTTGGCTCGAGGTGAGCCAAAATACGCCGGCACACCCGTGCAAGCTCAAGAGCACCATGGCGTGCCACATCTGTAGCGTGCCACTGACGAAGAAATAGCCCCAGCCGACCGAGACGAGCATGAACAAGCCGGCACCAAACTGTATCAAACGCCGGGAATCGAAGCGGTCGTTCAGCGCGCCCACGGGTACCGAGAACACGAGGTACGGCACCCAATGCGAGATCACCGCGAAGCCGCCCAGAGCTGGCGAATGGAATTTCTGAAACGCGACCCAGTAGCTGATCACGTGCTCTACGTTGTCGGCCATCATCGTGAGCAAGAACGTCAATAGGAACGTTCGAAACCCCGGCAAGCGCAGGGCGTCGAACGGGCGATCGGTATTTGGCATGGCTTCGAAACGAGAGGGACGCGGTTGCGCTTAGAAATCGCGCCGAAATGGCAGCTTTTGCCCTGGGTTGACGAACGGACGCGGCTCGCGCAAGCGCTTCCACAAATAGGCGACGTACGCGGCGCGCTGGCGCGCTGGATTGCTCCCTGTCAGGAGCAACGGCGTGATGAACTCGTCGGGTACCTCTGCCAACGCTCGTTCGAGCACGGCTCGAGTCAAGCGCGGGGCGAGCAGGTCGTCGCAGGCTTGCAGCTGGCTGGCTGAGACGGAGAGCAAATGCTTTTCCACGAACGTGCCAGCTTGGCGCGGCATCTGTTCGCTCACGTGCTCCCAATCGTAATGAAAGGTGAGCGCCGCGCCGTTGTCGATCAAGGCGACGCGGCCCGCCTTGATCATCAGGTTCGGATTTTGGGCCGTACGATCCGGATTCTGTACCAACGCGTCCAGCCAAATGATCGACGCCGCCAACTCGGGGCGGATGTGGCGCGCGTCAGGCGGTTTGAGATCGCGATAGCCCTCCAGTAATTGGAACCCCAAGTTCAAGCCCGCACTGCGCTGCAACAGATCGTGCAATTCTTCGTGCGGGTCCAGGCTCTCGATGTGCCGCTCGATTTCGACCAAGCAGCGCGCAGGCGTCGGTAGACCGAGTGCATCAGCCAACTCGCCGACGACGATCTCTGCGACGAGCGGAGCGGTTCCGTGCGCGGTCCCGTGCAACTTGGTGAACACGCGCTCGTTCCCCGTGTCCACCACCACGGGCCAGGAGCTGCCCTGGCGGAACGCCGACAAAACCTGACGAGCACGAATTCGGCGCATAGGACGACGCGCACGATACGGCCAAAGTTACGGTTCTGCTAGCGTCCACGGATGGTGATCTGGCCGAGCGTCTTGGCCGAGCCGGAGACGTCAGCGCGGGCGTTGCGCGCTGTTGCCGTCTTTGTCGTGAGCGCTGCGGACGTCCTTGGTACCGCCTGTTGCCTTCGAGCTCTCGGTACCCGGCGTGCCAGTCTTGGGTCGGCGCTGTTGCGTTTCCGGATGCGACGATTGGGTCGATTGGGTCGATTGAGTCTTGGACTTCGGGCTCGACTTTGCCTGCTTGGTCATGCCCTTGCCAAAGCAATGCCCGTGCCGGCTAAGCGTTCAGCTCCGCGCGCTGTTCACGCAGGATGGTCAGTCCCTCACTGGCCCAGCGAACGAGCAGGGGACCGAGCAGTAGGCCCCAAGTGCCGAACAGCACGATGCCGCCCAGCATGGCCACGAACAGCACGAGGGAATTCATCCGCAGCTCCGCGTAGCGCGCGAAAGCGGGGCGCAGGAGGTTGTCCACCACCGACACGAACAACCCGATGCACAGCATGGCCACGGCTGCTCCGGGGCGCCCCACGAGCGCCAGCCCCGCGGTGACTGGCACCCAGACGAGCGCCGAACCCACGCTTGGAATCAAGGATGCGAAGACCGTGAGCAAGCCGAGCACGAGCGCTTGCGGCACACCCGTCACCAAGTACCCAATGGTCGCGACCGTACCTTGGGAAAGTGCCGTCAGTCCCACTCCGACCACGAGCCCTCGACCCACCTCGCTGAAAACGTTGGCCAAGCGATGAAAGTGCGCGTGAGCAATCGGAGCGCGCTCGAGTAGCCAGTGGTGGCAGGTCTTCCCTTCCGTCAGAAAGGTGTAAAAGCCAGCCACGAACACCACGAGCCCAATCACTGCGACGCTGGCGGCGCCGAAGATCTTGCGAGCTGCGCTCAGCGCGGAGGCGCCGTGTTGACGAAGTAGGCTGACTGCGTGCTCCGGGTCGAGCTGGGTCAAGCTGACACCGCTATTGTCGCCGCTCGACAAGGCTTTCAGCGCGTCCGCGCCGCTCTTCGATTCGGCGATGCGCTGGCCGAGCGCAATCGCGCTGCCCGAGAGCGAAAGGGTGGCGACTGCCACCGGCAACAGGATCAAAAACACCAGCAGGGCAGTCAACAGCGCAGCGCTCAGCCGCGGCCGGTGGAGCGACTTGGCCAGCCGCCGCTGAAGAGGCGAAGCGATGATCGCGCCCCAGGCGGCAAGCAGCAGCGGCGCCCAGAATGGTACCAGTACGGCGGCTGCCGCCAGGCACAGCCCGCCGACTATCCAGCGGAGGGCGGTACCACCGCCGAGTTCGGCGCGTGGCTCCGCGGTGACCGCATTGGGCGGTGCCAAGTTTCGGATCGCGCGCTGCTCGCTCATGACTGCTCGCCCATGACTGAATGACAGCACGAACCGTGCCGAATTTGAGCTCACAAACGACCGTGGAAGGCGCATTGAGTGTCGTAGTTCGCCTCACTCAGTCGTGAAATGTCCCGAACTCGGGTCTTCAGTCGAGCAGGGTGAACCAACTGAGCTCGCAGGGTCCAGCTGAACTGGCAACGCTGTTGATAGCGCGGGACCTCCCGATACAGACTGCCCACCGCGTCGGTGCACCGGTAGCGCATTGGTGCCGAGCGGTCAGGCGTTGCGTCTCTCCGCGAGTTTCAGGGAGATTTCTGGCAAAGCAGACCGGGGGTGCGCGTGATTTCCCGCCTTGCGACGGCGATTCCTTTGCTCAACATAAGCGAGTGGAGGAGATGATCAATGCAACCTACTCAAAGCGTCGCAGGAATTGCCAACGGACACTGGGAGCGCTCCGAACCGCGTTCGGCATGGTTACTACTGCTGGCACGCATGGGCGTGGCTGAGTTGCGCCTACTGACCGACTGGGCCCGAGAACACACCGATCAGCGCAACCAGCCCGATTATAAAAACGAAACCGCACATTAAGGGCGCCACTCGAGGATTCGAGGCGCTCGGCATCTACTTGCCCGCAGGGCCGAGGCGGCGAGGTGCAGCGCCGGAACGCGACGACGCGCTCAAGCGTGCGGCTTGGGCGCATCGCGCTTACCGACCGCGCGCCTCGCCCGCTCGCGAAAGCGCGAAAGCATGCGGCGCGGCCACTGGAACTCGCTGGCCAAAATGGTCAGACCGATGGGGATGACGACTACCGCGGGGCCCGGCAACACGATCATTGCCAAGCCCGCCGCGAGGACGAGGCCACCCACCACGGCCACGCCGACCCGGCGCGCGTTGCTGCCGAAGGAGTGCGGTTTGGCCGCAACGTCCGGCAAAGCTCGCGGAGATTCGCGATGCGCAGGCCGAAGCAGTGAGGCGAGCACCGAACCGCCGAGCAGGATGGCGATCACCAGCAGCGACGCCCAAATCGGGATCTCGTACACGGAAGCGAGCAGCATCTTGGCGCCCACGAACAGCAGCACGAGCGCCAAGCCGATCTTCAGGTAGTGGAACTTGTGCATCATCCCGGAGAGCGCGAAGTACAACGCGCGCAGGCCCAGGATGGCGAAAATGTTCGACGTGAACACGATGAATGGGTCGCGCGTGACCGCGAAGATCGCGGGTATGGAATCCATCGCGAACACGATATCGGTCGTTTCAATCGCGATCAGCACGAGCAAGAGCGGCGTCGCGTAGCGCTTACCACCCTTCACGACGGTGAAATGCCCGTCGTGAAATTCGTTTACCGAAGGCATGACGCGGCGGAACAGCTTGAACACGGGGTTCGATTGTGGATCGACCTGCCCCTCACGTTGGACCAACAGTTTGATGCCCGTGAACACCAAGAACCCGCCGAACACGTAGCCCAGCCAGTGAAAGCGGCTGAGCAGGGCCGCACCGAGCACCACGAACACAGCCCGCAGCACCAGCGCGCTCAAGATGCCGAACAACAATACGCGGTGTTGCAGCTTGGCGGGCACCGCAAACACCGAGAAGATGACGATGAAGACGAAGATATTATCGACGGATAGTGCCTTCTCGATCACGTACCCGGACAGAAACTCGAGCGCACGCTCGGCGCCGAACCAGAAGTAAAGCCCCGCGTTGAACAGCAGCGAGAGCGAGATCCACACCCCCGTCCAGATCAGCGCTTCCTTGATGCTGACCTCATGATCTTTTTTGTGGAATACGCCCAAATCTAGGGCGAGCATGGCCAACACGAAGACCACGAAGCCGAACCAAAGCCAGGGCGTTCCGATACTCTCGTGCATTTCGTCGCTCTCTTCTCGGCCCAGCGCCAATCGAGCCCAGGACCCGCTTACTCTAGCGATCGTCGATCCGACGGCAATAAGGAAGTTTCGTCTCGATCCGTCGTAAAAAGCGACGCATGCTGAGCCATGCACTCGCTGAACTATCACCACCTGCTGTACTTCTGGGCGGTAGCCAAGCACGGCAGTGTGGCACAAGCGAGCCGTGAGCTGCGCTTGGCGCACCCCACCGTCAGCGCGCAGATCCACCGTTTGGAGGACGTGCTGGGCGAGAAGCTTTTCAGCAAAAAGGGCCGCAACCTGGTGCTGACCGAGGCAGGTCGGGTGGCCTTTCATTACGCGGATGAAATCTTTTCCCTCGGTCGTGAATTCGTAGACACCATCCAGGGTCGACTGAGCGGGAAGCCCATCCGCGTCGTCGTGGGCTGTTCTGACGCGCTCCCCAAAACCATCGTGCAACGCATCTTGGCGCCCGCCTGGCGCTTGGAAGAACACGTGCGCGTGGTGTGTCGTGAAGACAATACGACCCAGGCCTATCTGGGCGAGCTCGCCGCCAACGCCATCGACGTGGTCCTGTCGGACACACCTGCGCTGCCGGGAGCGGTGCGCGTCTTCAGCCACCTCTTGGGCGAATGCGGGACGGTATTGCTAGCCGCCCCAGCGCTGGCCAAGAGCTACGAGCGGCGTTTTCCCGACTCACTGACAGGCATGCCGTTCCTGCTCCCCGGCCCGCAATCGACGCTGCGCAGGGGACTCGAACAGTGGTTCGACGCGCACGAGCTTCGTCCGCGGGTGGTCGGCGAATTCGACGACCCCGCGCTCGCCAACGTGGTGGCCGAGGCGGGTCTCGGCGTGTGCGCGGTGCCTGAGGTGATCGCCGAAGACATCCGCCGGCGCCACCGTTTGCAGAGCGTCGGTCGGGTCGAGAGTTTGCGCCAACGGTTCTATGCCATCTCCGCCGAACGCAAGATCAAGAACCCCGCCGTAGTCGCCATCTGCGAAGGCGCACGTAAAGACATCTTTGCTCCCTCCCCGCAAGGGCGGAAGGCGACGGCCCGTCGCCCTCGAGGTTCGCCGAGAGCGTGAGCGTCCGCTGAGCGCGTGACCTTGACTGGCGCTGCGTCGGGCGCATCTTGGCTGGGATGGAAGTTTCCTGTGCCTCGTGCTCCGCTCGCAACCGCGTCCCCGCCAAGCGGCTGCTCGACAATGCCAAGTGCGCGCAGTGCAAGGCTTCTCTGTTGCCCCTGACACGTCCCGTAGCACTCGCGAGCGCTCAGGATTTCGAGGAGCTCGTGCGCGATTCCTCGCGTCCGGTGCTGGTTGACTTCTGGGCGGCCTGGTGTGGCCCGTGTCGCATGGTCGCGCCAGAAATGGAGAAGCTGGCGCGTGACCGTGCGCCAAGCGTCGTAGTGGCAAAGGTGGATACCGAGGCGCTACCCGCGGTGGCGCAGCGCTTTGGCATCCGCAGCATCCCGACCCTGATTTTGTTCCGCGGCGGGGCCGAAGCGCGCCGTTTGAGCGGCGCGATGCCTGCAGCCGAAATCAGTCGCCAGCTCGAACTTTGAGGTTCTGAGAAGAGCGCGGCGTGTCGATTGGCTGCGGACGAGCGAAAACGGCGCACGCATCGCGTTGCTTCTCACCAGAGCAAGAGTGCCAACAGATACCGCAAGACGGTGCGAGTCGACTGTGGCAAGAACATCCACGCCAGCCACACGAGAGCGGAGACTCCGGCAACGAGCGATAGCCCGGTGCCGACGCTCGAGCCGCCATAGGCAGCCAGCGCCACTCGAAAGCCGAGCAGGGTCGCGCCACCGAGCGCGAGCGCTTGGTACACTCGCCGCTCGAGTCGAGCGAGCGCCACCGCGTGCGGGGCCACAGCGTCGGCGGTTGGCCGCTTTGCTCGTTCTGCGACAATGATCCGCGCTGGTGGCCTGCTCAACGCGGGCGAAACCGCGCGCGTGGTCGGGCTATTCCCGCGTTGGTCTCACCAGCGGGCGGAGCGCTGCTTTTTGGGCGGGAGGCTACTCAAGGCGAGGTTTCCGCTTTGACCCCAGCGCCAGATCCGGGGCAGGCCCGCATACAGCAGGCGATGGTAGAGGCCGGAGGGGATGATGCGGCGGAGGAAATCGAACAGCTGCGCATCGAGCGTCCCTGCAACCCACAGCGGCGGGTTCTTGTGTTCGATCACTTCGAGAATCGTCTCTGCTACGTCACGCGGAGTGTAGAAGGTGAGCGTCATCAGGCCCGCGATCAGCTCGCCCATGTTCGCGTAGTGCGCGTGGTACGGGTCGTTGGGATCGGTGAGCGCGCGCTCTCCTTGCTCAGTGAAGCGCACTTTGCGAAAGCCGTCGGAGTTGATGAAACCCGGGCGCACGAGTGACACTCGGACGCCGAACGGACGCATCTCGTACCAGAGCGACTCGGAAGCGCCTTCGAGTGCGAACTTGGAAGCGCTGTAGATGGACATCGTGGGCATGGCCGTCATGCCACCCACGGAGGAAACATTGATGATTCGACCATAGCGCTGAGTGCGCATGTGCGGCAGCACCAAGCGAATCAGCTCCATGGGTCCGAGAAAGTTGGCGTCGAGTTGTGCCAGGCGCTCGGCTTCGGTCACGTGTTCCGCAACCGCGCGAAAGCTGATGCCGGCATTGTTGACGAGCACGTCCACGCCGCCCCAGCGATCTTCGATCGCGCGAACGGCTGCTCGCCGCTGTTCTTCGACCGTGACGTCGAGCGGTAACAGCAACAAGCGATCTCCGGCGACCAGGCCTTCGTCCGCAAAACGTGCCAACGAGGAGGTGCGGGCGCTCAGCGCCAGGCGATGCGGTCCGTCGCGGAGCAATTTCGCGAGCTCGAGCCCAATGCCCACACTGGCTCCGGTGACCAAGATGGTCATGACTTCGCGGCGCTCTTTGCGGCGGCCAAATAGGCGCACGAACGCCTTGAGGCCATTGCGGATGCCGCGAGCCAGGGCGACCAAGCGGCGGAGCGCTCCGCTTTGCGGTAAGATTGCCTCCTGTCCCGCTGGCGGTTCGGTCGAAGCGGCCACTCCGAATCGTACCACGGGTCGACTGGAATAGCCGAGCGGCCGCCGGGCGTTGTCCATGACCTTGAAAGCGCGGCTGATATTCTACGGCAGCGTGCTCGCGCTGCTCGCGCTTTCCCTCATCTACGCGACGGCGATGCCGGGAAACCCTTACCGCGGAGAGCTGCCGGCGAGCACGCCCGCGCTCAGTGAGCTGTCGGAGCGTTTGCGCGAGCACGTAGCGGTTCTCGCCGGTCGCATCGGCAGCCGCAGCTTGGACCGCCCTGAAAAGCTGGACGCCGCGCGTGAGTACTTGACCGCGTGTTTGACGCCGCTCGCGACGCGGGCAGACCCCGTGCGGTTCGAAGACGTCGGCGCCGAGGGAGGCCACGCCGAGAACGTCATCTTGGATGTCAGCGGCAAAGCGAACCAACGCCTGATCGTCGTCGGGGCACACTACGACTCGATCGCGACGGGACCAGGCGCAAACGACAACGGTTCAGGTGTCGCGGCGACGCTGGAGCTTGCTTCGCGCCTCGCCCGGCGGCCCGCGCGGAGCCGCGTGCGATTCGTGTTCTTCGTCAACGAAGAACCCCCGTACTTCAAAAATTCTGGGATGGGTTCGATGGTCAACGCAGCCAATAGTCGACTGCGCGGCGACTCAATCATTGCCATGCTCTCCCTCGAGACGATCGGCTATTATAGCGAGCGAGCCGACTCGCAGCATTATCCATTCCCGATTGGCTGGTTCTACCCCTCGCAGGGCAACTTCCTCGGCTTCGTCGGGGATCTGGGTTCGCGCTCATTGCTGCACGCTGCAATCGGCGCGTTCCGCCGCGCCGAGCCCTTCCCCTCCGAGGGTGCCGCCCTACCATCGACCTTTCCCGGGGTCGATTGGTCGGACCATTGGTCGTTCCGCCGCGAAAGCTACCCAGCTATCATGCTCACGGACACTGCTCTCTATCGCGATCCAAACTATCATCGCTCCTCCGACCGCCCCGAGCAGCTGAACTACGATAGTCTAGCGCGGGTAACACGCGGCATCGAGGCGGTGATTCGTGAGCTCGCGAACTAGCAGCGAGGGAGGTTCGCGTAAACGCGCCTGAGCAAGCGGGCGTCGCATGTTTCGCGACGCCCGCCGAGCCCGCTCAGAAGCGCGAGACCTGCTCGCTCTTTTTCGGCACGCTCGAATCGCCCGTCACGGCGATGTCGTGAGCACCATTGCTCTCGAGGATCTGCTTCGCGCGCTTTTCGGCGTCGCCGTTGTCGGTGTGGACGGCAATCAGGATATTGCCATTACGGATCTTGCCTTCGTAGGTCTTGGCCTCGTACTCCGGGATGCCAAGGCCGATGAGACCGCCCGCGATGCCACCGACGGTAGCGCCTGCGGCCGCGCCGCTCAGCGCCGCCATCAGCGGGCCGGCAGCGATTAGCGGGCCTACTCCGGGGATGGCGAGTGCGCCAATGCCGGCGAGCAAACCGAGCGTGCCACCGACCACGCCACCCGCGCCGACACCCGCGACGGCACCTTCCGGCGCTTTGGTGTTGTGCTCGTGGGCGAAGTCTTTGCTGCCGCGTTTATCCGGGAACAAGACCGAGACGTCGCCAGTGGAGACGCCTTGTTGTTGCAGCTGGTCGACCACGCGCTCGGCCTGAATCTGAGTCTCGACGATGCCAATTACTGATTTTTTCATGGTCTATTCCTTCACTTGCTGATTTCCAACTGACTATCGACTCGGCTGCCGGCGCCGCTGGTGACTCGCCGCGCGGCGGCCTCGATTGCGCTGCGTTCGGCCTCGGACTTCACCGGACCACGCAGCGTGACCTTGCCGTCTATGGTGATGATTTTCACGTTCTTGGCAGTGAACGAAAGCGACTTGTCTTTCATCAGCTCTTGCCGAATCTGCTGCGTGATTTTTCGATCAGATTCACTCGAACCTTGATCCATCGGTGTCAATGCGGCGCTGTTCTGGTCGCGCTGGTTCACACGTGAGTTGTCGGCGTCGGTGGCCGGTGCGGACGAGCGGTCAGTCGGAGTGGCCGCCGCGTTGCCGCGGGCCGCGTCGGCCGCGGCGGTGGTATCGCGAGCCGCGGTATCGCGCGCCGTCGCGGTCGCGCCGCTCTCATGAGCCGGGGCGATGGAGGGCGCGGCGGCCTGCGTGGTGGTTGCCGCTCGGTGGGTCTCCGTTGGGGCGGTCGCCAGGCCGTCGTTCGAGGCCGGGGCGAAGTCTGGCCCGCGATTGGGCTCATCGGTGGCTTGCGCCACGGTGCTGCTCGACGTGGTAGCCGGTGGGGGCGAGTTCGACGCGCACGCCGCAAGCGCGAGCGACCCCATCAAAAATATTCCGAGATGCCTCATGGGTTTTTCCTTTCCTGCTTTTCTGCCCGCGCGTACGGCTTGAGGCTCAACACGCTGCGCAGAAGCGAACCAGGCAGCAGCAATAAGCAGACCAACTCCGACTGCCCGCCGCGTCGGACATTTCCAGGACATTTCCGTCGATTCACGCGTGACTGCATTGTCGCGACTGGTGCAGGGTTGAACGCGCTGGGCGCGTCGAGGCATCCCGTCACAAGGGCGGCTGATCCGGGCTGCGGCAGCCGCGCAAATTCGGCCTGTGCGTCCTAGAAGCCCGGCCGACATGGACCCCGCACCCGCTTCGCGGCATTCTAGCGACAACGTGCCTCGCAAACCCGCTGACCGTTCCGACAAGGGAACACCTCCCGTGTCCGCGCGTGCAGCGGCGGGCGAACAGACTTCGTGGCGGCTTCAGCCACCCACCATTTTCTCCTATCTCGACGCGGTCGCTCAGCACGGCTCGATTCGGAAAGCCGCGGACGCCTTGCACATCGCCTCATCGGCGTTGAACCGGCGCGTGCTCGACCTCGAGGCCGAAGTCGGTTCGCCGCTATTCGAACGCCTGCCTCGCGGCGTGCGCGCGACGGCTGCGGGGGAGCTCTTGCTCGCGTACGTGCGGCGCTCGCTCAAAGAACTTCGTCTAGTCGAGGCGCAGATCGACGGTCTACGAGGCCTGGTGCACGGCCGCGTGCATATCGCGGTCGCCGAGTCGGTGACCGGCCGCATGTTGCCGGACGCGATCGCCGAGTACCATGGGCGCCACCCTGGAGTGGGGTTCTCGGTGCGTGTCGGCGGCCCCACGGAGATCGCGGCTGCGCTGCTGCGCGACAAAGTCGAGCTGATCCTCACGCACGAGCACAGCGATGATCCACAAATGGCGGTCCTGGCCGAAGCAATTCAGCCGCTGTGCGTGCTCGTCACTCCGGAGCACCCGCTCGCCTCGCGCAGCCATCTGCGTTTGAGTGAATGTGTCGCCTATCCAATCGCGATGCCAGACGAGACCTTGGCCGCGCGCGCCTTGATGGATGTGTCACTGCGCCGCCATTCGATTCGCTTCGAACCCGCGCTGGTCTCCAACTCGATCGAGACTACGAAAATGTTCGCGCGCGCCAGCAACGGTCTTTGCTTCTCCTTTCACATCGGCAAAAAGCCGGATGTTTCGGGAATGATCTCCATTCCGCTCACCGATCCCGAACTGCAACAGGCGAGCCTGCGCTTGGCGACTCGCCGTGGTCGCGTGTTGCCCGTCGCTGCCGCGTCGTTCGCCGAGCAACTGATCACCGTGCTCGAAGAACTGTGAGGGGGCGCTCAGACGCGCACAGCGCTGGAAATCACGGCGATCGCCGCAGAGCTCCAGCCGGATGCGCGAGTGCTCTGATTTTTAGAGCGGTGCGTGCGGCAATTGGCGCTAGACAACTGGCTGAGCTGCGCGCCTAGATTGTCATCGTAGTGATTCGTGCGCTCTCTGCCGAGCGCATCTCGCCCATTAGCTGAAAACGCTTCGAAACAATCCAGAAGCGTAGGCGCCCCTGCGCCTTACGACGGAGATCAAAGCGATGACAACCGAAAGTGCGAAACCAAAGCTGTGGACCCCAGGTGATTGGAATGCCTACTTCGGATTCGGCACCAACATTCTGGTCAACTTGCTCGTGCTCACTGGCCTCCTGAGATTCGTGCTCAAGATGCCAGACAACATCGTGTTCGGCCGCATCCTGCCCGCTACCGGCCTGATGCTGTTTTTGAGCACCGTGTACTACGCGCGACTAGCCTATAATTTGGCCAAAAAGACCGGTCGCACCGATGTTTGCGCTCTGCCGTCAGGCATCAGCGTGCCGCACATGTTCGTCGTGGTGTTCGTGATCATGCTGCCGATTGCGCTCAAAACCGGCGACCCCATCAAAGGCTGGGAGGCGGGTCTGTGCTGGGTGTTCGTGCAGAGCTTCGTGCTGATGGCCGGCGGCTTCATCGCTCCGGTAGTTCGCCGAATCACACCACGTGCCGCGCTGCTCGGTACTTTGGCCGGGGTCTCGGTCTCGTTCATCTCGATGCGCCCTGCGCTGGAGATGTTCATGACCCCGGTCATCGGTCTGGTGTGCTTCACCATCATCCTCGCCAGTTGGTTCGGTGGAGTGCGCTACTTCAAAGGCATCCCCGCCGGCTTGGTGGCGATTGCCGCGGGCAGCTTGATCGCTTGGGGCTCGACCGCTCTCGGCTACAACTTCGGCGGCATGACCACGCAGAAGCTGGCCGACTCCGTGTCCAACTTTGGATTCGCGGTGCCGCTGCCGGCGTTCGGTCACGTGTTCTCGGGCTTCCAGTTCTTGGGCACGATCTTGGTCACCGCGATCCCCTTCGGCATCTATGATTTGGTGGAAGCGCTCGACAACGTAGAGAGCGCGGCCATTGCCGGCGATAGCTTCCCGACGACGCGCGTGCTCACGGCTGACGGCGTGGTCAGCCTAATCGGGTGCTGCATGGGCAACCCGTTCATCAACGCCGTGTACATTGGCCATCCCGGTTGGAAGGCGATGGGTGGCCGTATCGGCTATTCCGCAGCCACCGGCGTCACGGTCATCATCCTGGCCTGGTTTGGCGCCATTTCGGTGATGGTGGCGCTGATTCCGGTCGTGGCGATCTCGCCCATCTTGCTGTACATCGGCATGCTCATCGGCTCACAGGCCTTCCAGGAAAGCCCCAAGTCGCACGCTCCGGCGATCGTGCTCGCGCTCACGCCGCATCTGGCCGCGTGGGGCAAAATCCTCATCGACAATTCACTGGGGGCGGCGGGGACGAGCGCCGCGCAGGTGGGCTTGGATAAGCTCGGTCAAATGGGCGTGCTGTATCGTGGTCTGGAAGTGATGGGGGGCGGGTCGATCCTAGGAGGCTTGATGCTCGGAGCGATCGGCGCGTTCATCATCGACCGCGCGTTCAGCAAAGCGGCTGCCTTCGCGGCAGTGTCGGCCGGCTTGGCCTTTTTCGGCTTCATGCACGGCGAAGCCATCGGCATCAATCAATCGCCGTTGATGACCATCGCGTATCTGGGCTCGGCAGGCATCTTGTTCGGCTGCGCGAAGTTTGCGACCGTCAGCGTGCCGCAAGAGGAGCACCACAGCGAGGCGCACGGCGAGGCGGTGGCGGCCGAGTAGCGCGCATTACCAGCTTAAGCGCGGAGAGGAAGGGACGCCCCTTCGCGCTTTTTTGAATCGATCGAAACGAGAGCGACGACTCCGGGGTGCGGAGGGGAGGGCAGGGACGCTGTAAGCGTCTCCCCCTCCGCACTTTTTTTGCGGCCATCCCGGCGGGCACCGCCAGCCGTGCACCGCACGAGCTCAGTGCTCGCTACGCCCGATGCTGTCCAGATAACCGTCGCGTCGCACCATCAGCTTGGCGCGCCGATTCCATGCCGGCCCGAGGGTAAGCTGGAAGGCGACGAAGTAGGTCAAAGTCAGGATCGAAGGCATCAAGTGCAGAGCGGGCACGCGCTGCCCGGTGTGCCGGCAGATCATGACGACCACCAAGTTGAGCAACATGCCGTAGAAGCCGCCGAGTATCGCTGCCATGGTGAGCGCGCGAAAGCTGCTGATACAACGCTTTTTATCGGGCCTGAATGGCAACAAGGGTCCCCAAAAAGCGTCTTTGTCGCTCAATTCGTTCAAGCGCTCGTCGAACTCTCGCTGTGCGTGCTGAGCCATGCTCTCTCGAGCATGAAACGGTCGCCGAGACAGCGGTTTAAGACTCGCCTGCGCGGCATTTGAAAACGGCACGAGGCCGAGCTCGCGCACCCGAGACGCCGTTGGCCGACGATTTCGCACTCGTGCACACGCTTTGATTGCTCCGCGACCCACGCTGAAGCGATAAAGAGCGTTGGCTTCGCACCCACCTTTTCGCTTCAACGTGGGACGACGTGCGCCGGGCACTGCGCCGCTCTCGAGTTGCGCGGCTGGATCTCGATCGCCCACTTCTTCTGTTTGGCAGCCGCGCGCGGAGGTCAGAGGTGGGTTGGCAGCCACGCGCGGAGGTCAGAGGTGGGCTCAGCTCGCGCCTTTGGGGCCACGGTTTTGAACTGCTTGACAGATGATATTGAAAATGATGTTCATTATCAATATCACTTGGACCACCCGCGGACCCTCCTTCACCAAACTGGAGCGCTCATGTCTGGATCTCGAAATCGGCGAATTTACTTAGCAAATACCCTCGTTTCGGTGTGCCTTGCCACGCTCGGCTTGGTCGCCGCCTGCGGCGACAGCGATGGAGCGGGGAATGGTACGAACGCGGGCAGCGGGGGGAACGCGAGTGCAGGGAGTGCCGGCAAGGGAGGCGCTGCGAGCGCTGGACACGGCGGGTCCTCCGCAGGAGCCGCGCAAGCCGGAGAGGCCGGCGGCGCGGGTGAGGCCGGCGAAAGCGGTGAAGGTGGCCAAGCGGGCGCAGAAATCGGTTCGCCCGGTTCTGGCGGTGCAGCGATGGCTCTGTCGCCCAATTGCCTGCGTGACATCACGTCCGGCAAGAAGGTGGAAATCTCGCCCGCGGGCAACGATGGCTTGTTCGCCGCGACGTACGGCCCAGATGGCTTGTTATACGCGGCCGGCTACACCCAGCCTGGGGTTGGTGCTTTGGAAGATCGTTCGACCGTGGTCGTGCGGCTCACTACGAATGGCGCTCTCGATTCGACCTGGGCCAACGAGGGTATCGCGACGGTCAACGTCAAGGCCACGGCTTCCGGTCTGGCGGGCTTGGGCGAGCTGCCGCGCGGGTTGGCATTCCAAGGCGACAAGTTGATCGTCGCCGGCACGGTGGAGACGTACACGACGGTACAGAATCCGACAGCGCTCAACAATGATCGCGACGTGTACGTGTTCCGTCTGAACGCAAATGGCTCGCTCGACCCGACCTTCGGCGACGACGGCAGCGGTATTCACCTCCTACCGCTCAACGCAGGCGCCCTGGTCACGAACGCGACGACCGGCGCAGTGACGCTGTCGGGCGCGGACGCGCAATGGGGATTGAATGTGCTCCCCGACAAACGGATCGTGGTGACCGCGGCGACTCGCAACGCCGGGCTCAATGCCGACAACACACCGCGCCTCGACACCGATTTCGCAGTCGTCAAACTGACCGAGTCCGGCGCGCAAGATACGACCTTTGGTTTGGGCGCAAGCGGCGTGTTTACGCTGGACATTGCCGAGGCGGGCGCGTCGGTGCGCACCGCCAGCGTCCTAGGCGACGGCAAGCTGATCGTGGCTGGCTATTCGAGCTACGGTGGTGCGCAGCGCCCCGTGATCTTCAAGCTGCTCGCCGACGGCACGGGGTTGGACCCAGCGTTCGGCTCCGTGGGTGTGTTCAGCGACCCCGTTGGCACGGCGGCAGAGGCGTACGGCGCATTGGTGCAATCGGGAGGCAAGCTGGTGACGGTGGGCTACGGCCGCGCCAGTTCCGCAAATCCCAGCTCCGATATTCTGTCGATCCGCCTGACCTCCGGGGGAGTGCTCGACACCAGCTACGGCGCAACGGCAACGCCTGGCCGCGCTTGGTTCGACGTCGGCGGTCTCGGTGACAATGGTCGCGCGATCGTGCTCAGCGATGACCGTCCGGTTCTGCTCGGGGGGGGCAGCTTGAGCACCGGGCAACAGGACGCAGTCGTCACGCTGCTCTCGGTCAACGGTGTGCCGGTCACCACCTTCGGCTCACCATACGGTTGCACGGCGTACGACTTTGGCAGCGTCGGCGACTTCTTTTGGTCCGGCGCAGTGGCTCCAGACGGTAAGATCGCAGCCGTGGGTTTGACCGGTCATGTCTCCGGCTCGACCGACGACACCGATGGCATCTTCGTGTCGATCGACAAGCCGTGAAAAAAACCCGAAACCGCTCCATGTTCGCGCTCGTCACGGCGGGGCAGCTCGCAGCCCTGTCATGCAAGAGTTTCTCGATAGACGAACACGTCTACACGGGCTCCAGCGGCTCGCACTCGGCCTCGCCTGTCGCCATGGGTGGGAGTTCGTTCTCCGCGGGCGGCTCGTCGGTCCGACCTGCGAGCTCGGGCGGAGCGGCATCCGAGCTCAGCGGCGGTCAAACCGCGAGCAACGCCGGCGAGATTTCCCCGGAAGCATTCAGCAAGCGGGCATTTTTGAGGCAGGTCGCGGACTGCACCGTCGCTCGCTACCAAGAGTTCGAAGGCCTGGCGGCGGCCCTCGCGGAAGCGGCAGAGGTTAATGCCGCCTCGCCCACCGACTCCACGGCGCGTACCGTACGAGAGGCGTGGCTCGCTGCCAACGCCAGCTGGCAAGTGGCAGAAATTTTCCGCTTTGGTCCTGCTGCGCGCAGCGCCGATCAAGACCCCGGCGCGCGAGAGCTGCGAGATCAAATCTACGCGTGGCGCTTCGGAGGGCGTTGTCCAATTGAAACCGCGCTGGTCGAGAAGCTCTACGAGTCGCCGGCCTTCGGCAGCTCACTGATCAACTATCGCGGGCTCGGTGCGCTGGAATATCTGCTCTATTATCCCGGCACCGACAATCAATGCCCGGACTACTCGGGCATCAACAGCAAAGGCACTTGGGCTGCGCTCGGGGCCGGCGAAATCGCAACCCGCAAGCGGACGTATGCCGCCGCCGTGGCCCGCGATGTGCTGATGAACAGCCAAAAGTTGCTGCAGGCCTGGGATGCCGCAGGCGACAATTTCAGGCGACAGCTGGTTCAGCCAGGTAGCGGCAGTGTCTACCCAACTGAGCAAGCCGCGTTGAATGCGGTCTGGAACGGCATCTTCTACCTCGAGAAAGAGGTGAAAGACTACAAGCTCGGCATCCCGCTCGGCGTCTCCGAGTGTACGTCTGGCCTCTGTCCGGAAGCGCTCGAGGCGCGCTACGCCCAGGTCTCTACCGCCAACATTGTCCAGAACTACCTCGGATTTCGCAAGTTGTTCCAAGGCTGCGGCGGCAACTATACCGGCCTCGGCTTCGAAGACTGGTTGAAAGCAATTGGCGCGAGCGATCTACGGGCCCGCATGCTGAGCGCGCTCGATGGCGCGCAGCAAGCAATCGACGCGCTCGATCCTCCGCTCGAAATCTCGATCAGCCAACACACCGACCGTGTTTGGACCGCATATACCGCGCTCAAGCCATTGACCGATCTGCTGAAGTCCGAATTCGTCACCGTGCTCGATCTCGAGCTCCCGGCCGGTGCAGGCAGCGACAATGACTGAGCGCGCGCGGGCACTCGCCGCGCTGCTCGGAAGCCCCGTCGACAGCGCCTGGCTCGCCGCGTTTCGCGTGCTATTCGGGCTCACGCTGCTGACCAGCACGTTGCGCTTCCTCGCTTACGGTTGGATCGACCAGCTGTTTACGGAACCGCAATTTCATTTCAAGTATTGGGGATTCTCTTGGGTGACCGTGCCGGACGCCAGCGAGCTGCATGCGCTGTTCTGGCTATTGGCCGCGCTGTGCGTGTGTATCAGCCTGGGTTTCCTGTTTCGCGCTGCTGCGCTCGGTCTATTCCTCGGCTTCAGCTATCTGCAGTTGCTCGATGTGACGACCTATCTGAACCACTATTACCTGGCCAGTCTGCTCGCGCTGTTGCTGGCGTCTTCGCCGGCAGGCAAAATCTGGTCGCTCGACGCCCTGCTCCGGCCGCAACTTGCACGCAACGTCGCCCCGCGCGCGTGGCTGTACGTGTTTCGATTTCAGGTGGCGGTGGTGTACACCTTCGCGGGTTTGGCCAAAGCGCATGGCGATTGGCTGCTGCACGCAGAGCCGTTGCGAATTTGGCTGCTCTCTCGCACCGATACTCCGCTGATCGGTTCGATTCTGGCTCGTGATTGGGCAGCGCCGGTGATGAGTTGGGCGGGGTTCTTGTTCGACACAGGCATCCCGTGGCTGTTGATGGTTCCGCGCTTGAGGCCACTGGCGTATTTGGTGGTGATCGGCTTCCACTCCGTAACCGGGCTGCTGTTCCCGATCGGCATGTTCCCGGTCATCATGGTGCTGTGCGCGCTCGTGTTCTTTCCACCCAGCTGGCCCCGGAGCCTCGCTGCGCGGTTGCGGATACGTATGCCGACGAGTGGTGCGAAACTGGCGAGCGTTCCAGAGCCGAAAAGTCGCTGCCACCGCTTGTGGTTCGCACTCGGCGCAGTCTACTGCTCGTTCCAACTCGTGTTTCCGCTGCGCTTCCTGGCTTACGGTGGATCGGTGCGTTGGCACGAGCAGGGCATGCGCTTCTCGTGGCGCGTCATGGTGCGCGAAAAAAACGGCAGCATCACGTTCGTGGTCCACGCTCCCCGCTCCGGACGAACCTTCTACGTCGCGCCTCATCAATACCTCACGCGCCTGCAGGAGCGCGAGATCTCGAGCCAACCGGACTTAATCCTGCAACTCGCACACCGCATACATGAAGACTATGCCGCCAAGGGGTTGGGGCCGATCGAGGTGCGCGCGGACACCTGGGTCTCGCTCAACGGTCGGGCAATTCACCGGCTAGTCGACCCCCGCGTGGACCTTTCGCGCATCGAAGACGGCATTGGGAAGGCCGAGTGGATCTTACCCGAGCCGAATGAGCCCCCACCCAAGCTGCACGCGATCGGGTCCTGAGGTTACCTCCGCCGGCGGGTGTGAATGGGGGGGGTGCCGCCTCCGCCGGCGGGGGTGAATTGGGGGGGAGGCCCGCCCCCGCCCGCGGGGGTGAATGGGGGGGGGTGCCCGCCCCGCCGGTGGGGGTGGACCGGGGCGGGACTCCCCGCTCACCCGCAGGGGG
>Ga0164308_10000297_pt1 | contig 26767 bp, 24 predicted proteins | sample Whisoiple_246_MG_FD_109983 | JGI IMG/M metagenome (GOLD analysis project Ga0164308, IMG submission 109983) | Soil microbial communities amended with fresh organic matter from upstate New York, USA - Whitman soil sample_246_MG | ecosystem: Environmental > Terrestrial > Soil > Unclassified >... | reverse complement strand
TCCTCGCCGCCGCAGGGCAGCGCGAAGGTCTGCAGCGCCGTGTACGGAGTCTTCCCGCCCGCCTTGGTGAGGTCGGCGAGCGGTACGCCCGCCCGGGCCAGGGCGCCGTTGACGACGGCGGTGGAGTTGGCGTCGCTCGGGCTGCCCGGGTTGTAGCCCCAGCCGCCGTCGTCGTTCTGCACGGACTTGAGCCAGGCGACCCCGTTGTCCACGACCTCGCGATGCACCCCGAGCTCGACCACGGCCTGGACCGCCGCCGCCGTCGCGTTGGTGTCGGCGACCGTCTTGTCGTCGCAGGGGCGGGAGGCGTCGCGGTACGAGGCGAAGGCCCCGCTGTCGCACTGCTGGCCGACGAGCCAGTCCACCGACTTCGTGGCGGGGGTGACCAGCTCGATCTTCTGGGCGAGGAAGGCCAGCGACTGGCGCCACACCCCGTCGTACGTCGGGTCCTTCGTGCCGTACAGCCCCTCCGGGAGGTCCGGTGCGGAGGAGGACGGGGACGGGCTCGGCGCGGCGACCGCGGCCGGGGCGGCCGCTCCACAGAGCACGGCGGTGAACGCGAGCGCTGCCGCGCGGCGGCGTACGGACATGGCGGGTGGGGCCTCTCGAATGGGGTCTTCCCCCGCTCGAGCTGGGCCGAGAGCGTAGGGATCGGGTCGGCACCGGATTCGCACCGGCTTCCCCCGTACGGGCATGATGACGACCAGCCCACTCTACCGGGGCGCTCCCCACCCCCTCCGGGCGGACAGTCGACCCCGCTCCGCCGCGGGCCTTCCCAGCAGGTCAGAGCCCGTGCGAGACTCCGGCGGGGGTCACATGGGCGCGTGCCCGTGGGGGAGGAACGACCGGGGCGGGAAGCACCAGTGCGCGGAACCAGAAGAGGCACGGCGGCGGTCGCCGTCACGGCGGCCGGACTCATGACGCTGACGGCGGGCTGCGGCCTCGTCGGGGACGCCGGGAGTGCCCCGGCCCCCTCCCCGGACCCCACCCCGCCGTTCACCGCGCAGACGGTCGCCGACGAGATAGCCGGCTTCGCCCGGGCCGCGGGGCTGCCCGACGGGGACACCTCGGAGCCCGGTCCGGCGCAGGGCGACTGGCGGGCCTGCGTGGCGCCCTGGACCGGGGAGGCGCCGACGGCCGGAGCCGCCGGAGCCTTCGACGCGACGGTGACACGCCTGCGACAGCACGACTGGGAGATCGTCTCCAGCCACACCGAGCAGGACATCACCTACCGCACCCTCAGCAAGCGGGGCTGGATGCTGTACGCCCGGTACTACGACGGTGACGGCGCCGGCACCGCGCGGACCGTGTCGCTCAACGCGGTCGAGGACAGCTGCCGACTGCCCGGGAAGGTCAGGGCCGACTACGAGGACCCGGTCTGACAGCCGGAGTCGGCGATCACGAAGTGGCCGGCCGGGGACTCGCGGAGGGTGTGGGTGACGAACACGTTGTACAGCCCCATGTCCTGGTTCGAACCGTTCGCGTAGGCGTGGCCCCCGGAGACGTGGGCCCGGCCGGCCGTCACATGCGCGTAGTTCGTCGCGGTGAAGCACGTGGCGGGGGCGGCGCCGCCCGTGGTGGTCGCGGTCACGGCGGACGAGCCCGCCCCGGCGGTCCCCGACGGGTCGGCAGCCGTCACCGAGTAGCGGTAGGCGGTGCCGGCGGTCAGGCCGGTGTCCGTGAAGGACGTGGACGCGGTCGTGGCCACCTTCGCGCCGTCGCGGTACACCGTGTACGAGGCCGCGCCCGTGACCGCGCTCCACGTCAGTGACGCGCTGCTCGCCGTGACCCCGGTGACCTTCAGGCCGGCCGGGGCGGGCAGCCCGGTCCCCCCTCCCGGAGCCGTCCTGTCCAGCCCCCAGAACACGCCCGTGTGGTAGGCCGAGCAGATGGTGTCCAGGAAGTACGCGGCCGTCGAGCCGCACTGCTCGGCGCCCGATCCGGGGCTCACCGGCAGACCGTGCCCCATGCCCGACACCGAGAAGGTCTCCACGGCCGGCCGCCCGGACGCGTCGTCGTAGACGCTCCGGGTGGTGTTGCCCGGCAGGCTCTCCGTGCGGGACGGGGTCTGGCCGATGCCCCACACGTCGGTCCACTGGTCGCGCAGCGCGGTGGCGTTGGCCGGGTGGACCGTGTAGTCCGACGTGCCCTGCCAGATCGCCACCCGCGGCCAGGGCCCGGTCCATCCCGGGTGGGAACCACGGACCTTGTCGCCCCACTGGGCGGGCGTGAGCTTCTGCGGGCCCGTCTGGCAGCCGGAGGCGGCGGCCTGGCTGGTGGCGCACTGCGCGGGCAGGCCGGAGGCCACGGACCCGCCCGCGAAGACGTCCGGGTAGGCGGCCAGCAGATCGGCGGTCATCCCGCCGCCCGCCGACAGCCCGGTGACGAAGACCCGGCGGCCGTCGGAGCCGTAGGTCTGCTTCGCGTACTCGACCATCTGCACCACGGACGCCGCCTCGCCCCTGCCCCGCGTGCTGTCCGCCGGGTCGAACCAGCCGAAGCACGACAGGGCGTTGTTCGCCGAGGTGGTCTGCGGGAAGACCACGTCGAAGCCCCACAGGTCGGCGTACTTGGTCCAGCCGGAGTTGGTGTAGTAGGCGTTCGCCGACTGCGTGCAGCCGTGCAGGGCGACCACCAGGGGCGCGCCCGCCGGTACGCCGTCGGGGGTGTAGGCGAACATCTGGAGATTGCCGGGGTTCGAGCCGAAGCCGGTGACCTGCTGGAGTCCGGCGGCCGCGGCGGCCGTGGGGGCGGCGACGGCGGGGGCCGGGTGCGCGCCGAGCACGGCGAGCAGGCCACAGGCGGTGGCGGAGGCGACGCGGCGGAGCAGGCGTCGCAGGATCGGTGGGCGCACGGTGGGGCCTCCTCGTCGGACGTGCGGAACGGACAGGCGTGCGGAACGGCGGACGCGCGGAACGGCGGACGTGCGGGGCGGACCGACGGCCGGAACCGGCGCGTCCGCGCAACCGGCCGGTCCGCGGAACTGCTGCCGGAACCTACGAGCCGGGGGCCGGGCCGCCCATGTGGCAGGGGGACATCCGCCGCCCGCCGCTGTGTGCGGCGCTCCTCTTGCGCACGTTCCGGGCCTCCGGCCGCCCGCCGCCCCCGCCGGACCGCACCATGTACGCCGCCACCATGCGGACGCCCCAGGGTGTGTGCACCGACCCCGTGTGATGCGCGCGGCGACGTCCTTACGGTGACGCCCATGCAGAATTCCCGGACCCCCGAGCACGACCCCCGCACCCTCGCCGGACGCACCGCCCTGGTCACCGGTGCCGCGAGCGGCATCGGACTGGCCTGCGCAGAGGCACTCGCCGCCGCGGGAGCCCGTGTGCACGTGGTGGACAAGGCGGGCGACGCCGCAGAGAGCCTGGCGAAACGCATCGGCGGAACGGCCTGGGTGGCCGACCTCTCCGTGGCCGAGGAGGTGGACGGGCTGCCCGCCGACGTGGACATCGTGGTCAACAACGCGGGGCTGCAGCACGTGGCGCCCGTGCATGAGTTCCCGCCGGACCGCTTCGCCCTGATCCACCGCGTCATGGTGGAAGCCCCGTTCCGCGTCTTGCGCCGCACGCTCCCCGGCATGTACGAACGCGGCTGGGGCCGCGTCGTCAACATCTCGTCCGTGCACGGGCTGCGCGCGAGTCCCTACAAGTCGGCCTACGTCTCGGCCAAGCACGCACTGGAGGGTCTCAGCAAGGTGGTCGCACTCGAAGCGGCGCCGCACGGCGTGACGAGCAACTGCGTCAGCCCCGGCTACGTCCGCACGCCCCTGGTCGAGGACCAGATCGCCGACCAGGCCCGCAGCCACGGCATCTCCGAGCAGGAGGTGGTGGGCCGGGTCCTGCTGGAGCGCAGCGCCCTCAAGTCGCTGATCGAACCCGGTGACGTGGCCGAGGCCGTCCTGTGGCTGTGCGGACCGGGCACGGCGCACATCACGGGGAGCTCCCTCACGATGGACGGCGGCTGGACCGCCAACTGACCGGACGGGAGCGCCGACCGACCACCCACCACCCGTGCGAGCCGGAAGAACGATGACCGCCCATGTCTGAACCGTCCCCCTCCGTCGCGCCCCTGCTGGCCGGCCTCCTCGACCTGCTGGCCGACGACGCCCCCGCAGAGGCCCTGGGCGCCGTCACCTCGCGGGCCAGGGCCGCGGGTGTGCCCGCGGCCGAACTGGCCGAGGTGGAGCGGGCGGCCGCCACCGCACTGCGCATCCGGGGTGCCCTGCGCCAGCACCGGCGCAGGGAGCTCCAGCTCACCGCCCTCTTCGACACGGCGGGCGACCTGGCGGCGTCCCGGGACCTCGACGACGTGCTCAAGGCGATCGTGCGGCGCGCCAGGATGCTGCTGGGCACCGACACCGCCTACCTCACGCTCCCCGACGAGGAGGCCGGGGACACCTACATGCGGGTGACCGACGGATCGGTGTCCGTCGTGTTCCAGCGGCTCAGGCTCGAACTGGGCGAGGGGCTCGGCGGGCTGGTCGCCCAGACCGCGAGCCCCTACGCCACCCCCGACTACCGCACCGACGAACGCTTCCGCCACACCCGCAACATCAACGCCGGGGTGCTGGACGAAGGGCTGGTGGCGATCCTCGGCGTCCCCCTGCTGCTCGGCTCCAGCCGGGGCGGGACCGGGAAGGTCATCGGGGTCCTCTTCGCGGCCGACCGCGCCGCGCGGGTCTTCAGCCCCGACGAGGTGGCCCTGCTCTGCTCGCTCGCCGCGCACGCCGCGATCGCGATCGACACCGCCCGGGCCCTGGACGACACTCGCACCGCCCTCGCCGAACTCGCGGGAGCGAACGCGGAACTGGCCGAGGCCAACGCCGCCGTACGCGCCCACTCGGCCGCCATGCAGCGGGCCGAGGAGGCCCACGACCGGCTCACCGACCTGGTCCTGCGCGGCGGCGACGTGAAGGACGTCGCCCTGTCCGTCGCCGGGCTGCTGGACAGTCCCCTGACGATCCACGATCCCGGCGGGCGTCCGCTGGCCGCCGTGCGGCCCGACGGCACCGGCTTCGCCGCCGACAGCATGGACGCGGGCTGGCTCGCCGGCACCGCCGAGGAGTCCCGCCACGGCGCACGCGCCGTGCACCGCGACGGCCGGTGGATCTGCGCGGTGCTCGCCGGCCACGAACTCCTCGCCAGCCTGGTGCTGCACCGGCCGGACCGGCTCGACGACTCCGACCGGCGGCTCTACGAACGCGCCGCCGTCGTCACCGGCCTCCTCCTGCTGCTGCGCCGCACCGTCGCCGAGACCGAGAACCGGATACGGGGCGAGCTGATCAGCGATCTGCTCGGTGACCCGGAGCGCGATCCCGCCGGTCTCGCCGAGCGGGGCCGGAGACTGGGCATCGACCTGGACCGGCCCCACGTCCTGCTGGTGGCGGAGGCGGCGGCCCGGGAGAAGCTCGGAGGCGCCGCGATGCGCTACCTGTTCGGCGGGGACATCCACGGGGTCAGCGCCGAACACGCCGGCACCGTCGTGCTGCTGATCGACTGCGACGGCGGCGGCACGACCCCGGGTGACGCCGCACGTGCGGCGGCCACGCAGCTCGGCCACCTGGTCCAGGCCCCCGTCACCGTCGCCGGCACGGGACCCGCCCGCGGCGCCCGTGAACTCGCCGCCGCCTACGCGGAAGCCGCGCGCTGCCTGCGCGCCATGCGGGTGCTGGGCCGCGAGGGGGAGGGGGCCTGCGTCGACGAACTCGGCTTCCTGGGCGTCGTCCTGGGCAACGCGAAGGACGTGGACGGCTTCGTGACCGCGGTGCTGGGGCCCCTGCTGCGCTACGACGAGCGGCGCGGCACCCAGCTCGTACGCACGCTGCGGGCGTACTTCGGCGCGGGCGGCAGCCTGATCCGGGCCAAGGACGAGCTGCACGTGCACGTGAACACCGTCGTCCAGCGCCTCGACCGGATCCAGGTGCTGCTGGGCCGCAACTGGAACGAGCCCGACCGCGCCCTGGAACTGCAGCTCGCCCTGCGCCTGCACCTGCTGTCGGGCGGCCGGGACCGCTGAGCCCCGGGCCGCCCGCCGGCCTCACCGCGGGACGGCCACCGCCCGCAGCAGCGCACCGGCGATCTCACCGGCCCCCTTGTCGCCCGTCAGCACCGTGTAGTGGTTGACGTCCTCGACGGGTACGGCCGTGACGTTCGTGCCGGGCTGTCCCGCCGCTGCCAGCCGGGACTCGTCGTACAGCCCCTGCTCCTCGTCCATCAGCCCCCGCCGCGCCCACAACAGCACCGCCGGACCCGGGAGTTCGCCGGCGGCCGCGAGCACCTCGTCCTGGAACAGGCCCACGCCGTCCGTGCGGACCGCCTCCAGCCGGCACCCGGAGCGCAGGGCGGGTTCCTCACCGGTCAGGTCGCGCTGGATGTACGCGTCCACCTCCGGTGACCAGGCGTCGCCCGCGAACGCGGGATGGGCCCGCCAGAAGGAGCGGTAGGCGTCCCGGTCGGGGAAGGTCATGGACAGCCGGTCCATGGCCGGCCCGATCACCGCCGTCATCAGCTCGTCCGCCGACAGATGCGTGGGAGCGGGGAAGCCGAAACCGCCGTCGACGAGCACCACCGGGCCGAAGCGGTCCGGATGGCGCACGGCCGCGAGGGCCGCCACGAAAGCGCCCATCGAATGCCCCGCGAGCACCACCCGGTCCTGGCCGAGGGCGCCGGCCAGAGCGGCGGCGTCGTCCGCGTGGGCCGCGATCCCGTAGGGGCCCGGCAGCCCGGCGCTGCCGGCCCGTCCCCGCAGGTCCGGGGCGACCAGGGTGACCCGGCCGGCGAGCAGCCGGGCCACCGCGCCCCAGGACAGCGCGTTGGCCGTGATCCCGTGCAGGGCCACCACCACCGGCGCTCCGGCATCCCGGGCGGGCCAGCGCAGGGCGGCCAGCTCACCGCCGGCGACGGGGACGCGTATCTCCTCGTACGGGATCATCGGTTCTCCTCACTGGTCCTGCGCAGACGGGACGGCAGCCGGGCCAGGCCGCCGGGCAGCAGGTGTACCACGGCCACGAACAGCACCCCGAGCAGGAACAGTGGCTGGGAGAGCGGCACGCGCAGCACCGCGGGCAGGTCGGCGACCGCACCCGACCCGGCGAGGTCACCGAGCCGGTGGTCGGCCCAGGTGTAGAGGATGCCGCCGACCATCGGACCCCACCGGGTGCCCGTTCCGCCGAGCACCACCATCACCAGCAGCGACAGGGTGAAGTCCGAGGTCGTCGTCTGGGGCGTGGAACCACCGGTCAGCAGCAGGTGGACGAGCCCGCCCACCGCCGCCAGCGCCCCGGCCAGGACGAAGGCCGTCAGCTTGAACCCGTACGGCTTCAGGCCCAGCACCTCCACCCGGCGCTCGTTCTCCTTGATGCCCTCCCAGACCCGGCCGGTGGGGGAGCGCACCGCCCGGTGGACGACGGCGAGCGTGAGGACGAGATAGGCCAGCGCGATCCAGTACAGGTTCGCGGTGTGGTCGATGCCGACCAGCCAGGAGGGCAGCAGCTCCGCCGGGGCCGCCCGGCCCTCCTCGCCACCGGTGAACCCCCCGGGGTCGCGCGAGACGAGGATCGACCCGGCCTGTGCGAAGGCGAGCGTCACCATGGAGAAGCCGATGCCCGTGACCCGCAGGCTCACCGAGCCCAGCACCAGGGCGAGCGCGGCGCCGAAGCACACGCCGAGGACCGCGGCCGCGGCGAACGGCAGACCCGCCTCCAGCAGGAACATGTTCGTGGCGTAGCTGCCCGCCGCGAAGTACAGGGCGTGCCCGAAGGACAGCAGCCCCGTACGCCCCAGCAGCAGGTCGTAGCCGGTGGCGAGCGCGCCGAACAGCAGACAGGTCGCCAGGAGTTGCAGACTTCCCGGGCTCCCGACCGGGCCGTCCAGCAGCCCCGGAAGCGGCAGCGCGCTCCAGGGCGCGACGACCAGGAGCACGAGGACCGCGGCCGGCCACCAGCGCAGCAGCCGTGTCCTGCCGTGCTCCGGGGCCGTGCTCACGGCGGCGGGTGCGGGTGTGGTGGCGGTGCTCACGCGAGCCTCCCGGTCAGTCCGCGCGGCCGGACGAGCAGCAGCGCGGCGAGCAGGACGACGACGGCGAGGTCGCCGAGGCCCGCTGCGGTGTAGTAGTTGGCGAACTGCTGGACCAGGCCGATGACCACGGCCGCCACGGCCGCGCCGGTCACCGACCCCATGCCGCCCGTGACCACGACGACGAAGGCGAAGATCAGCAGCGAGGTGCCCTGACGGGGGTCGACCGAGCCGAAGTACAGCCCGCCGAGCGCCCCGCCCAGCGCGGCGGCACAGCCGCCGATGGCGAAGACCAGCGTGAACGCCTTGCGGACGTCGATGCCCAGGGCGGTGACCATCGCCCGGTCCTCGACCCCGGCGCGCACGACCAGGCCGTGCCGGGTCCGGCCGAGGAACAGCCGCAGCGCGACCAGGACGACGACCGCCGCCGCGACGAGCACGAGCCGGTTGACCGGGACGTCCGCGCCCAGCAGCGCGAAGGTGCCGGACAGCGCCTCGGGGCCGGGGAAGGTCCTGGCATCCGAACCCCAGACGCCCGACAGCAGGGCGGGCACGGCCAGCCCCACGCCGACCGTCGCCAGCACCTGCTCCCGCGGCCGGGTGTACAGGGGGCGTACGACGGCCAGTTCGAGCACCACGGCGGCCAGCGTGCCCACCGCCGTACCGAACAGGACGGCCAGCGCGAAGCCCCAGCCGCCGGGCCCGGCGCCCGGCAGCTGGCCCGAGGCCGCCCACCAGGTGCCGTACGCCCCGATGGAGAGCAGCGCCCCGTGCGCGAAGTTGAGCACGTCCATCAGGCCGAAGATCAGTGAGAGCCCGGACGCGACGAGGAAGTAGAGCGCCCCCAGACCGAGTCCGGTCATGGTGAGCAGCACGATGGTGGACATCAGGAATCCGCCTCCGCGGTGAAGGGGGCGAGCGGGCCCCGGCCGACGCCGAGCAGCCGGCGTGTGGCCTCCGCGTCGCCCAGCAGTCCGTCGGCCTCGCCCTGGTGGGCGGTGCGTCCGTCGGCGAGCACCACGCAGTGCCGGGCCAGCCGGCGTACGACGGCGAGGTTCTGCTCGACCAGGAGCACGGGCACCGCCTCGGCGGCGCGCTCCAGCACCTGGGCGACCTCGGTGACGACCTTGGGGGCCAGGCCCTTGGTGGGCTCGTCGGCGATGATCAGCCGGTTTCCGTTGAGCAGGGTGCGCCCGATGGCCACCATCTGCTGCTGGCCGCCGGACAGGGTCCCCGCCGACTGCCGCTCGCGGCGCTTGAGTTCGGGGAAGAGTTCATGGACCAGGCCGTACGCGGGCCCGTCCGCGCCCCGGCGTTCGGCCAGGCGCAGATTCTCCGCGACGGTGAGACCGGCGAAGATCCCCCGGTCCTCGGGGGCGTAACCGATGCCCCTGCGGACCAGGGTGTGGGTGGGCAGGCCGACCGTCTCCTTGCCGTCGAGGAGCACGCTGCCGGTGCGCGGTACGAGTCCGAGGACGCCGCGCACGGTCGTGGTCTTGCCCGCCCCGTTGCGGCCGAGCAGCGCGGTCACGCCCTGGGGCGCGACGTCGAGGTCGACCCCGTGCAGGATGTGCCGGCCGCCGATGAGGACACGCAGGTCCCGGACGGCGAGCAGGGGGGACGCGGTCACAGTCCCTCCCCGAGGTAGGCCTGCTGGACGAGGGGGTCCGCGGTCACGGCACCCGGGGTGTCCAGGGCGAGCAGCCGGCCGTGGTGCATCACGGCCAGCCGGTCCGCGAGCCCCAGCAGGACGTCCATGTGGTGCTCGACCATGAGCACGGTGCGGCCCTCCTCGCGGTGCAGCGTGCGGATCAGTTCGGTGAGGGCGGGGACCTCCTCGGCGCTCACCCCGGCCATCGGCTCGTCGAGCAGCATGAGCCTGGGCTCGCCCACCAGCAGGACGGCCAGCTCCAGCTTGCGTTTCTCGCCGTGGGAGAGCTCGGCGGCCGTGGCGGCGGCGCGGTGCGCGAGCCCGGTGCGCTCCAGCACGCCCGCCACCTCCGAGGCGTAGCGGGAGGCGCGCCGCCAGAGCCGGTGCGAACCGCCGTGCCTGGCCTGCGCGGCCAGCCGCACGTGTTCGGCCACCGTCATCCGCGGCCAGAGGCTGGACGTCTGGAACGTCCGCCCGATCCCGAGCCGCGCGCGGGTGTGCACCGGCAGGCCGGTCAGGTCCGCCCCGTCGAGCGCGAGGGTGCCCGCGGTGGCCGGGACGATCCCGCTGATCAGGTTGAACAGGGATGTCTTCCCGGCCCCGTTGGGGCCGATGAAGGCGAGGAACTCACCCTCCCGGACGTCGAAGGTGACGTCCTCGACGATGGCCGCCCCGCCGACACGCCAGCCGAGGCCGTCCAGCCGGAGCACCGGGGCCCCCGTGCTCGCCCCCTCGTCCCGCGCGGTGGCGGTGCCGGATGCGGTCACGGGTCAGCCCGCCGAGGGCTTCGCGGGCGGAGCCACGGCGTCCATCGGCTGCGTGCTGACCAGTTCGGGTTCCGCCGAGGCCCCCACGCCCTTGAGCCTGGCCGTGAACATCGGCTGCAGCAGCGCGTGGTCCTCCGCGCGGATCCGCTGTTCGCCCTTCACCCCGTCGAAGCTCCAGCCCTCCAGGGCCTTCACCATCGCGTCGGTGTCGGTGGCGCTGCCCTCCTCCACGGCCCGCACGATCATCTGGGCCGCGGTGAAACCGTCGGTGCTGAACAGGTCGGGCGTGCCGCCCTCCTTCTCGACACCGGCGATCATCGCCTTCTCCACGGCGTTGCCGCCGCCCGCGCCGGGGAAGTAGTGCGCGAGGAAGGAGACCTTGGCCCCGGCGGCCCCGAAGACGGGGTACGACGCGGTCCCGGCCAGCCCGGTGACGACCTTGCCGGCGCTCAGGACACCCTGCTGGTCCAGGGCGGTCCACAGCGCGGGGGCGGTCGCGCCCGCCCAGGCGACGAAGACGAGATCCGGACCGCCCGCCTTGACCTGACGGGCGAACGGCGTCAGATCCGTGGCGCTGGGCGGGGCCAGGACGGAGCCCACCGTGGCCCCCTCGGCCTCCAGGACCGCCTTGACGGCGGCGACGTTGGCCTGGCCGAAGGTGGAGTCCTGCGCGAGGACGGTGACCTTCTTGCCCTTAGGGTCGCCGAGCATGGTGCCCGCGGTGAGGATGTCCTGGTAGGACTGCCGTCCGGACCGGAAGGTGTACGTGTTGACCCCGGTCACCGCGTCCGTGGCGGCGGGTCCGTCGACGTACAGCACCTTGTTCTGCGCGGCGAGCGGGGCCATCTGGAGCGCGACGCCGGAGTCGGTGGTGCCGGCCAGCACCTTGTACCCCTTGCCGATCAGGTTCTTCGCGGCGGAGACCGCCTTGCCGGGGTCGCCCGCGTCGTCCTGCTCGGTCACCTCGATGCGATGGCCGCCCGCCTTGCCGGTGCCCTTCGTCGCGTGGTCCAGGCCCGCCAAGAACCCGTCGCGGTACTGCTTCCCGTAGGCGGCGAGCAGTCCGGTACGGGAGTAGACGAGGCCCACCTTGACGGTCTCGTCGCCGCCCGACCCGGACTCGCCGCCCGCCTGTCCGGCGGCGGTGCAGCCCACCAGGAGCAGACCCGCGGTGCCGAGCACGGCCGTGGTCAGGATTCTTCTGTGGACGGTGCCTACGGCTCTGCGACGCATGGTGACCGGCTCCTCGGCAGGGTTCGGGTGATGTCGGCCGAACCGTACGAACACCGAGGCGCCGTCGACATGGTGCAGGCCACCTCACCTGAGCGGATACCGGTGTGGGCACCGCACATGGGCAGGCCTCAGCGGGTGTCCGCCGACAGGTCGATCAGCCCGCACACGGTCTCGATGTCCCGTTTCACCTGTGCGATCGACTCCCGCCCCGACAGCCAGGTGATCAGCGCCGAGTGCCAGGTGTGCTCGATGACGCGCACCACCGACAGCTGCTCCTGCGTGGGCTCCTCCAGCCCCATCGCGTCCAGCACGATCGCCGTGGTCAGCCGGGAGACGGCGTCCACCTCGGGGCTCACCCCGCGGTCCGCGAAGGTCAGGGCCCGCACCATGGCGTCCGCGAGATGGGGGTCGCGCTGGAGCGCCCGGAAGGCCCGCATCAGGGTCTCGGCGACCCGCTGGGCGGCGTCGTCCCCCGCCGGGGGCCTCCTGCGGAGCGTGACCTGGAGGTGCTGGAGCTGGTCCTGCATGATCGCGACGAGCAGATGGACCTTGGACGGGAAGTAGCGGTAGAGCGTGCCCAGGGCGACCCCGGCGGCGTCCGCCACCTCACGCATCTGCACCGCCTCGAAACCACCCCGCCCGGCGAGCTGCGCGCCCGCCCGCAGGATGCCGCGGCGACGGGCCTCCTGGCGTTCCGTCAGGGGCGGTGCCGCCGGCCTGGCTTCGGCTGTCATCTGTCCCCATCCACGAAGGGAGAACCGGTTCCCCGTCCGGCGGGCGCCGGCTCACGGGCGGGCACAGCATGCCAGGGCCTCCACCGTGGCGCGAATCACCTGATCCGGCCGTCACACCGACGCTACCTGCCGGTAGATTCGGTGCGTGTTTGAACGAACAAGTCTGAAACTTGTTCTAGATTAGCGCGACCGGTTACGCTCCGGCGAAAACGCAGTGAGAAGGGGGCCGAGTGTGACCGCTGAGGCCATAGAGACGGGCCCCTTCGAGGGCGGCGGCGCGTCGGCCACCGACGGTGACCGGCCGTTGCGCATCGCACTCCTCACCTACAAGGGCAACCCCTTCTGCGGAGGCCAGGGCGTCTACGTCCGCCACCTCGGCCGCGAGCTGGCCAGGCTCGGCCACAGCGTCGAAGTGATCGGCGCCCAGCCCTACCCCGTACTCGACGAGGGCGTCCCGCTCACCGAGCTGCCGAGCCTCGACCTCTACCGCCAGCCCGACCCGTTCCGCACCCCGGGACGCGGCGAGTACCGCGACTGGATCGACCTCGCCGAGGTCGCCACCATGTGGACCGGCGGCTTCCCGGAACCCCTCACCTTCAGTCTGCGGGCGCGGCGTCATCTCCTCGCCAGGCGCGGGGACTTCGACGTCGTGCACGACAACCAGACGCTCGGCTACGGCCTGCTCGGGGACCTGGGCGCCCCCCTCGTCACCACGATCCACCACCCGATCACCGTCGACCGCCGACTCGACCTGGACGCCGCGGAGTCGACGCGCCGTCGGCTCTCCGTCCGCCGCTGGTACGGCTTCACGCGGATGCAGAAGCGGGTCGCCCGCCGCCTGCCGTCCGTGCTCACCGTCTCCGGCTCGTCGCAGCAGGAGATCATCGAGCACCTCGGGGTACGACGGGACCGTGTCCAGGTCGTGCACATCGGTGCCGACACCGACCTCTGGTCGCCCGACCCCTCGGTCGCCGAGGTCCCCGGGCGGATCGTCACCACCTCCAGCGCCGACGTCCCGCTCAAGGGCCTCGTCCACCTCGTGGAGGCCCTCGCCAAGCTCCGCACCGAGAACCCCGCGGCGCACCTCGTGGTCGTGGGCAAGCGCGCCGAGGACGGACCCGTCGCCCAGGCCATCGAGCGCTACGGACTCCAGGACGCCGTCGAGTTCGTCAAGGGCATCAGCGACGCCGAGCTCGTCGACCTGGTCCGTAGCGCCCAGGTCTCCTGCGTCCCCTCGCTGTACGAGGGCTTCTCGCTGCCCGCCGCCGAGGCCATGGCCACCGGGACCCCGCTGGTGGCCACCACCGGCGGCGCCATCCCCGAGGTCACCGGGCCCGACGGGGAGACCTGCCTCGCCGTGCCGCCCGGCGACGCGGGTGCCCTGGCCGCCGCACTCGGCCGGCTCCTCGGCGACCGCGAACTGCGCGCCCGCCTCGGCGAGGCCGGCCGCGCGCGCGTGCTCGCCAACTTCACCTGGGCCAGGGCCGCCCTCGGCACCGTCGAGCTGTACCGTCAGTCGATCGCCGCCCGGGGAGCCCGCAGGTGAGCGCCCCCACGGCTCCCGGAACCCGTACCTCCGACCTCGAAGGCAGGCCCTCGTGCTGACCGTCGACTTCACCCGCTTCCCGCTCGCCGCAGGCGACCGGGTGCTCGATCTGGGCTGCGGCGCCGGCCGGCACGCCTTCGAGTGCTACCGGCGCGGCGCCCAGGTCGTGGCCCTCGACCAGAACGCCGAGGAGATCCGCGAGGTCGCGAAGTGGTTCGCCGCGATGAAGGAGGCCGGTGAGGCCCCCGCCGGTGCGACCGCCACCGCGATGGAGGGCGACGCCCTCAACCTGCCCTTCCCCGACGCCTCCTTCGACGTCGTCATCATCTCGGAGGTGATGGAGCACATCCCCGACGACAAGGGTGTGCTCGCCGAGATGGTCCGCGTGCTGAAGCCCGGCGGCCGGATCGCGATCACCGTGCCCCGCTACGGCCCCGAGAAGGTCTGCTGGACGCTCTCCGACGCGTACCACGAGGTCGAGGGCGGCCACATCCGCATCTACAAGGCCGACGAACTCCTCGGCAAGATCCGCGAAGCGGGCCTCAAGCCCTACGGCACCCACCACGCGCACGCGCTGCACAGCCCCTACTGGTGGCTGAAGTGCGCGTTCGGGGTGGACAACGAGAAGGCGCTGCCGGTACGCGCCTACCACAAGCTGCTCGTCTGGGACATCATGAAGAAGCCCTTGGCCACGCGGGTCGCCGAGCAGCTGCTCAACCCGGTCGTCGGCAAGAGCTTCGTGGCCTACGCGACCAAGCCGCACCTGCCGAAGGCCGAGGCGTGAGCACGCCGGAGCGGACCGAACACCTCGTCCTGCCCGGCGTCCTGACGGCCGAACAGGCCGCCGAGACCGTGGCGGCGCTGCTCGCGGTGCAGCGGGAGGACGGGGCGCTGCCCTGGTTCCGCGGCCACCACCTCGACCCGTGGGACCACACCGAGGCCGCGATGGCGCTGGACGCGGCCGGGGAACACGAGGCCGCCGCCCGCGCCTACGCGTGGCTGGCCCGCCACCAGAACGAGGACGGCTCCTGGTACGCCGCCTACCACGACGGCGACCCCGAGCGGCCGACCGACCTGGGACGCGAGACCAACTTCTGCGCGTACGTGGCCGTCGGTGTCTGGCACCACTACCTCGCCACCGGCGACGACGCGTTCGTCGACCGGATGTGGCCCACGGTCTACGCGGCGATCGAATTCGTGCTGCGGCTCCAGCAGCCCGGCGGGGAGATCGGCTGGAAGCGGGAACCCGACGGCACCCCGGTCACCGACGCCCTGCTGACCGGCTCCTCCTCCGTCCACCAGGCGCTGCGCTGCGCCCTGGCACTGGCGGAACAGCGTGAGGAGGCCCAGCCGGACTGGGAGCTCGCGGCCGGTGCGCTCGGCCACGCGATCCGCCGCCACCCGGAGCGCTTCCTGGACAAGAGCCGCTACTCGATGGACTGGTACTACCCGGTCCTCGGCGGCGCCGTGACCGGCGCCGACGCGACGCGGCGGATCAAGGACGGCTGGGACAGCTTCGTGGTCCCCGGCCTCGGGGTGCGCTGCGTGCTCCCCAACCCCTGGGTGACGGGCGGCGAGAGCTGCGAACTGGCCCTGGCGCTCTGGGTGACGGGCGAGTCGGACCGGGCCCTGGAGATCCTTCAGTCGGTCCAGCACCTGCGGGCCGAGGGCGGCCTGTACTGGACGGGGTACGTCTTCGAGGGCGAGAAGGCCGTATGGCCGGAGGAACTCACCACCTGGACGGCCGGGTCGCTGCTGCTCGCGGTCGCGGCGCTCGGGGGCGACGAGGCGACCACGGCGGTCTTCGGCGGCGAACGGCTCCCGGTGGGACTCGAACCGGACTGCTGCCGCTGACCGGGAGGGCGACCCCACCGGCCGAGGCCCGGCCGCGAACAGCCGTGGCCCCTGGTCCGGACCGAGCGAGGGCTCGGTCCCGACGGGAGGCCACGGCTGTCGGCGGTGGTCAGAAGCGGCGGACCCTGCCCGCCACGGCGTGACCGATGAACAGATAGACGACGGCGGCCAGACCGTAACCCGCGACGACCCGTGCCCACGCTTCGTCGAAGGTGAACAGGTCGTACGACCAGCCGGCCAGCCAGTGGGCCGAGTCCTGGATCCACTGGACCAGGTCGTTGCCCCGGTTGGCGTCGAGCAGATACATCAGGATCCACAGGATGATGATGAACGCCATGATGTCCGCGACGACGGCTATGACACGTGCGGCGGTACTGCTTCCTGAGCCTGTTCTGGGAGACATGCTCTCCGGATTGCCGCTTTACCGTGAGTGAAACCCGTACGGAGGGCGCCGGGTGGCGGCGCTCCCGCACCGGTGAGCCTGGCGACGGGTGCCGGGCCGCGTCGAGGTGACGAACAAGGTCCCCTCCACCTCCCGACTGACCTGCTGATGCGCTGACTTGCCCTCTGTGCGGGTGGGCGAACGGCCCCTTGCGTACAGGCACCGGGCTTCCGGGCGACCAGGCCGTTCTCCGGCTGAGGCGCACCGGACCCGGGAACGCCGGTGGCCCCCGCCCGGAGGGGCGGGGGCCACCGTGGTGCACACGAGGGATCAGCCGCGCTGGATTCCCGTGGTGTCCTGGAGGACGCCGCGACGGCCGTCCTGCGTCTGGGCGACGAGCCCGGGACCACGCTGCTCGACCGCGAGGTACCAGGTACCGGGCGCCAGTTCGGCGATCGGGTTCGGGGCGCCGTCCTCGCCGTACAGCGGACGCGCCACCGGCACCGCGAACCAGAAGGGGGTGAAGTCACCGGCCGGTGCTCCACCGCCCTGCGAAGCCTGCGGGGCGGCCTGGTGCTCCGGCTGCTGCTGGCCGGGCTGCGCCCCGTAGGGCTGCTGCTGGCCGGGCTGGGTGCCGAACTGCTGCTGGGCACCCGGGTAGCCGTAGCCCTGGCCGGGCTGCGAGCCGTAGGCCGGCTGCACGGCCTGCGCCGGGCGGGGCGCACCCATGAGCGGGGCCTTGAGCGCGGGAACCAGCGGAGTGGCCACGGCGCCGCCGGCCAGCGCCAGGGTCGCGAGCAGCCCGAGGATCAGGCCGGCGCCCGCGTCACCGGCGTCGATGATCGTCCAGAACATGGTCCACAGGGAGTAGACGGTGAACGCGGCCCCGAACTGGCCGAGTTCGAAGCCGACCACCTTGCGGCCCGGCATCGCGCGGCTGACGATCAGCAGCGCCGCGCCGATGATGCCGGCCAGGTAGATGCCCATCAGGACGGAGAGCGAGTCCCAGGCGTTCGCGCTGTAGCCCGAGCAGTCCACGCCCGAGGGGCATTCGTAGCCGGAGAGGTCGAGGAAAGAGGCGATGAACAGCACGACCGCTGCTCCGATCACCACGCCGTCGCCTCGAGTGAGGGAGCGGATATTCACGTGAAGGTCCTTAGTCGGTCGTCTCGTCGGGGCGGTCGTCGATGCCGCCTGAACGGCGGGTACGGCGCGAAGCTCGGGGGCGGCTCCCCATCGTACGGATGAATCTATCGTCTGCCCGGGCGCGTTGTGGTGCTGCCCGCACCTCGGACTGGCTATCCCCCCAATGTCGCCACCATCACCGCAGAACTACCTCTTCAGATAGCTGCCGATGCCCCCGGCGATACCGAGGGCGGCCTTCTGGCGCCAGCCCGCATCGGTGAGCAGGGCGGCGTCCTTCGGATCACGCATATTGCCGCATTCGATGAACACTTTGGGCACGGTCGACAGATTCAGACCGCCGAGATCGTCCCGGGTGTCCAGCCCCGTGTCGTCGCCGATGTAATTGGAAGGGGCGCTTCCGGTGACGCGTACGAAATTCCCGGCAATCCGCAGTCCCAGTTCACGCGAGGGGACCACGATCTCCGAGGTGTCGGCCCCGCCTTCCTTCACCGCCGCGGGAAGAATGACGTGGAAACCCCGGTTGCCGGTCGCGGAACCGTCCGCGTGGATCGAGACGACCGCGTCCGCCTTCTCCTTGTTGCCGATCCGTGCGCGCTCGTCGACGCACGGACCCCAGGGGCGGTCACCGTCCTGGGTGAGGACGACGTCGGCGCCCTGCTCCTCCAGCAGCGTCCGCAGCCGCCGGGACACGTCGAGGGTGAACCGGGCCTCCGCGTACCCCGCGTCGGTGGCGGTGCCGGTGGTGTCGCACTCCTTGCGGCCGGTCCCGATGTCGACCTGGCCGTTGATCTCCCGCGTGTGGTCGCGGTTGCCCGGGTTGTGCCCGGGGTCGATCACCACGGTGCGGCCGGTGAGCGGGCCCCGGGGCAGCGGGCGGGCGGACGTGGACCCTTCGGAAGGGCTCGTGGACGCGGCCGGCGTCCCCGGCGGGGCGGAGGCGGACGGCGAGGACGAGGCCGGCCGGGTGGCGGATTCCGGGCCCGCACCGGGACCCGGGCCGCCGTCGCCCGCGCACCCCGCGGCGGTCAGGCAGACACCCGCCAGGGCCGCGGCGGCGAACACGGGCCGGTGACGCGGGCCCGAGCGGGATGTGGGGGGAAAGCATTCATGGTGACGCACGTCGCGATGCTATCCGTGACCGTCAGATCCCCGGTCCCGTACGCCGCAGGACGCGCAGCGAGTCCGTCACCGAGATCTCCGTGAACGCCCCCGATTCCAGGGCGCGTCGGTGGACCCGGTACGGGGCCTGGCCGCCGTCCGCCGGGTCCGGGAACACGTCGTGGATCACCAGCAGACCGCCGTCGGCGACCTTCGGGGCCCAGCCCTCGTAGTCGCCGTTCGCGTGCTCGTCGGTGTGCCCGCCGTCGATGAAGACCAGGCCGAGCGAACCGCCCCAGACGGCCGCCACCTGAGGGGACCGCCCCACGAGCGCCACCACGTGCTCCTCCAGACCCGCCCTGTGCAGCGTGCGCCGGAAGGCCGGGAGCGTGTCCATCAGGCCGATCTCCGGGTCCACCACCGACGGGTCGTGGTACTCCCATCCCGGCTGCTGCTCCTCGCTGCCCCGGTGGTGGTCGACGGTCAGGGCGGTCACGCCCGCGGTCCGCGCCGCGTCCGCCAGCAGGATCGTGGACCGCCCGCAGTAGGTGCCGACCTCCAGGAGGGGCAGTCCCAGGGCGGCGGCCTCGACCGCGGCGGCGTACAGGGCGAGCCCCTCGTGGACCGGCATGAAGCCCTTGGCGGCCTCGAACGCGGCGAGAACCTCCGGGTCGGGACGGGCGGACGACTCGGCGGTCACGGGGTTCCTCCTGGTGGGGCTGCGGGTCGGACGGCGTCCCATCGTGCCGTACGCCCCCGCCGCGGGCAGCGGCGGGGGCGTACGGGTGGGACGGGCCCGGGGCCCTCGCGGACCGCCCGCACACCGCGTCTGCCACATCGCGTCGGCCGGAGGCCGGCGTGGTCCCCGGCCCGACGTCACGGCCGGAACCGAGGTGTCCGGCTACGGAGCCGGGGTGCGACGCTCCGGAGCGCTGACCGGCACCGCCACGGGGGCGGCCTCCGCAGCGGCGAGCGCGTCGCCCGCACTGCTGGCCAGCAGCACCGGATGCGCCTTCCGCTGGGCCGGCAGGAACGCGGCCAGCACCAGACCTATGAGCACCGCCCCGGTGGCGATCATGAACGAGACGCGGAAACCCTCCATGCTGGGCACGTCCACCGGGCCCATCCGTACCGAGGTGTTCGCCAGCACCATCCCGATCACCGCGCTCGACAGCGAGGTGCCGATCGACCGCATCAGTGTGTTGAGGCCGTTGGCCGCGCCGGTCTCGGAGGCGTCGACGGCTCCGATGATGAGGGCGGGCAGCGAGGAGTACGCGAGTCCTATCCCCGCTCCGAGGACCACCGCGATCACCACGGTCTGCCAGGCGGCGCTCATCAGGCCGAGCCCGGCCCCGTACCCGACGGCGATGACGAGCATGCCCAGGATCAGCGTGGTCTTGGGACCGCGGCGGGCGGAGATCCGGGCGTACAGCGGGGCGACGAACATCATCGTCAGGCCCAGCGGCGCCACGCACAGCCCGGCCACGACCATCGACTGCCCCAGGCCGTACCCCGTCGACTCCGGCAGCTGGAGCAGCTGCGGAAGGACCAGCGAGACGGCGTAGAAGGCGACCCCGACCATGATCGAGACGAGGTTGGTCAGCAGCACCTCACGACGGGCGCTGGTCCGCAGATCCACCAGCGGCGCCTTCGAGCGCAGCTCGAACAGGCCCCACAGCACCAGGATCACCAGGGATCCGGCGATCAGTCCGAGCGTCAGGGGAGAGGTCCAGCCCCAGTCGCTGCCCTTGGTGACCGGCAGCAGCAGGCAGACCAGACCGAGGGACAGCCCCAGCGCTCCGACCAGGTCGAAACGCCCCGGGGCGCGCAGCGGGGGCTCCGGCACCACGAGGACCGTCAGGGCCATGGCCAGCACTCCCAGCCCGGCCGAGGCCAGGAAGAGGGCGTGCCAGTCGGCGTGCTGGGCGACGATCGCGGCTGCGGGCAGCGCGAGTCCGCCGCCCACGCCTATGGAGGAGCTCATCAGGGCCATCGCCGAGCCGAGCTTCTCGCGCGGCAGCACATCGCGCATGATGCCGATGCCCAGCGGAATGGCCCCCATCGCGAAGCCCTGGAGCGCCCTGCCGACGATCATGACCACGAGGTCGTCGGTGGTGGCGCAGATCAGTGAGCCGACCACCATCACGGCGAGGCTGGCCAGCAGCATCCGCCGCTTGCCGTACAGATCGCCGAGCCGCCCCATGATCGGCGTCGCGACGGCTCCGGCGAGCAGGGTGGCCGTCATCACCCAGGTCGCGTTCGCCGGGGCGGTACCCAGCAGCGACGGCAGGTCCTTGATGACGGGAACGAGCAGGGTCTGCATCACCGCGACGGTGATCCCCGCGAACGCGAGCACCGGAACGACGCCGCCGCCCCCGGCCTTTCGTGGGCCGGGGAGCTCCCCCGCGCGCTGTTCGTTCGTGGTCCGTCGCATACGTGTGGCCTCCGGGGCAGGGAAAGGGTCGGACGTTCGAGCGGGGTGGTGCCTGCGGCGACGCGCCCAGGGCAGCGCCCACCGCCAAGTGTGTGCATGTTGAACACTTTCGTACTCCCGCGATATTCCGGTGAACGCGGCGTAAAAACAGGGAAGTCGGCACAGGTCCTGCGCCCAGGGGCGGAGAGCCCCCCGGACCTGAAACCGATGTACGGGTCGCTGGGGGCCTGAGAGGATGACACCCATGGTTGACGCCTCCCCGCACGAGCAGCCCCCCGCCCGGTCCCGGACCCGCACGTGGGCCGTGGTCGCGGCCGCCTGCACCGGTCAGTTCCTCGTCGTCCTCGACGTGTCCGTGGTCAACGTCGCGCTGCCGTCCATGCGCACCGACCTGGGCCTGAGCGCGCCCGGACTGCAGTGGGTCGTCAACGCCTACTCGATCGCCTTCGCCGGGTTCATGCTGCTCGGCGGACGGGCCGCGGACATCTACGGCCGCAAGAGGATGTTCCTGACCGGGATCGGCCTCTTCACCGTCGCCTCCCTGGCCGGCGGGTTCGCGCAGGAGGGCTGGCAGCTCCTCGCCGCCCGCGCCGGACAGGGGCTGGGCGCCGCCGTGCTGTCACCCGCGACGCTCACCATCCTCACCGCCGCCGTACCCGAAGGCCCCGCGCGGACCAGGGCCATCGGCACCTGGATGGCGGTCGGCGCGGGCGGCGGAGCGGCCGGGGGGCTCATCGGCGGAGTGCTCACCGACACCCTGTCCTGGCGGTGGGTCCTGCTGATCAACGTACCGATCGGCGCCCTGGTCATCGTGGGCGCGGCGGTCTGGCTGGCCGAGGGCGCGGCCGGTGAACGGCGCCGGATGGACCTGCTGGGCGCGGTGCTCGTCACGGCCGGCCTGGCGACGACGGCGTACGGCATCGTGCAGACCGAGGCCGAGGGCTGGACCGCCGCCGCCACGCTGGTGCCCCTGCTGGGCGGCCTGGTGCTGCTGGGTCTGTTCGTCCTGGTGGAGGCGAGGGCGGCGGCGCCGCTCATGCCGCTGCGGGTGCTCGGGGTACGCGCCGTCTCCGCGGCGAACGTGTCGATGCTGCTGCTCGGTTCGGCGACGTTCGGCATGTGGTACTTCATGACCGTCTACGCCCAGAACATCCTGGGCTACACACCGCTGCAGGCCGGCCTGGCCCTCCTGCCGGCGTCCGTCGCCGTCTTCGTCGCGTCGAAGGCCGCCCCCAGGATCATGACGAGATCCGGCGCGAAGGCCCTGGCCGTGACGGGTGTCCTGGTCACCGCCGCCGGGTTCGGCTGGCAGTCCACCATGGGCGTGGACGGTTCCTATCTCACCTCGGTCTGCCTCCCCGGCCTCCTCATGATGACGGGGGCCGGACTGGCCTCGACCCCGCTGGCCACGCTCGCCACCTCCGGTGCGGCGCCCGGCGACGCCGGACTCGTCTCCGGACTGGTCAACACCTCCCGGACGATGGGCGGTGCGCTGGGCCTCGCCGTGCTCTCCACGGTCGCCGCGGCCCGGACCGCGGGATCGGGGGGCGCGGCGGAGATCACGGCCGGATACGCCCTGGCCTTCCGTACGTCCTCCCTGGTACTGGTCGCCGGAGCGGTGATGATGCTGCTCTGGCTGCCGGGCCGCGGAGCCACCGGCCCCGGCGGCGGGCCGGGCACCCGGGCCGGGAACCGGGCGGGACGGCCGGGGAAGGCACCGGCACCGGCGCTGCACTCACCCGAGGCGTAGCCCTCCTCCGCGAGGCCGGACGCGCGGCCCGGGCCGCGGGACGGCGGGTCCCGCACGGCCGAGGGCCGTCGCAGCCGGGTGGCTGCGACGGCCCTCTGTCCTGCGGAGCGGTACTCAGGCCGCCGCGCCGCCACCCCCTTCGGAGGGACGGCGGTGACGGCCGTGCGGCTGTGCGGTAACGCTCTCCGCGGATGCGCCTCCTCGGTGCTTTCCGTAGCCGCCGGCGTCGCCCCGGCCCGTGTCCGCCTCGGGCGGACGGGTCTGGGTCGTGTCGGTTCGGGCTTCAGACATGTGGGAGATCTCCCCGTTGCAATCGCTTACGTGTGTGTCGCAGCCCCGCCGCCCCCCGGCACGGTCACCGTCGGCGCCCGCACGGAACGGCTGCGTAGCCCCGCCGAGAGTTTATCCAGGTGCGGTGCGGCCGGTGAGAGGCGCCTGCCCCAACGGGACGGGTTTGCACATCCCGAAAGCCGGCGTGCTCCCGGACGCGCCCGTTCCGGACACTGCGGCCCGGCGGGGCTCGTCCACGGGGGCCTCCAGCAGCGCCACGGCGCAGGGCGCGCCCTCCTGCGCGTACGGCAGGTGCAGCACGCCTTCCCGGGTCCAGAAACCGGACCCGGCGGCCCACCCGTCGGGCGCCGCGAACTGGTGCAGTCGACGGCCCGCCGGACGCCACAGCCCCACCCAGCTGTCCGTGGCCCCGTCGATCCGCAGGGCCACCGCACAGCTCTCCGGCATCAGCATCTGGCCGGGCTGCACGGCGAACGGTGTCACGGTCGCGTCCGCCGCGCGCAGGCACTCCGGGAACCGCACCGGCAGGCAGCTGCCGAGCACCCCCCAGCCGAGCCGGTCGTGACCGGGAGCGTCCGACCTGACCAGCAGCAGTCCGCTGTCGGCGTCCGCCGTCAGCAGCCTGTCGTTGCTCTCCGGCGCGATCTGCAGCAGGGGGGTCACCTCCCCGCCGCGCTCCAGGTCGAGCACGACCGCCTTCACGGGGCCGCCGCCGGGCAGCTGCCGGTCCAGGGCGAGCAGCCGGCCCTCCCGGTCCAGCCAGACACCGCCGGAACAGCGGCCCGGGACGTCCGCCACGTGCTCGGGACCGAACCCCCCGCCGGCCACCAGCCATACAGCGGTGGAACGCGCGCCGGGGAGCAGGGCGAGGACGCTCGCACCGTCCGGTGACGGCGGCAGCAGCGCGAGGTCCGCGCAGTCGAGGGCGCCCAGCAGGAGTTCACCCGTGCCGGGCCCGGTCGGATAGAGCAGCGAGAACGTGTGCCGGTCGGCGTCCACCCGTCTCCGGATCAGGACCCGCCCGTCCGCGAGCGGCACCACATCGGCCTCGGGCTCCTCGGGCTGGTCGAGGGGGAGGGGTACGGCGTAGGGCTCGGGCCCGTCCAGCGTCCAGCGCTCGGCGAACCAGGCGGGCCCGCCCGCCGTCCCGGCCGTGGTGAGCCGCGCCGCGTACGCGTGGTCGGCGGACAGGGTGAGCGGTTGCGGCACCGGACGCGGCGGACTCGCGGGGAGGGCTGCCGCGTGGGCCGCGACGGGGGGCGCGGGAGGCAGGGGTGAACCGGTCCGCACGAGCGGTACGGAGGGCGCCGGTGCGGGGGGAACCGTCGGCATCGGCGGGACCGGCGGTGCGGAGGAGGCGGCGGCAGGGAGGGGTGGCGTGGGGGCGGCGGCCCGCACAGGCTCGTCGCGCGTCCCGGCCCTCTCCCGCGGCACCTCGGACGGGGTCCGGCGGCCGAGACTTCCGAGGCCCACGCTTCCGGCACCGAGGCTTCCCGGACCGAGCCGCCCGGGGTCGGCACTGCCGGGGGCGATGGCGACGACGGTGGCGGTGGTGCGGAACACCCCCGGGTCACGTGGGCCAGGGTCACGCGGGCCCGGGTCACGCGCCACTCCTGCGGCCGGACCGGCGCCCAGGCCCGGCGCCGCCGCCGTGGCCGGATCGGCGTCCCGGTCCGCCGCACCCGCTCTGACCGGGTCCGCGCCCTCGTCCGACGCACCCGTGACGCGGGGTTTCACCGGCTCCGCCGGTCCGTCCGGATCAGCGGGTTCGAGCGCGGGCTCGGCCGTCGCGGCAGTCCCTGCGACTCCGGCGGTCTTGTCCTCGATGGCACAGGCAGTCATGGTCCGGTCACCTCCGGCAACAGAAGCTAGGTTTCGGACTCCCCACCGGACAACATCAGCCACCCCACTTCACACATAAGGGTGTTGATGTCCAGATTCGCCTGCGGAGGTGGGGGTGCCTGTGCTGTCTTGTCTGTACACATCTAAGGTGAGGCTGCCCTAAGAATTTCCTGTGTCCTCCCCGAACCGGAGCAGAACATGTCCTTCAGACGCCGCGGCACCGCCGCGATCGGTCTCGCGGTCGCGGCCGCACTGTCCCTCTCGGCGTGCGGCGGCGACGACACGTCGGGCGGCTCGGCCGGCGGCGACACCGGCGGTGACAAGAAGGCGGCCGTCGCCACGGGCGGCAAGGACTTCGCCGACGCGGCGAAGAAGACCGCGGAGTACGGGACGGACGCCGAGGCCGGCGAGTTCCCCCGCACCGTCACCCACGCCATGGGCAGCACGTCGATCGAGGCCGCGCCCAAGCGCGTGGTCGTGCTCGACGTCGGCGAGTTCGACAACGTCGTCTCGCTCGGTGTGAAGCCGGTCGGCTACGCCCCCTCCGAGGGCGACGAGGCCATCCCGTCGTACCTGGCGAAGGACGCGGGGAACCCGGTGAGCGTCGGGACGATCAACAGCCTCAACCTGGAGGCGATCGCCGGTCTGAAGCCGGACCTGATCCTCGGCAGCCAGCTGCGCGCCGCCGACACGTACGACGAGCTGTCGAAGATCGCGCCGACCGTGTTCTCCATCCGCCCCGGCTTCACCTGGAAGGAGAACTACCTCCTGAACGCCGCCGCGCTCGACAGGACCGCGAAGGCGAAGTCCGAGCTCGCCGCCTACGAGGCGAACGCGAAGAAGCTCGGCGAGGAGATCGGCCCGGACAAGCCGACCATCTCGATGGTCCGCTACCTGCCGGACAAGATCCGCCTCTACGCCAAGGCGTCCTTCATCGGCACGATCCTCCAGGACGTGGGCCTGCCGCGGCCGAAGAACCAGCAGATCGACGATCTCGCCGCCGAGATCAGCCCCGAGAACATCGACCAGGCGGACGCCGACTGGATCTTCACCGGTGTCTACGGCGACGCGAAGGCCACCAAGCGCGACACCGCGCGCGCCAACCCGCTGTGGAAGAACCTCGCCGCGGTGAAGGCGGGCCGGGCCAAGGACGTCTCCGACGAGACCTGGTACCTCGGTCTCGGCGTCACCTCCGCGAACCTCGTCCTCGACGACCTCCGCGCCGACCTCGTCAAGTAACGATTCGCACCGGCCGCCGGTCCCGCTCCCGGGGCTCCGGCGGCCAGGGGCGGCGGGGCACGGCGGACAGGTAGCCTTTCCCCCGTGCCCCGTCTGTCTGAAGTCATCGCCGAGCTCGACGCCCTCTGGCCTCCCGAGCGGGCCGAAGGATGGGACGCCGTCGGCACGGTCTGCGGCGACCCCGAAGCGCAGGTCGACCGGGTCCTCTTCGCCGTCGACCCCGTCCAGCAGATCGCCGACGAGGCCCGCACCCTCGGTGCCCAGCTGATCGTCACCCACCACCCGCTCTATCTGCGCGGGACGACGACGGTCGCCGCCGACACCTTCAAGGGCCGGGTCGTCCACACCCTCATCAAGCACGGCGTCGCGCTCCACGTCGCGCACACCAACGCCGACACCGCCGACCCCGGCGTCTCCGACGCCCTCGCCGGCGCCCTCGCCCTCCGGGTCACCGGACCGCTCGTCCCCGAGACCAACCTCGGCCGGATCTGCGAGCTGGACCACCCCGAGACCCTCGCCGCCTTCGCCGCCCGCGCCGCGAAGCGGCTGCCCGCGACCGCGCAGGGCATCCGGGTCGCCGGCGACCCGGACATGACCGTCCGCCGCGTCGCCGTCAGCGGCGGCTCCGGCGACAGCCTCTTCGACGCCGTGCGCGCCGCCGGGGTGGACGCCTTCCTCACCGCGGACCTGCGCCACCACCCGGTCTCGGAAGCCCGCGCCCACAGCCCCCTGGCGCTGCTCGACGCGGCGCACTGGGCCACCGAGTGGCCCTGGTGCGAGCT
>Ga0164308_10000296_pt1 | contig 26788 bp, 22 predicted proteins | sample Whisoiple_246_MG_FD_109983 | JGI IMG/M metagenome (GOLD analysis project Ga0164308, IMG submission 109983) | Soil microbial communities amended with fresh organic matter from upstate New York, USA - Whitman soil sample_246_MG | ecosystem: Environmental > Terrestrial > Soil > Unclassified >... | reverse complement strand
TCTTCATCGGGCACGGCCTTCTCATCGCCGCCGGCCTGGTGGTGGCCGGAATGGCGGGACAGCTTCTCGACCCGCAGCGGAGCAGGCGGCGGGGCGGCGTACCACGGCCCCGCTGAGCTGCCCGCCGCAGCGTCGACGAGCCACCCGCGGCCCGGTCGGAGCGGTGTGACCGCCCTGACCGGGCCACCCCCGGGCTTTGGTCCGACCACACGTGCTGTGTGACATAGTCGGAGCATGCGTATCGCCGGGAGCAGGGAGTAGCGGATGCCCGTCGAGTGGCAGCCCGTGCGGCAGTCCCGCACCCATGAGCTCGTCCTCCAGAGCATCGAGGAGCGGGTCTTCGCCGGAGAGCTCAAGGCGGGTGACCGCCTGCCGGCCGAGCGGGAGCTGGCGCCGGTCCTCGGCGTCAGCCGCTCCGCGCTGCGCGAGGCGCTCAGGGTGCTGGAGACCATCGGGGTCCTGGTCGCTCAGCCCGGCCGCGGCCCCGACTCCGGGGCGCGCATCGTGCGCAACCCGGACGACGCGCTCGGACGGCTGCTGCGCCTGCACTTCGCGCTCGGCAGCTACAGCTTGCACGACGTGCTCGAGGCGCGCGTCGTCCTGGAGCGTTCCAGCTGGGAGGCCGCCGCCCGGCACGCCCGCGCCGAGGACCTCGACGCCGCGGGGGAGCTCGTGGCGCGGATGGGTGAGCCCGACGTGGGCGTGGCCGAGTTCAACGACCTGGACACCCGCTTCCACGTGCTGATCGCGGGGAGTTCGGGCAACGCGCTCACCTCCACCCTCACGTCGGCGGTGCGTGAATCCGTCCGTCCTCTCATCCTGCGGGCCCTGGAGGACGCCGGTGACTGGCCCGCGACGGCGGGTGCGCTGAACGCCCAGCACGAACGGCTGCTGCGCCTGGTGCGCGAGGGGCGTGGCGCCGAGGCCGCCGACCTGGTCGAGGAGCACATCCGGGGGCTGCACGGGACCCTGGTCGACGAGAAGGGTGCCCCGTAGGGGCGCGAAGGCCGAGGAACGGGAGCGGGGACGGTGCACGGGCACCGTCCCCGCTCCCGTTCCCGCTTCCCGGGCGGGCGTGCCCGCACGCTTCCCCAAGCGGACCGAGGCTAGTATGGTCGGACCTTAAATTCGAGGAGGTCCCATGCGTATCGGACTCTTCGCCACCTGTCTGGGAGACACGCTCTTCCCGGAGGCGGTGAAATCCACCGCGGTGCTGCTCGCCCGCCTGGGTCACGACGTGGTCTTCCCGCCGGGCCAGACCTGCTGCGGCCAGATGCACGTCAACACCGGCTACCAGCGCGAGCCCGTCCCCCTGGTACGCAACTTCGCCGAGCAGTTCGGCGACACCTCCATCGACGCCGTCGTCATGCCGTCCGCGTCGTGCGCGGGCTCGGTCCGCCACCAGCACGAGATCGTGGCCGAACGCTACGGGGACGCCGCGCTGCGCGCCGGGGTCGCCACCGTCAAGGCCAAGACGTACGAGCTCTCCGAGCTCCTCGTCGACGTCCTCGGCGTCACCCGGGTCGGCGCCTACTTCCCGCACCGCGTCACCTACCACCCCACCTGCCACTCCCTGCGCATGCTCCGGGTCGGCGACAAGCCGCTGCGACTGCTGCGCGCCGTCGAGGAGATCGACCTGGTGGAGCTTCCCGAGGCCGACGCGTGCTGCGGCTTCGGCGGCACCTTCGCCCTCAAGAACTCCGAGACGTCCACCGCCATGCTCCAGGACAAGATGCACCACATCTCCGGGACGAAGGCCGACGTGTGCACCGCCGGTGACTCCTCCTGCCTGATGCAGATCGGCGGCGGACTCTCCCGCATCAGGTCCGGCACGCGCACCCTGCACCTGGCCCAGATCCTCGGCTCGACCCGCACCGCGCCGTACGCCCTGACGGAGGCCGCCCTATGAGTACGTTCCTCGGCATGCCCACCGCCCCGCCCCGCTCCCCGTACGGAACGGGCCATCTGCGCGGCGACCGGACCTTCCCCGAGGCGGCGCACGACGAACTCCGCAACGAGCAACTGCGCCGCAACCTCGGCAGGGCCACCCGCACCATCCGTACCAAGCGGCTGGACGTCACCGGTGAACTCCCCGACTGGGAGCAGCTGCGCGACGCCGGATCGGCCATCAAGACCGACACCATGAACCGGCTTCCCGAACTCCTGGAACAGCTGGAGCGGAAGGTCACCGAGCGCGGCGGCACGGTGCACTGGGCACGCGACGGTGTCGAGGCCAACGAGATCGTCACCCGGCTGATCCGGGCCACCGGCAGCAGCGACGTCATCAAGGTCAAGTCGATGGCCACCCAGGAGATCGGCCTCAACGAGCACCTCGAAGCGGCGGGGATCACCCCGTACGAGACCGACCTGGCCGAGCTCATCGTCCAGCTCGCCGACGACCGGCCCTCTCACATCCTGGTGCCCGCGATCCACCGCAACCGGGACGAGATCCGGCAGATCTTCCTCGACGAGATCCCCGGCGTCGACCCCGACCTCGACAACGTGCCCGCGCACCTCGCGGCAGCGGCCCGCGCCTATCTCCGCGAGAAGTTCATGACGACCAGGGTGGCCGTGTCCGGTGCCAACTTCGGCATCGCTGAGACCGGCACCCTCGCCGTCGTCGAGTCCGAGGGCAACGGCCGGATGTGCCTCACCCTGCCCGACACCCTCATCACCGTGATGGGCATCGAGAAGGTCCTGCCCCGCCATCAGGACCTGGAGGTGTTCCTCCAGTTGCTGCCCCGGTCCTCGACCGGTGAGCGGATGAACCCGTACACCTCCATGTGGACGGGGGTGACACCGGGCGACGGGCCGCAGGACTTCCACCTGGTCCTCCTCGACAACGGCCGCACCGCCGCGCTCGCCGACGCGATCGGCCGTGAGGCGCTCAACTGCATCCGCTGCTCGGCCTGCCTCAACGTCTGCCCCGTGTACGAACGGGCCGGCGGCCACGCGTACGGATCGACGTACCCCGGCCCGATCGGGGCGGTCCTCACTCCGCAGCTCGCCGGGATGCACGCGGCGAAGAACGACCCCAACAGCTCCCTGCCGTACGCCTCCAGCCTCTGCGGCGCCTGCTTCGACGCCTGTCCCGTGAAGATCGACATCCCCTCGATGCTCGTGGAGCTCCGCCACCAGCACACCGAACAGTCGGGCACCACGGCGGAGAAGCTGGCCATGAAGGCGGCGGCAGCGGTGATGAGCAGGCCCACGCTCTTCACCGCGGCGCAGAAGGCCGCCTCCCTCGGGAGGGCCGTCGGCGGGCGTGACGGCACCGTCCCGCGTCTGCCGGCCCCGTTCGGCGGCTGGAGCGACAGCCGTGACCTGGCGGCTCCGCCCAAGCAGTCCTTCCGCGCCTGGCTGTCGTCGGCGGAGGGCGCCGAGACGATGCGGGCCGCCGCCGAGGAGGGCGCGGGACGCACCGCCGACACCCCCGAGGAGGACCGGTGACCACCCCCACCGCACGCGAGACGGTGCTCGGCCGGATCAGGGACGCCCTGGCCCTCGCACCCGCCCCCGACACCGTGATCCCGCGTAACTACCGCACCGGCCGCACGCTCCCGGACGGTGAGCGCCTCGCGCTGCTGACCGACCGGCTCGTCGACTACAGGGCGACGGTCCACCCCTGCACCGCCGACCGCACGGCCGAGGTGGTCGCCGGCATCCTGAACGAGCGCGGCGCCCGCCGCATCGGTGTCCCGGACGGGCTGGACGAGCGGTGGCTCGGCGCCTACGACGGCGAGGTCCGCCGGGACTCCGCGGACGTCCCCGCGCCGAGCCTCGACGCACTGGACGGCGTCGTGACCGCGTCCGCCGTCAGCTGCGCCGAGACCGGCACGATCTTCCTGGACGGCTCACCCGACCAGGGCCGGCGTGCGCTGTCGCTCGTCCCCGACCTCCATGTCTGCGTCGTCGACCTGTCCTCGGTCGTGGCAGGCGTCCCGGAGGCGGTGGCCCGGCTGGTGCCGGAGAGGCCGACCACCCTGATCAGCGGCCCCTCGGCCACGTCCGACATCGAACTGGAACGGGTGGAGGGGGTCCACGGCCCCCGCACCCTCGCCGTGGTGATCCGCACCGACGCCTGAGGGCACCGTGCCCGGCCCGGCGGACGACAGCGGCCGGTGACGGCGTCCGGCGGCTGCCCGGAAGGGCCGCCGCCGACCGCCGTGGGGTCGTCGCTCGTCGGACGGCTCATCGAAGCCGGTGCGTGACCTCCAGGGGCGCGAAGCCGACACGGGTCATCGATCCGTCGTCCGCCCAGGCGACCTCGACCGTGTCACCGTCCACGTTCACCCCGCTCACCGCCGTGGGGAGCGGCGCCGGATCCTCCTCCGCCGTCAGCGACGCGAGCGCCACCAGGAGTTCCGTCCCCTCCACGTCGGCGCCGAGCCGGGGCAGCACCGCCCACCGGGTGAACGCGGTGCCCTGCGGGGCCCGTACGTCCTCCCGCTCCTCCCAGCCGTGCAGCCCGTACAACGCGGAGGAGACCGCGTCCCGCGGGCCGGTCGCCCAGCCCGTCTCCTCGGCGCGGGACCCGGCGGGCGCGCCCAGGATCCGGTGCACACGCAGTTCGTACCGTCCCCGGACGACGGTCACGCTCTCCACCCGCAGGCCCGGCCAGGTCGGCGGTCCCCCCGCGAAGACGGGGGTGTGCCAGGACGCCGCCCAGCCCCAGCCGTCGCCGTGTCCCGCGCCCAGCGGATGGATCCGGACCCTGCTGCTCCGGGAGCCCCCCACCCGGACCGAGAGATGGTTGTCCGCGGTGTTCGCGGACGCCGTGGGGCCGGTGGCCGTCGAGTACGCGAGGCGGGCGTAGAGCGGGTCCGCGACATCCGCCGTCTCGCCCTCGTGCGGCCGGACGTGGTCGCTCCCGTGGTTGTGCAGCCGGACGACGCCGTCCGCCCGGGTCGACTGCACCAGCAGTCCCGGTGACGGGAGCGAGAGCACCCGGTCCGGGCCCTCGCTCGGGGCGGGTTCCTCCCGCGCCGTCCACAGCGGGTGCTCCGCGGGTGCGAGCAGGGCCACGAAGGCCTTCGACGCCCAGTACGGCGACGACGGGCCGGAGTACACCTGGAGCGTCGCGTCGTGCGGACCGTGCCAGCCCAGGCCGAGCAGACCGTCCTCCCCCACCGAGCCGCGCTCCAGGAAGTACCGCAGCGAACCGCTGACCAGCCGGCGCGAGACCCCCGGAGCCAGCGGGGTGTGCCCGGACACCGCGCCCATCCCGACGGCGGCGCCCGCCGCGAAGCGGTAGGTGAGGGAGCGCCCGAAGTGCATCGGCGCGCCGTCCGCGCCGAACATCAGGGAGAAGCTCTCCAGATGCTCGCTCAGCCGCGCGCCGTGGAGCGCCGACAGCTCCGCGTCACCCGACAGATACGCGTCCAGCACGGGATACAGGTGCAGCGCCCAGCCGTTGTAGTGGTCGAAGGCGCGTCCGTCACCGTCGGCGTACCAGCCCTCGCCGCGGTACCAGACCTCCAGCAGGTCGAGCGCCCGCTGCCTGGCACGGGCCGTCTCCGCGTCACCCCGGCCGACCGACTCCAGGAACCCGGCGACCGAGAAGGGGAACAGGTACCAGTTGTTCGGTGCGGGTGTGTGCCGCAGCGCGCCGCGCAGCCATGCCTCCGCCCGGTCCTGCGTGGCGCCGTCCAGCCGGTCCCAGAGCCAGGGGCGGGTCAGCCGCAGGCCGATGGCGACCGAGGCCGACTCCACCATCGGCTGGCCGAACACGGTGTGGTCGAGGATCAGCGGCCAGGACTCGGCGTCGTCCCGCCCGGCGGTGCGGGTGCCGGCGGTGAGCCCGTCGGCGTACCGCTCCAGCCAGTTGTGCGGGTCCTCGCCCTTCGCACCGGCGACCCGGAAGGCGGCGGTGAGGAACGTCCGGGCGTAACCCTCCAGCCCGTCGGACCTCACCCCGGAACGCGAGGGACGGCCCGGCAGGTCGAGGAGGGCCCGGCCGGGGGTCGACCACTTCCAGGCGGCGTCCAGCAGCCCGTCCGCGGTGGCCTCCCAGTGCGCCCGGGTCCAACCGGTGTGCGGGCTCGTGGCGCGGTCTTCGGAGGGGAGCGGGAAGGGGAGGGGGCTCATGCGAGGAATGCCAGCCTTTCGCGTCGTACGGGATGGGCGAAGCCGTCGCCCGCTGCCCAGCGGGCGACCTCACCGACCGCGAGGTCGGCCAGCCGCCGCAGTTCGTTGCCCTGCGACCCGGCTAGATGAGGGGTGATGACCGCGTTGTCGCAGTCCCACAGCGGATGGTCCGCCGGCAGCGGGTCGGGGTCGGTGACGTCGATCACCGCGCGAACGCGGTCCGCCCGCAGTACGTCGGTGAGTGCGTCCTGGTCGACGACGGCGCCCCGTGAGGTGTTGATCAGGACCGCGTCGGGCCGCATCGTCGTGAGGAGCGCGCGGCTGACGAGCCCGGTGGTCGCGGGCAGCAGCGGTGTGTGGACACTGACCACGTCGCTCTCCGCGAAGAGTTCGGCGAGTCCGACGGGCCGGACGCCGAGCGCGGCGGCCTCCTCGTCCGTGACGTACGGGTCGTGGAGCAGCACCCGCAGGTCGTAGGGGCGCAGCAGCTCGATCACCCGACGGCCGATCAGGGAGGCGGACAGGATGCCCACCGTGCGGCGGTAGTTGCCCACCTGGGGCGGGGTCGCGAGCCAGGCGTCACGTACGCGGGTGGCGCGGAAGTCCCGGGCGCGTTCCAGGACCCGCTTGCCGGACAGCAGGATCATGGCCAGGGTGTACTCCGCGACGGGCAGGGCGTTGGCCGCCGCGGCCGACGACACCTCGATGCCCCGGTCCCAGCAGGCGTCGGTGACGTGGCCGCGTACGGTGCCGGCCGTGTGCACGACGGCCCGCAACTCGGGTGCGGCGGCCAGGACACCCGCGTGGATGGGCGGGCAGCCCCAGCCGGTGACCAGGACCTCCGTGTCGGCGAGTACGGCACGGGCCGCCTCCGTCGTGAAGTCGTCGATCGCGGGCAGGGGCGCGAGCGTGCACACCTCGGCCAGGGCGGCCAGGGAGCCGGGGGAGAGCACCGCGGCCGCGGCGTCCGCTCCCATGGCGAGCGCGGCGCGGGGCCGGCGGTGTGCGGGGGGTGTGCGGGACATGGTTCTCCTGTGCGGTGGTCCGGGTGGGGCGCTGCGGCTACTTGACGGCACCCGCCGTCAGCCCGGAGCGCCAGAAGCGCTGGAGCAGGGCGAAGGCGAGGATCAGGGGCACCACCGCGAGCAGCGAGCCCATGATGACGACGGGGTAGTACTCCGGCGACACGGACGCGGAGCTGTTCCAGGAGTACAGGCCGAGGCTGACCGGGTACAGGTCCTGGTCGGACAGCATCACCATGGGCAGGAAGAAGTTGTTCCAGATGGCCGTGAGCTGGAAGAGGAAGACGGTGACGAGCCCGGGACCCAGCATGCGCAGCGCCACCCGGAAGTAGGCGGCCAGTTCGCCCGCGCCGTCCATCCGCGCGGCCTCCAGCACCTCGTCGGGCACGTATCCCTGGCTGAAGATCCGGCCGAGGTACACGCCGAACGGATTGAACAGGACGGGGATGAACACGGCCCAGAAGGTGTTGACGAGACCGGCGGCCGAGGCCATCAGGTAGAGCGGCAGGGCGAGCACCGTCTGCGGCACCATGACCGCGGCCAGCACCAGTCCGAACAGCTTCTCCTTGTGGGCGAAGCGGTACTTGTCGAAGGCGTAGCCGCACGCGATGCTGACCAGCGCGCCGAGCGCCGCTCCGAGCACCGCGTACAGCAGGCTGTTGCCGTACCAGCGCCCGTACAGTCCGCCGTCCATGGCGAACAGGTCCGTCAGGTTCCGGACGAAGGAGAAGTCGGTCAGCGACAGGACGTTGCTGCTGAACAGGGCGTCCCGGTTCTTGGTGGAGGCCAGGACCAGCCACAGCACCGGCAGCAGGGTGTACAGCACCGAGACGCCGACCACGAGGTTGACGACGGAACGGCCCAGCAGGCGGGGCCGCAGCGGCGACGCGGTCCGGGATGCGGTCGACGTGCTCATCGGGCGCCCTCCTCGGCCGCGGCGGCGCGATTGGTCCAGCGGGTGACGCCGTAGGAGAGGGCGACCGTGCAGAGGAGCAGGACGACCGAGGCCGCCGCAGCCAGGCCGTAGTTGTTCCGGGTGAAGGCGGCGTCGTAGATGTACATGCTGGGCGAGAAGCGCGAGTTGATCATCGGGGTCGACTGGCTGAGCAGCATCGGTTCGGTGAAGAGCTGCAGCGCGAAGATCAGCGTGAACATCGCCACCATCACGATCGAGGAGCGGACCAGGGGCGCCTTGACCTGGAGCGCGGTGCGGACCGGTCCGGCGCCGTCGACGACCGAGGCCTCGATCACCTCGCGGGGGACCGCCTGCAGGGCCGCGTAGAACACGACCATGTTGTAGCCGAGGTTGCTCCACAGCGCGATGTTGACGATGGAGGGCAGCACGGTGTGGACGCCCAGGAAGTCGACGGTGATGTCGGCCTTGCCGAGCACCTCGATGACCGGGCTGATGCCGGGGGTGTACAGGTACAGCCAGATCAGCGCGGCGATGATGCCGGGCACCGCGTGCGGCAGGAACAGCGCCAGCTGGGCCGTTCCACGCAGCCGTACCACGCCGGAGTCCAGCAGCAGGGCGAGCGCGAGGGCGCCCGCCACCATGAGCGGGATGTAGATCAGGCAGTACAGGGCGACGATGCCCAGACCCCCGAGGAAGGTCGGGTCGGTCACGACGGCGGTGTAGTTGCGCAGCCCCGCGAAGACCGTGCGTTCCGGGCCGAAGCCCAGCCCGGGCTGGTCGTCGCTGAAGAAGCTGAGGCGGACCGCGGTGGCGACGGGAATCAGGAAGACGGTCACCATGAGGACGAAGAACGGCGTCATCAGGACGCCGCAGGCGCCCAGTTCACGCCGACGGGCGGATCCGCGGCCGGCGGGCGCGGGTGCGGCGCCGACGTGGCGCTCCGGTGCCGGTGGTGCGGTGGTCTCCGCGGGGGCGGAGACCGGGGTGGCGCTGGTCAAGGGAAGTCACCTGCCTCTCAGCTGGACGGTGGGTCGCGGGGTCAGGTGGAGTGCCGGGTGGTGGACAGGCCGAGCGCTTCGAGGTCGGGCACGGTGCCCGCCTCGGCGGCCCTGACCGCCCCGAGGATGTCGCCCTGGCCGCCGCTCGCCCGTGCGAATCCGTCCTTCATGAGCTTGCCGGTCGCGGTCATCCGCGGCCCCCAGGTCCAGCCCGCGCGGATCTTGAGTGCCTCCCGCTCGAAGAGGGAGTAGATGTCCTGGCCGCCGTAGTAGGAGCGGTCGAACGCCTCGCGGCCCACGTCGACCAGCCCGGGAGCGGCCGGGTACTGGCTGCTGGCCCCGCTGGAGAGCCGGGCGCGCAGGGCGTCCGGATGCGAGACCTGCCACTCGATGAACTCCATCGCGGCTTCCGGCGCCGTGCTGTCCCTGGTGACCGCGAACGTCGACCCGCCGTGGGTGCCCACACCGGGGTCGGCGGGGTCCCACTGGGGGAGCGGGGCGATCGCCCACCGGTTCTTCTGGCCGGGGCGGGCCTTCATCTGGGCACCCGCGTCCCAGGCACCGCTCAGCCGGGAGAGCACCGCTCCGCCGGCGATCTGGGCGTCGCTCTGCCGGCTCTCCGAGGCGTTCATGAAGACCAGGTGCTGATCCGTCAGGCGCTGCCAGTACGCGGCCACCCGACGGGTCGGGGCGTCGGCGAGCGAGAGGTTCCAGGCACCGCCCGAGGTGTCGAACCAGCGCGCGCCCGCCTGCCACGACCATGCGGCGAAATGGGTGTCGCCGTCCGTGGGGAACAGTGCCATCCGGCGCTCGTCCCCCTTGCGGCGCACCGTCCGCGCGGTGTCCTCGAACTCCTCCCAGGTGCGCGGGACGGTCAGTCCGTACCGCTCGAAGAGGTCGGTGCGGTAATGCATCACCATCGGCTCTATGTCGAGCGGGACGCTGAACACCCGCTTCTCGAAGGTGGTCAGCCCCAGGGCCTGCGGCAGCAGCTTGGCCCGCAGGCCGTCGCTCATCAGGCCCGTGAGGTCACGGCAGACCCCGTCGATGGCGAAGCCGGGCACCTGGGGGTACTCGATGGTCGCGATGTCCGGGGCGTTCCCGGCCCGTGCGGCATTGCTGAGCTTTGCGTAGCCGCCCTGACCACCCGAGGGGATCTGCTGGAAATCGACCTGGATGGTGTCGTGCCCGCGGTTGAACGCGTCCACGACCTCCTGGCTGCCCCGCAGGGCGGACCAGAAGGTGATGCGTGTCTTCCTGCCGTTCCCACTGCTCACGGTCCTGCCGGTACTGCTCGTGCCGCCCGACCGTGTGTCCCCGCCACCACCTCCGCAGGCGCTGAGCGCGCCCGTCAGAGGCAGTGCGGCGATCGTGGCGAGCACGTGTCGACGGCTCTGTCGACCAGGCATGTGCGCCTCCCGCGGCTCCTGATTCGAGACACGGGGAATACTGATCGGCTGATCGATAGTGGTCAATAGATCGATCAAAAGAAGCTTGAAGTGTTCAAACGATCAGTTTATCGGAGTGAGCAACTCCGCGGTCGATCCGCGCACTTCGAGCCGGGGGAGCAGCTCCGTCCTGCGCACGGGGCCGGAGGCGCCGGCGGGGTGGGCGAGCCGGTGCAGGAGGAGCTCGGCCGCCGCCCGTCCGATCTCGGCCCTCGGCGGGGCCACCGCGGTGAGGGCGGTGCTGCCCAGGGCGGCGACGACGTCGTCGTAGGCCACCACCGAGCAGTCCCGCGGCACCCGGATCCCGCTCTCCGCCAGCCGCTGGACCAGCATCAGGGCGTCCTCGTCGCCGTGCAGGACCGCCCCGGTCGCACCGCGCTCCCGCAGCAGGGCCGCGAGGTCCGGGACCTCCTCCCGGGAACCGGGCTCGCCGGGACCGGCGTTCGGGGAGCTGAGCACCACCGACCAGTCCTCCACCTCCGGCCGGGCGGCGGCGATGTCGGCGAACGCGGCCCGCAGGGAACGCGCGGTCGGGCTGTCGTTCCTGGCGGCGAGGACGAGCCGCCGGTGGCCGAGCGAGACCAGATGGTCCACGGCCAGGTGGATCCCGTACCAGTGGTCGGAGCACACCGCGTCCACGGCGTGCAGCGCGCTGCCCGGCCGGGGCCGCCGTTCCATCAGGACCGTCGGCACCCCCACCTCCGCGAGCCAGCCGTAGTCGGCCTCCTCGCCCGCGGCGCTGCGCCACCGGGGCGCGATCAGCAGGCCCCGCACCCCCGCGGCCAGGGCCCGCTCCACCTGGGGGCGTTCGGCCCCCGCCGCCTGCGGGGCGATGTGCAGGGCGATCCGCGCCCCGGCCGCCTCCAGGGTGGTCCTGGCGCCGTGCAGGGTCTCGTAGAGATAGGAATGCCGTTCCGGGACGACCAGGGCGATCGCGGCTTCCTCCCCCGCGGCTTCACCGCTCCGGGCGGGCGGCACGGAGGCCGTCGGCCCGGCCTCGCCCACCGGCCCGACCACACCGTGCCCGCGCCGCAGCATCCCCGCCCGCGCCAGTTCCTCCACGTCGCGCCGGAGCGTGACCGCCGAGACGTCCAGCTCGGTGGCGAGCGAGCTCACCTTGACCGCTCCCCGCGCGTGCACCACCGCGAGGATGCGCTTGCGCCTCAGCTCGACCGGCTCCCGCATGCTGGCCCCCTTGCCTACCGCTGTGCGATGTTCGTTTGAACGTTTCCGTGAGCGTTCGCAGCATAGCGAGGGACCGGCGCGCCAGGAGGTCTACAGGATGGAACGATGATCCGCCGAAGAGAGGATGTGTCTACCATCTGATCCGGCATGGACACCTTCTCACTCTGGCAACTGGCCGCGCTCGCGGCGGCATCCACCCTCGTCGGCTTCTCGAAGACGGCGGTCAGCGGTGCCAACACGATCAGCCTCGCGGTCTTCGCGGCCGTACTCCCGGCCCGCGAATCCACCGGGGTGCTGCTCCCGATCCTGATCGCGGGCGACGTCCTCGCCGTGCTGGTCTACCGCCGTCACGCCCACTGGCCGACGCTGCTGCGCCTCTTCCCCGCCGTCGCGGTGGGCGTGGCGGCGGGAACCGTCTTCATGATGTGGGCCGACGACGACGCCGTACGCACCTCGATCGGCGCGATCCTGCTCCTCATGGCGGGCGTCACCCTCTGGCGCCGGCGGGAAGGGCCCCAGCCGTCCCCGGACGAGGAGGGTTCCGGTCCGCCGTCGCGCGGGGAACGGCTCAAGGCGCGTTCGTACGGGGTGCTCGGCGGGTTCACCACGATGGTGGCCAACGCCGGCGGCCCCGTGATGTCGCTCTACCTGCTGTCGGCGGGCTTCCGGAAACTGGGCTTCCTGGGAACCTCGGCGTGGTTCTTCCTGATCGTCAACACCTCGAAGGTGCCCTTCAGCGTGGGGCTCGGCCTCATCGACGCGCGGTCGCTGCTGCTCGACGCCGCCCTCGTGCTGTTCGTCGTCCCGGGCGCCCTGCTCGGCCGCGCCTGCATCGGCCGGATCAACCAGAAGATCTTCGACAGGATCGTGATCGGAGCCACGGTCCTGGGCGGCCTCCAACTGCTGCTGGGCTGAAGGCCGCCCGGGAAAGGCACGCTCAGACGATGCCCTCGGCGATCTCCGCCTGCTCACGGGCGTTTCCGTACGCGGCCGGGGTGCTGTAGGAGCGCCGCGCGACGAACCACCACACCGTGGCCAGGATCAGCACCGCGACCAGGGCGATCGAGGCGTAGTTCATGGAGTCGATGGTCACCGGCGAGGACTGCGGCAGCAGGAACAGCACGGTCACGAGGGCGACCCACACCACGGCGATCCAGCCGATCGGCTTCGACCAGCGGCCCAGGTGCCAGGGGCCGCGCTCGAAGCGGTCCCCGGCGCGCAGCTTCAGGTAGATCGGGATGGCGTACGCGGGGGTGATCCCGATGACGTTGATCGCCGTGACCGCCCCGTACGCGGTCGCGGAGTACAGCGACGGGACCGCCAGCAGCGCGGCGACACCGACCGAGAGCCACACCGCGGGCACCGGGGTCTGGGTGCGTGCGCTCACCCTGCGCCACAGCGCGGAGCCCGGCAGCGCGTTGTCACGGCTGAACGCGAAGACCATCCGGCTCGCGGCCGCCACCTCGGCGTTGCCGCAGAACAACTGCGCCGCGATGACGATCAGGAGCATCGCGGTGGCCCCCGCCGTACCGAGCGCGTCGATGAGGATCTGGGCGGGCGGGACCCCGGTGGCACTGTTCTGCGTACCCGCGTAGTCCTGGATGGCGAAGGTCAGACCGGCCAGCAGGACGAAGCCGGCGACCCACGACACCCAGATCGCCCGCACGATGCCCTTGGCCGCCGTCACCGAGGCGTTGGAGGTCTCCTCCGACAGGTGGGCCGAGGCGTCGTAGCCGCAGAAGGTGTACTGCGCCAGCAGCAGACCGATCGCGGCCACGTAGAGGGGGTTCTCCCACCCGGTGTCGTTGACGAACTCGGTGAAGACGAACGACGGCGACTGATGGTTCGACGGCACGACCGCCAGCACGGTGACGATCACGGCCACACCGGCCAGGTGCCACCAGACGCTGATCGAGTTGAGCACGCTCACCAGACGTACCCCGAAGAGGTTCAGCACGGCGTGCAGCAGCAGGATGCAGAGGAAGATCACCATGGTGTGGCCGGGGGTCGGATCGAATCCCCACTGCAGATTCAGCAGGGCACCGGTGAACAGCGCGGCCCCGTAGTCGATGCCGGCGATCGCACCCAGCAGCCCGAGCAGGTTCAGCCACCCGGTGTACCAGCCCCATTTGCGGCCACCGAGCCGGTCGGCCATGTAGTAGAGCGCCCCCGACGTCGGGTAGGCGCTGGTGACCTCGGCCAGGGCCATACCCACGCAGAGCACGAACAGGCCGACACCGGCCCAGCCCCAGAGCATCACGGACGGGCCGCCGGTCGACATGCCGAAGCCGTACAGGGTCATGCAGCCGGAGAGGATCGAGATCACGGAGAAGCTGATCGCGAAGTTGCCGAAGCCGCCCATACGACGGGCGAGTACCGGCTGGTATCCCAGCTCGCGGAGCCTCTGCTCCTCGTCCTTCTGCGGCGCGGGCTCCGTGCTCGACGGGGTCGAGGCGGATATGGACATGGGGACGACCTCCAGGTGGGGGGATGTGGGAACGGGAAATCAGGTGGGTCCGGCGGCCCGCGGGTCAGCCGCGCGGTTCCCTTCCGGGTTCGTGCTCGGCCGCCAGGCAGCGGCTCCGGGCCCGGAGGAACACCTCCTCCGCACCCGCCGGGTCCTGCGGGGTACGCGTGCGGTGGGCCCAGGGCACCGACGTGTAGTACGGGCCCATCGCCCGGAACACCTGGGCGGCGTCGGTGAACCGGAGCGAACCCCACAGCGCGTGCGCCAGGTGGTTGAGATCGAGCAGGGACCGGGCGGGCGGGTCGGCTGCCACGAACCAGATGTCCAGGGCGCGCCGGGCGTCCCGCTCCCCGTCCTCGGTGACCCAGTGCAGGTCCAGCGCCCGCTCATGGCCGTGCTCACGGCGGTAGCGCTCCACCCGGACGTACAGCGGCAGCACATGGAGCGCGGACCCCTCCGGAGCGGAGGAGGCCGCCCACTGGACGAAGTTCACCGCCTCGGAGAGGGTGCCGCTCGCCCGTCTCGCGTAGACGAACTGCAGCATCCGGTGGTACGCCTCGCGGTTGAACGGATCGCGCTTGTCCGCCTCCGCCAGCAGCCCCCACGGACCGGGGAACAGCATCGGGCCGGGCGGCAGCAGCCTGTGCTCCTCCAGACGCTGGCCCTCGTCGAGCTGGGACAGCGCGAGGAGACAGACCCAGGGCACGGGGTCCGCGGGCGAGGCGTGCGCGGCGGAACGGCACCCCTCCCACGCCTCCTGCCACAGCTGCTGGGCGCTCGGGTGCTTCTCCCGGTGGGCACGGACGGCCCGTTCCACCCGCACCCGGGCGTGCATCACCGTCGCGGCGACACTCCTCGGCTCCTCGGCGAGCCAGGCCTGCACGGTGTCGGAGCCCGCAGCCACGGCCGCGAGGACCTGGGTCCGCTGGGTCCACGACGCCCAGTCCGGTGTGTTCTCCAGCAGATCGCGCATGGCCAGCCACCGGCCCGTGCGCAGGTCCTGTAACGCCACGCGCAACGCGTGATCGTGTCCCGCTGGGTGGTACACCGGCCGGAAGTCACCGGTAGCCATGTACGCGCCCCGCCCCTGGACGCGCGGCGGGGGCGGGGCGGGGAGCCGGGCACAACGGCACGGCACGGGTTCTTCTCGTCATGAATCCTCAAGAAACGTGGGGGGTTGGGCTGTTCAGTCGTGAACTACCGGTGGTCATCGTCCGGTTGTCCACACGGCGGAGAGTGTAGAGCGCCCGGCACCCCACATCCGGTGACTCCGCGGATCTTACTCAAGTAGCGTCCGCATGCTGGACGTTGACCGTCGCGCGAGCGCCTGGACAGGATGTTCCGGCCGGGGTTGACGCAGGGCGTGGTCTGCACGACTGTGGGCGCAGGGAGCAGATGATCACGATTCCGCCCGGGTCCGGGCGGTCCGCACGGCTGGAGCGTCGATTGACAGAGCCGGTACTCGCCATCGACCAGGGGACATCCGGGACCAAGGCCCTGGTGATCTGCCCCGAGCGGGGTGTGATCGGTTCCGGTTCCGCGCCGGTCCGCCCCCGCTACGGCCCCGGGGGCCTGGTGGAGGCCGACCCCGCCCAGCTGATCGGGTCGGTTCTCGACGCCGGCCGCCGGGCGGTGGCGGACGCGGGTGAACCCGTGGCGGCCGTCGGTCTGGCCAACCAGGGGGAGACGGTGCTCGCCTGGGACCCCGCGACGGGACGGCCGCTCACCGAGGCCGTGGTCTGGCAGGACCGGCGCGCGGAAGGGGTCTGCGGCGACCTCGCGGCACACGGGGACGAGCTGAAGAGGCTCACCGGACTGCCTCTCGACCCGTACTTCGCCGCACCCAAGATGGCGTGGATCCGCCGCGAGCTGACCCGGGAAGGGGTGGTGACCACCAGCGACTCCTGGCTGGTCCACCAGCTGACCGGGGCCTTCGTCACCGACGCGGCCACCGCGGGGCGTACCCAGCTGCTCGGCCTCCACGACGTCGGCTGGTCACCCGCGGCCCTGGAGATCTTCGGCCTGTCGGACGAGCGGCTGCCCGCCGTCGTCGACTGCGCCGGGCCGGTCGGCACCACCACCGCCTTCGGCGCGGAGGTCCCCCTGACCGGCCTCCTCGTGGATCAGCAGGCCGCGCTGCTGGCGCAGAACGCGCTCGAACCCGGCCAGGCCAAATGCACCTACGGCACGGGGGCGTTCCTCCTCGCCCAGACCGGCGCACGGCCGAGCACCGGCGCCACCGGCCTGGTCAGCTGCGTCGCCTGGCGTCTCGGCGGGCGGACCGCCTACTGCCTCGACGGCCAGGTGTACACGGCCGCGTCCGCCGTGCGCTGGCTCACCGACCTCGGGGTGATCTCCGGCGCCGCCGACCTCGACCCGGTGGGCGCCTCGGTCTCCGACACCGGCGGGGTCACCTTCGTCCCGGCGCTCGCCGGCCTCGCGGCCCCCTGGTGGCGCAGCGACCTGCGCGGTTCGGTGACCGGCCTCGGGCTCGACACCACCGCGGGCCACCTCGTCCGGGCACTCTGCGAAGGCATCGCCGCGCAGGTCGTCGCCCTGGCCGACGCCGTCGCGTCCGACCTGGGGGCCCCGCTGACCACGCTGCGGGTCGACGGCGGACTGACCCGTTCCTCCCTCCTGATGCAGACCCAGGCGGACCTGCTGCAAAGGCCCGTCGAGGTCTCGGCGCTGCCCGACGCGACCGCGCTGGGCGCCGGGGTGGTGGCCAGGCTCGGGCTCGATCCCGGCCTGCCCCCGAGCCGGGCGACACCTCCGTGGCAGCCCTCCGCCGTGTACGAACCCCGGATCGGCCCCGAGGAGGCGTCGGAGCGCCTCGCGGGCTTCCGATCCGCCGTGGACGGCCTGCTGGAGCGCGCGTGACCGTCACCCTCACCACGGCCGGCCCCCTGCCCTCGCTCGACGACGCGGAGGCCACGTACGACGTCGTCGTCGTGGGTGCCGGCGTCGTGGGCGCGGCCGTCGCCCGGGAACTGGCGCGGTACCGACTGCGCACCGCCCTGGTCGACGCGTCCGACGACATCGGCAACGCCACGTCCAAGGCCAACACCGCGATCCTGCACACCGGCTTCGACGCCGTACCCGGATCGCTGGAGGCACGCCTCGTACGCGAAGGACGGGACCTCCTCGCCGCCTACGCCGCCGAGGCCGGCATCCCGGTCGAACGCGTCGGAGCGCTCCTCGTCGCCTGGGACGAGGACCAGCTCGCCGCACTGCCCGGACTGCGGGACAAGGCGGAGCGCAACGGGTACCACGCGTCCCGCATCATCGGCGCCGACGAGCTGCGCGCCCGCGAACCCCACCTGGGACCCGGTGCCCTGGGGGCACTCGACGTCCCCGACGAGAGCATCATCTGCCCCTGGACCACCCCGCTCGCCTTCGCCACCCAGGCGGTCCGCGCCGGCGTCCACCTGCACCTGAACTGCCGGGTACGGGACATCACCCCCGACGCCGACGGCCATACGCTCACCACCTCGCGCGGCCCGCTCCGCACCCGTCACCTCGTCAACGCCGCCGGGCTCCACGCCGACGAGATCGACCGCCTCCTCGGCCACGACGTGTTCACCGTGACCCCACGCCGGGGACAGCTCCTCGTCCTCGACAAACTGGCCCGCCCGCTCGTCGGCCACATCCTGCTGCCCGTCCCCGGCCCCGCCGGGAAGGGCGTGCTGGTCGCACCGACCGTCTTCGGCAACGTCCTCCTCGGCCCCACCGCCGAGGACCTCGACGACAAGACCGCCACCGGCTCCACCGCCGACGGCATCCGCCTCCTCCGGGAGAAGGGCCGCCGGATCGTGCCCGGACTCCTCGACGAGGAGGTCACCGCCGTCTACGCGGGGCTGCGCGCCGCCACCGGGCAGGAGGACTACCGCATCCAGGAGTACCCGGGGCTGCGCTACGTCGCCGTCGGCGGCATCCGGTCCACCGGCCTCACCGCGTCGATGGCGATCGGACGCCACGTCATGGGACTGCTCACGGCCGTCGGCCTGGACCCCGGCGAACCGCACGAACTCCCGCCCCTGACCATGCCCAACCTCGGCGAGGCCTTTCCCCGCCCCTACCGTGACGCCGCCCTGATCGCGGCCGACCCGGCATACGGCACCCTCGTCTGCCACTGCGAGCAGGTCACCCTCGGCGAGATCCGGGACGCGCTCACCTCGACGATCCCGCCGCACTCCCCGGACGGCCTGCGGCGCCGCACCCGCGCCCGTGGCGGCCGGTGCCAGGGCTTTTACTGCGGCGCCGCCGTCCGCGCCCTGTTCGAGGAGGAACGACCGTGACCGGGCAACCACGCGAGGTGGACGTCCTGATCGTCGGCGCGGGCCCCGCCGGCCTCGCGGCCGGAGCCGAACTCGCCGCGGCGGACGCGGGCCGGGTGGAGATCCTGGAACGCGAGCAGGAGGCGGGCGGGATCCCCCGGCACTGCCACCACGGCGGATTCGGGGGCCGGCTGGAGAGGTCCGCGTACGCGTGGGCGTCGGCGGCCGGGTCCGCGTACGCGCGGAAGGGCACGACCGGGCCCGACTTCGCGCGCCGGGGCGTCGCCGCGGCGGTCGCGGCCGGCGCCGCCCTGCGCACCGGAGTCACCGTCACCGGCTGGGCGGGGCCCCGCACCGTCGAGACCACCGGACCCGCCGGACCGGAACAGATCACCGCCCGGGCCGTGATCCTCGCGACCGGCGCACGCGAACGGCCGCGCAGCGCCCGGCTGATCCCCGGCACCCGGCCGCCCGGTGTCTACACCACCGGCGAGCTCCAGCAGGCCGTCCACCTGTACGGCCTGCGGATCGGCACCAGGGCGGTCGTCGTCGGCGACGAGCCCGTCGGCCACGCGGCGGTCGCCACCCTGCGTGCCGCGGGCGTCCACGTCGTCGCCGTGGTCACCGACCGGACGGCCCCCGCCCTCCGGCTGCGGAGTCCCCGCGTCCCCCTGCTCACCGGCACCACCGTCACCGAACTCACCGGCAGGAGGCGCCTGTCGGGGGTGGCACTGCGCCACCACGACGGCCGTACGACCACCCTGCGCTGCGACACCGTGGTCCTGACCGGCGACTTCGTACCCGACCACGAACTGGCCAGGCGGGGAGGTATCGTCCTCGACCCCGGCACCCGGGGGCCCGCGTACGACGCCGCGTACCGGACCTCGCATCCGGGCGTCTTCGCCGTCGGCAACCTGCTGCACGCCGTCGAACGCGCGGGGTACGCGGCCCAGGAGGGCCGGGCCGTGGCGGTGCCCGTACTGCACCGGCTGGCCGGGACCGAGGAGGCGGCGGGGGCCGGACGACGGCTGGTCGTCGACGCACCCCTGCGGTGGATCGCTCCCAACGTGGCGGGGCCGGACGGAGCGCGCCCGGTGGGGGACCGGTTCGTGCTGCGCACCGGGCGCCGGCTGCCCCGGCCGCTGCTCGTCGTCTCGCAGGACGGGCGGGAACTCCACCGGCAGCGGCTGCTGTCCACCGCCGTCCCGGGCAGGCCGTTCACCCTGGGGGCCGAGTGGGTCGACCGCGTCGATCCGGACGGCACGGACGTACGGATCACCGCCCGGTGAGGGCGCCGGCTCAGGGGATGAGCAGCCAGTCCGCGCCGACGGCCGCCACCAGTCCGACTCCCAGCAGCCAGCTGCCGAGCCGGGTGCGGCCGTTCCGGCTGAGCTCGATCACCACGCCGCAGAGGATGAGCGCGAGCCCGTAGACCCCGACGACCAGGACCGAGGAACGGCTCGCTATCCGCAGGGCGAGCACGACGGCCATCGCCGCCATGCCCACCGAGGACAGGACGACCCGCAGCCGCCGCGCCTGACGCGGAGTGAGTCTCCGTTCCTCCGCGGCGGCCCCGGGTATCCCCGCCGGGCTGCCGTCCGGCTCCTGGTCCTGCTCTTGTTCCTGCCGCTGGTCCTGATCCTGGTCCGAAGTGCTCATGACGCCGGATCGTAACGGCTGCGCGTCGCCGTGTTCGCCGGACCTGCGGATCACGCGGGGATCAGGCGATCGACGCCGAGACGATCGCCGACACCGCGAGGTTGCAGGACGCCGTCACCCAGACCGCCGGGTGGGGTTCGCGCTCCACCAGAGTGGCGCCCAGCCGTCCGGGCGTCACGAGGTCCACGACGAGGAAGGCCACGGCCATCATGACCAGACCGAGCAGCCCGAACGCGGCCGTGGAGGCGAGCCCCTTGCCGAAGTCGTCGTACGTCGTCCAGATCGACGTGAACACGATGCCGCCGATGCCGAGCAGCGCCGAACTCAGGAGCAGCGCGGCGTTGCGGTTGCGCTCCTCCCATATCTGACGGCCGAGCTTGCCCGGTGTCAGCGCGTCGATCAGAAATATGCCGAGAACGAGCAGTACGACGCCGAGGGCCCCGTATGCGGTGGCACGGCCGAGGCCGTTGATGATGTCGGTCATCGGGGCGTCCGTCTCCTGAGCAGGTGGCGAGGAATGGAACATGAAACGTGACGGATGCGATCAACGCCCCGTCAAGAAGGAGCAAAACCTATCGCACTCATCCGCTCACTCCCGGGTCCGGTCCTCCCGTCGCAACCGAGGAGCCTCCGCGACCGGGTCGACACCGGGCGAGACCCCTTCCCCGGTGCCGGAGCCGGGACCGGAGGGGTCCACCCGGCCCGCGAGATCCCCTGCCCAGGCGATCAGCCCCTCCACGCCGATCCCGTGGGGGTCCGAGGCGCGGAACGCCTTCACGGCGGCCGCGCCCCGCCGCAGCAGACGCGCCCCGCCCGCCGCGTTGCCCCGTGCGGCATGGGTCAGGCCGACCGCCATCTGCGCGAGTCCCCGCCACAGTTCGCGCTCCGCGTCCGGACCCGACTTCCAGGCGTCCTCGAACACCTCGTGCGCGTGGAACGGCATCCCCGCGTCCAGCAGCCGCTGCGCCTCCCGCACGGTCTCGGCGGGGGAGCGGACCACCCCCTCGGGCTGCCGCTCCACCCCCCGGCTGCCGTACGGCAGGGGGCGCCCGAGCCCGTCCCGGGGGCGCGCGTTGCGCGCCCTGCCTTCCTCGTCACGGTCCCTGCGAGATTCTTCCACCCGCCGATTGTGCCCCGTACCTGCGAAGAACCACAGGAACCCTGTCCCTGGGCACCCGCGCGCGGATAGGCTCGGTCCCCTCCGCAACCACCCTGGGAAGGGGAGGCATGAAGCCGTCCCGGCCGTTGTACGAGCGCGACCACGAACTCGACGCCGCCGCAAAGGCGTTGGACGCCCTGTGCGGGGGACAGGCGTCAGGCGGGCTGCTCGTCTTCAGCGGCGAGGCCGGCATCGGGAAGACCGCGCTGCTCGGAGAGATCCGGGCCATGGCCGCCGACCGCTGCACGGTATGGTCCGCGCGTGGCGGCGAGACGGTCACCTCGGTGCCCTTCCACGTCGTACGCCAACTGCTCCAGCCCGCGCTGGACCGGTTCCCCGCCGACGAGACCCGGGCCCTCTTCGGCGACTGGTTCGAGATCGCCGCACCCGCCCTCGGCCTGGCCGACCCCGTCGGGCCGCAGCTCGATCCCCAGGGTGTCCGGGACGGCCTCGACTACCTCGTGTCCCGGCTCGCCTCCCGCCTCAGCCATCGGCCGCTGCTCCTCATAGTGGACGACGCGCACTGGGCCGACGGCGAATCCCTCGCCTGGCTCGCCGGCTTCACCGCCCGGCTGTCCGAACTCCCCGTGCTGGTCGTCCAGGCGCACCGGCCCCAGGAGTTCGCCGACCGCGACGCCGACTGGGCCATCGCCCGAGGCGCGGGGAGCGCGGGCGTCGCGGGCCACCCCACGCTGATCCGGGTGGCACTCCGGGCGCTCACCCCCGAGGCCACGGCCGAGCTGGTGCGGGCCGGCCTGGGCGACCACGCGGACGACCCCTTCTGCCGCGAGGTCTGGGCCGTCACCGGAGGCAATCCGTACGAGGCGGTCGAACTCGTCGCCAAGGCGCAGGACCGCGAACTGGCACCGGTCGAGGAATCCGCCGGTCTCCTGCGCGAGCTCGGCGCCTCGGCCCGGGGCAGCGGGCTCGTCGCCCGACTCGAACGCCTCGGCACCAACGCCAACCGCTTCGCCTGGGCGGCGGCCGTCCTCGGCACGGAGATCTCCCAGGAACTGGCGGCGACGCTGGCCGGGATGAGTTCGGCCGAGGCCGCCGACTGCACGGCGCGGCTGCGGGACGCCCGTATCGTCAGCGGTTTCGACCCGCTGGAGTTCGTCCACCCGCTCATCGCCAGCGCCGTCTACCGCTCGATCCCGCCGGCGACCCGCACCGCCATGCACGGACGGGCCGCCTGGGCGATCACCCAGGCCGGACTCGGAGCCGCCGCGGCCTCCCGCCATCTGCTCGAGGTCCACCCCGACGACGACCAGGAACTGGTCGCGCAGCTCCGGGACGCCGCACGGCAGCACCTCGCGGTCGGCGCCCCGGAAGCCGCCAGGCGCTGTCTCGAACGCGCGCTGGACGAACCACCGCGCCCGCGCGACCGGGCCGCCCTGCTGTACGAACTGGGCTGCGCCACCCTGCTCTCCTCGCCCGCGACCACGGTGCAGCACCTGCGTGCCGCCCTCGACACCCCGGGGCTCGACGGGGCACTCCGCATCGACGCCACCTTCCGGCTCGCCTCGGCCCTGTCCCACAACAACCAGCTCAAGGACGCGGCGCTCTCCCTTGCCGCCGAGGCGTCCCGGACGGCACCCGGCCCCGGCCTGATGCGGCTCCAGGCCGCGCACTTCCTCTGGGAGGGAATGCAGGCCACCGAGGACGACGGCCCGTCGCGGTCGGCCCGCCTCGCCCGCAACGCGGACCACCTCAAGGGCCGTGACAACGCCGAGCGCGCCCTGCTCACCCTGCGCGCGTTCGACGCCATGCTGCGAGGTGAGAACGCCCAGCAGGTCGTCGACTTCTGCGAACGCGCGCTCGACGACGGGCGGCCCGCCCGCGGACTGGGCTGGACCGACTCCGAATGGGGCTTCGAGCTCCCCGCGATGGTGGGCATCACCTACGCCTTCACCGATCAACTCGACCGGGCCGAGGCACTCTTCGGCGAAGCCGTGCGCGCCTTCGAGATCTCCGGCTGGAGCGGAGCGCACCTCGCGTTCGCGCACACCCTCCTGGGGCTCGTGCACCGCAGGCGAGGCCGTCTCGCCGAAGCGGAGGGCTTCCTGCGCGAGGGCCTGCGCCTCGCGGACAGGGCGGGCAGCGGTCTGCCCGTCCACTGGGACGCCACCTGTCTCCTCGTCGACACACTGCTCGCCCGCGGCCGGACCGCGGAGGCCCGGCAGGTCGCCGACCGGTACGACTTCGGCCCGCCCTACCCCAGCGCGATGGTCCTGCCGGACGCCCCGTGCGTACGGGGGCGCCTGCTGCTGGCCGAGGGCCGTACGGAGGAGGCGGTGGCCGAGCTGGAGTCGGCCGGAGCGGCGCTGGAGCCCCGAGGCCGGTTCAACGGTGTCTGGGCGCCCTGGGCCGGGGACCTCGCCCGCGCCCTTGCCGACACCGACCCGGTCAGGGGCGCCCAGCTGGCCACCCGGGCACGCGTCCACGCGGAACGCTTCGGCACCGACACGGCGATCGGTGAGGCCCTGCGCTGCCTGGCCCTGTTCGCGCCCGAGGAGGAGGCCGTCCACCTGCTGTCCGAGTCGGTGCGTCACCTCGAGATCTCCTCCTCCGCCTACGAGCACGCACTCGCGCGCTTCGAGTACGGCGTCGCCACGCGCTCCCCTCGGGAGATCGCCCGTGCCCGGAAACTGGCCACCGCCTGCGGCGCGGAAGGACTGGCCACCCGCGCCCAGCAGGCATGCGCGTCGATCCGGTCCGCGGAGTGAGGTAATGTTTGTCCTGCGAGGCCGCCCGGTGGACCCGGGAGGAAACGCATCGGGACGTGGCGCAGCTTGGTAGCGCACTTGACTGGGGGTCAAGGGGTCGCAGGTTCAAATCCTGTCGTCCCGACTCGTCGGAGTCGTAGCACAAGGGCCGGTATCGGAGACATCCGATACCGGCCCTTCGCAGTTGCCGGGGACGGTGGGGGCCGGCGGCCGGCGTGGTGACAGCGCCACCCACCGGGCGCCACCCAGCAGACACCACCTACCGGGCGCCGCCCGTCGGCGTCATGACCGTGCGGCGAGCCGGTGACGGGCCGTCGGCGGAACGGAGTTCGGCACCTCGGGGCACGGGGGCAGCCGTCTCCACGCCACCTCTGCCCAGGAGTCACCCCCGGCTCGGCCGGCGGCCGGACGTCCGCGGGGGCGGTCCGGTCAGTCCGTGACGGACTGGTCGCGTGCCAGCAATGTCTCCGCCCCTGTCTCCACGAGACCCGTGGCCGTCGAAGCCGTTTGCCCCAAACCGGTCTCCTGGGCCACTTCATGGACCGCCGTGCCGGTGCGTTCCCCGGTGGTGGCGGCGGTGAGGGCGGTGCCGGTCAGCGCCGGAGCGAAACTGTCTGCCTGGGCGGCGGCGGGGGCGGCGGCCAGCAGGACCGATCCGGCCGCGGCCGCGGTGAGGATGCGCCATGTGTTCATGGCCGGTACAACGCCTGCCCGTCCCGCAGGGCACGGTGGCCGGCGAAATCCAGGAGCCGGGTCGGGGCCACGCGTACCCGGGCAGGGCGGCGACACCGGTCAACCGTGTGCGGCGCTGCGAGCCGGGCCTCCCGGCGCCCGCCCACGGGCGCACGCGGGCGGAGGGTTGCGCGTGGTCGCGATCACTCCGTCGAGCCGGTCACGCGCGGCGAGGAGTTCGGTGATCCGCGTGGTGATACGTGCGCGTTCGCTCTCCAGCCGGTCCAGGAGCCCCGGCTCCACCGTGCCGGCGTACACGCTGCGCAGCACCTCCCGCACCGATCTGCTGGGCAGCCCGGCGGCGTAGAGCTGCTGGATCAGCTGCACCCGGTCGACGGCGGAGTCCGGATACCGGCGCTGCCCGCCGGAGCTGCGTTCGGCCCGCAGCAGGTCCTGCTCCTCGTAGTAGCGCAGAGCCCGCACGCTCACCCCGGCCCGGCGTGCCACCTCACCGATCCGCACGCGTCCTCCCTTCCCCTGGCGGAGGCCTCGATTTGCACCTCACGTCGACGTCAGGTTTTAGCGTAGTGGACGTCAGGGCATACCAAGCCACCCGGACAGAATTGGCAGGTCATCATGCGCGCAGCCCGCTACCACGAGTACGGCGGTACGGACACCCTCGTCGTCGAGCAGGCCCCGGACCCGCTGCCCGGGCCCGGAGAGATCCGTGTCCGCGTCGCGGCGGCCGGCGTCAATCCAGTCGACTGGAAGGTGCGTGACGGATCGGTCCGCGACTTCCTCCCGGTCGATCTGCCCGCGATCCCGGGACGCGACGCCGTGGGTCTGGTGGACATGACCGGCGAGGGCGTCACCTCGGTGGACATCGGGGACCGCGTCTTCGGTCTGGGCGGAGTGACGGGCGCGACGGCCGAGCTCGCGGTGCTCTCGGCCTGGGCGCCCGCCCCCGCGGCCTGGAGCGACGAGGAGGCGGCCGGGGCGGGCCTGGCGTCCGTGACGGCCCTGGGCGGACTCAGGGCGCTCGGCCGGCTGGAGGGGCGCACCCTCCTGGTCGAGGGGGCTGCCGGAGGGGTCGGCGGTGCGGCGGTCGAGATCGCCCGCGCTCTGGGGGCCACCGTGATCGGGACGGCCAGTGAGCGCAACCACGCGTATCTCGCGTCCCTGGGCGCCGTTCCCGTCACCTACGGTGCGGGCCTGGCGGAACGTCTCACCGGCCTGGCCCCGAACGGGGTCGACCTCGTTCTCGATGCCGCCGCTTCCGGCTCCCTGCCCGATCTCGTCGAGATCGCCGGAGGCCCGGACCGCGTGGTGACGGTCGCCGACCACGTGAACGCAGAGCGCCTGGGGGTCCGGGTCGCCAACGCGGTCAACGATTCCGCGCTCCTGGCCGAAGCGGCCGCCCTCGGGGAGCAGGGGCGCTACGTGCCGCGCATCGACCGGACGTACCCGCTGGAAGAGATCGCGCAGGCCCACGCCCACTCCGAAAGCGGACACGTGCGGGGGAAGATCGTGATCCTGCTCTGACCTCGGCACTCGCACGTGGTGGCGCACGGCCGGGCGGAGTGCGTGGACTCCGCCCGGCCGGCGTGGCAGCGGTGGTGTGGAACCGCGCGGTGCGCGGAGCCGGCGCCGCCGTCCGGGACCACGTCAGGGACGCGCGCCGAGCGCCGTCCGGATCTCGCGGACGAACGGCTCCAGGTCGCCCGGATTGCGTGAGGTGATCAGCGTCCAGCCGCCGGAGCCGTCCGTCACCACCGGTTCGTCGGTCCACTCGCCTCCCGCGTTGCGGATGTCGGTCCGCAGCGAGGGGTAGGAGGTCAGCCGCTTGTCCGGGACGACCCCCGCCTCGACCAGTGCCCAGGGGCCGTGGCAGATGGCGGCGACGGGGCGGCCGGAGTCCGTGAAGGAGCGGATGATCCCGTTCGTCGCACTCTGCAGCCTGAGGGTGTCGGCGTTCAGGGTGCCGCCCGGGATGAGCAGCAGGTCGTAGTCCGCGGGGTCCGCGTCGTCCAGTGTGAGGTCCGGGCGCACGGTCTTGCCGGGGTCCTTGTCACCGACCAGCGTCAGGATGTCGTCCATCGACACCGCCGCCACGTCGACCCGCGCTCCCGCGCCGCGCAGGTGTTCGAGTGGTACCAGGAGCTCGTCCTGCTC